>ERZ860322.1578-NODE-1578-length-12711-cov-8.592920_pt1 | contig 12711 bp, 9 predicted proteins | sample MGYA00509979_ERZ860322 | MGnify/ENA primary metagenome ERZ860322 (study PRJEB30046, sample SAMN00715217) | human gut metagenome | study: EMG produced TPA metagenomics assembly of the A metagenome-wide association study of gut microbiota in type 2...
ATTTTAACACAATATTATATATTAGTCAAACTATTTTATTGCTATTTTATGCGTTTTCTGTCAGACAAATTCATTTAACTAATCTCCCAAAATGTACAATAAAAAAATCACCCCTTATGATAATAAAAAAATTATCATAAGGGGCTGTCATAAGTATATTTATTTATGAGTTCGCCGTTCTGTCTAATCTCGGTAATATTGCCGTTGCTATCATAAGAATAATCGTAGGATAAAACGCTGTCACCGCCATATGACTGGTTGAAATTGCTGATAAGATTAGTTGTTGAATTTTCAGTCTTACCGTCTGCATAATCATAATCGGTACTAAATACAAGAACACCGTTACTATGTACAGTTCTAACCTGCGTTGTTCTGCCGAAATCATCAGTTGAGGTTTCGTTTATTACACCATCATATTTACAAATGACTTTCCGTCATCATCTGAGCCTGTTGTGATAGTCTTTGTCTGACCGTTTACAGATGTTTTTTCTACCGTATTGCCATTAGAATCGGTAATGATGTAGTGAGTAAGACTGCCGTCTGATGATGTATGATATTCGCTTTCAAGCGAACCGTCAAATGTGTAATAGTAATATGAGGTTTTGCCGCTTGAATAGTCAACCGCCTTTGTAACAAGACCTTGCTTGTTGTAAATCATCTCGGCAATTTTATCTGTTTCACCTGTGATTACCGAAATAATGCCATAGTTATCGTAAGCATATTCAAGGTAATCACCGTTTGCATAAGCAGTCTTTGTAAGACTACCGTTACTGTCATATGTGTGACTTGCAACAGTTACATTGCCGATTTTAGTTGACACAAGATTGCAGAAAACATCGTAGTTAAAGGAGTAGTCAAAACCATTGTGTGTAATTTTTGATACAGAGGCTAAACCACTGTATGTATATGAGTTCTCAGAATCACCGTTTTTAACAGATGTAAGATTACCTGATGAATCATATGTGTAGCTTGTCACATTTTCATCAGCGTCAGTAATCGAAGTTACATCGCCGTTGACATCATAAACATAATGTGTTGTACTTCCCTGTTCATTGGTTTCGGAAGTTACATAATTGCCTGTGCTGTCATATTCTGAACTTGTCTGCATAAACGGTTTTGTTTTATCAACAGATTCGGACAATACTTCATAATCAACATAATTGTCAACCTCTGTATCATCGTCTGATTCATTACCTGCACTGACTGAAGAATCATCTTTTGAATCTTCTGATTGTTTAGTCACATACCCCGTTGCTAAAATATTCAGTTCAGCGTTGGTAACCGTCATTTCATTTTCATTATAACCATATACAAATGCAAATGCAACATAGGATATTGTCTTGTCATTATTTTTGGAAAACATGACAAATATTACAGTTCGTTTTTAGCAGTATTCACCCACGATTTTGTAAAGTAAATATAGGTTGTTTTACAAATTATTGCAGAATGTAAAGCCATTGTATTTTTACTGTAAATAGTTAGTTATTATTATTGACCAAGATAAAATCAAGGAATATAATTTGAACGAAATTTGAAAAAGTGCTGATTAAATCGGTATTTTCAGTTTCAATCAAATATCGGGGTAGAAATAAAATGATAGAAAAACTATCACTTGATTTTGTCAGAAAGATTTACAATATACTCACCACGGGAAATGACGATGTGAATTTTTATTGTATGTGTCTGCAAAATCAAAATCGTGAGGCGGCAACAAACAATCCTGTCAAATTCGGACTCGAACTTATAAAAATCAATATTTTGTGCAGACTTCCGTTCTGCAACAAACGGATTTTCACAAAGACTGTCGGCAAGGATTATCTCTCGCAAATATTCGTAAGACCGTCAATTTGTGAACTTGCATCGGGTATGCTCGACAATTCACACCTTGTCACCGATATATTCGGCTCAGCTTTGAATCAAATTAAAGATGATGACAAAATTTTTGCAGAAATTGAAAATGTCACGGGCGTAAAAGGTTTTGCTCTGCTGAAAAAAAATACGGAAAACAAGGTCTTACAATTTCTCGGATTTATAAAAAAATAAATGCGGAGCTTAAAACACTGATTGACTATAAATTAGAGCTTTCATTGGTTGAAAATTCGTTTTTTGAGAACCGATACATTGTGCGTATGATTGACATTGCACAATGTAATAATATGAAGGTTTCAGTTGTGATAAGGTCGATATACCCGAAAGAATTTATAAAGCATCTGCTTGACAGCCACCAAATAGGTTATGACGAACTTATTGTGACAAACGGAAATAATAATGTTATTGAAACAGATGACAAAAGTCACACCTGCGTTATGAGCAATAATTATGATTTCATTAAGAAATATGCAAAAATGGGTTGCAGACAAATGTACTACCGCTGTCCTACCGCTCTTATGGAACACATTGATAATCCAATTAAAGATGAAAAATTCAAAAAGCTGTACAATACAATCTGCGGTATGAATCTTTTCAGCGGAATAAAAAGAATGAGCAATGAATATGAGCTTGGATATATGTGCATTGCTCCCGCAATTGTAGGTTTTGCATCGGAATGCGTTGAAAGATTACACAATGCAGAAAAAATGATTTTCTTTTGTGACGAAAACTCAATATTTGCTCAGACCGTCAAAATGTTAAGCGAAAGCACCGATAAACCGATGTTTTTTCCATGGTCTGCTTTTGCAACGGATAAATACAGAACCGTTGAAGAATGGCGAAAAATAATTCCCGAAATGCCTGTTTTCAAATATGCAAAGCTTGGTGTTCTTGACAAGCTGATGAGGTATCCGCTTTCTGAAATTGACGGAAAAATCAGCGATGACGAGCTTGCAAAAATTATGGCAACCGCATGGATTGATAAGGATAGTGACGGTGTTGAAAATACGGTACAGGCCGTTATCAACGGCAGTCGTATTGTTGTGACTGTTGATCCGTTACCCGAAAAATGTGCAAGCGAAGAATTTGCAAAGACGATTTATCGGATTGATAAAAGCATTGTTTACAACGGAATAAGCATGAACAATTATCTTTGTGCCGATGATAACAATGTTTTAGCTCTTTCCGAAATCATTCAAGGCAACAAGCCGTTACTTTGGAAAATTGACAAAACTGAAAAGCATTGGGTTTATTCAAAGAAAATTGACACGGCAATCCTCAAAGAAATATACACCGCCGTATGTGACTTTGCAAATGACTTTGTGAAATACTCAAAAATTACCGATTGCAAATGCAAGATTAGCGGTGAGGACGCACTTTCACTTTATTTGAGCGGAATTGAACGCTTAAAAAATATTACTCAGGAGTGATTATATTGATTCTATACCATGCATCTACAATGTATCATCTTCTGTGCTGTATAGTACATAAGCTTGCTTATTATCCCGATGATGACGCAGAACTTCTGATACTTGAATACATAAAGCCCGATAAGAACAGAAAATCATTTTTAAAGCAGGTGATTGATTCGGGATTTTTTACAACAGCAAGATATGTTCCCGAACAAAAATTCAAGCTAAAAAAAGGCAATGCACTTGATAATACAAGCAGTGAAAAAGAAATTAAATCCGTAATTGAAAATATTTCTAAAATATTTGAAAATTGGCTTGATGAGGACATAACAAAATTTGAGGAAATCTATGTTGCATCAGACCAACATTCACTCGGTATTTATCTTACAAGCAAAAGTATTCCCTATCATTATTTTGAAGATGCAAGCGGAATGCTTTCGGAACAGTCAAGATATCTTTCAATTACCAAAAGCAACAATATGACCAATCATATAATCAATGAATATCTTGGTTGTATGGGACGAAACAGTTGCGTCAAGTCAAAACTGTGCGACCTTCGTCATCAGCAGAAAGGCTTTTATGATGAAAAGGCGGAAGATTTCTGTATTTACGATATTTTAAAATACAAAATTCCCGACAGAGTACAGGATATTCTAAACTTCTTTGGAGATATACCTCACAAAATCAGAGGCGACAAAAAGATTTGCCTTTATCTTACTCAGGATTTGAACGCACTCAAAATCAAAGACCTTGACCTACAGGAATTAATGATGACAACGCTTGTCGATTATATGTGCGGTGATGAATATGTGCTTGTTGTAAAGCCTCATCCAAAGGACAGATGGCAGAATTACAGAAGAATTTTCTCCGACTGTATTCTTCTTGAAAAGTCTGAGCCGTCGGAACTTTTACCGTTTGTCATCGACCGTGAGGTTGATATGGCTTTAACGGCAAGTTCAACATCAATCAGGGGCGTTGACAAGTTTGCAGTTCATTCCTACTACTTCACAACCGACATTGAAACAAGCCGTGAAAGAATTGACGATATGTTTATCGCAACTTTGTTATTAAAAGAACTTGGTATTCGCAATGTAAGTTCAATACGCAATATAAATGAAACTCAGATTACGAACTTTCTGAATCGCTACGGCATTGCTATAGATAACGGTGATACTTTGATTGACGGCGATATGGAGAAAGACGATAATCTTGATGTTTATGATTACAGACTTTCGCTGTTACTAAACCTTGGCAACATAATAAATTTCAATCCTAACATACCGACTGACGGTTTATATATTGTCACCGCTGACTTTACTCCGAAAGACTCAAGTCTTATGAGAGAAAAACAGCTGATGATATTTGCATATACAAATGATAAAGAAATTCAAAACAAGCTTGAATCGCTCATTATTCGCAAACAGCTTAGATATACGCAGGCAGACATTGCTGTTCGCTGCAAAAAAGCTGACAGCGAAAGTATTGAACGGTTAAAAGCAAAACTTGCAAGAGATATTGAATGGGAGAAATAAAAATGGAAAACAAGAAAAAAGTTGTGGCATTCGTGCCGATGAAATTAAACAATGAAAGATTACCCGGTAAGAACACAAAGGCATTTAAAGGAGGAAAACCTCTTCTCACCTACATTCTTGACACACTTACAAAAGTTGAAGGTATTGACGAAACATATGTTTATTGCAGTAATGAGGAAGTTAAAAAGTATCTTCCTAACGGCATTAAATTTCTTAAAAGAAGCGAAAGCCTTGACACATCAAGCACTTTGATTATTGATGTGCTTAAAGCATTTGCGGAAGATGTTGACGCAGATATTTATGTGCTCGCCCATGCAACAGCGCCCTTTATCAAAGCAAAAACAATTGAAACTGCAATTGATAAGGTAAAAAATGAGGAATATGATTCTGCCTTTACCGTAAAGCCGATTCAGGAATTTTTGTGGATGGACGGCGCCGCTTGTTACAACACAAACAAGATTCCGAGGACACAGGATATTCAAAATGTGTTTGCGGAAACAACTGGCCTTTATGTTTACACTAAAAAGCTTATTAAAGACGGCAGAAGAATCGGCAGTAATCCATACGGTGTAACTGTTGATTTTATTGAAGCAACCGACATCAACAATCCGATTGATTTTGACCTTGCACAGGTAATTTTTGATCATTACATTAAGAATAATACAGAAAGCGATAATAACGGTAACAATGAGTAATATAAAAATTCTTGACTGTACTCTTCGTGACGGAGGGTATGTAAACAACTGGCATTTTGGCAGAAAAGCAATTGAAACAATGCTTTTTAACTTTTCAAAATCAAACACAGATATAGTAGAATGCGGTTTTCTGACAAACAAGCCTTATGATCCCGACTATTCGCTCTACAACAGTGTTGAACAGCTCAATGAGCTTGTAAGTTCAGACAGCAGTATGAACACGATGTATGTTGCGATGATTGCAATCGGTGAGCGTGAAATCAATCCCGTGCTACTTTCAGAGGCAGATTCAACTGTACTTGACGGAATCAGACTTACATTTCATCCAAATGAAATTGATCTCGCCTTTGAATGGGCTGAAATTATAAAAAGTAAAGGCTACAAGCTGTTTATGCAGCCTGTAGGAACTACAAATTATACCGATAAACAGTTTCTTGATTTGCTTGAAAGAATAAATAAACTTGAACCGTATGCGTTTTATATTGTAGATACTCTCGGTGTGATGTATGAAAAAGACCTTATCCGTCAGGTGTTTCTCGTTGACAACAATCTGAAACCGTCAATCAGCCTTGGTTATCACTCGCACAATAATTTTCAGCTTGCATTTTCAAATGCACAGGCGCTTTCACAGTACAATACAAAGCGAAATATAATCATTGACTGCAGTGCAAACGGAATGGGACGAGGTGCAGGTAATCTTTGCAGTGAATTATTTATGGATTACCTCAACCGAACATTTTCAAAGAACTATGATGTATTGCCTGTTCTTGAAATTGTTGACCGTTACCTTATTCCGATTTCACTCAGCAATCCGTGGGGCTATAATTCGGCTTATTTTCTTTCAGCCGCAAACAATTGTCATCCGAATTATTCGTCATATCTCATGGCAAAGCATTCGCTTTCAATGCCTGCAATCGGAAGTATACTCAAGCAGATTCCGCAAAAAGAAAAGCGATTTTTCAACAAAGCGCTTATTGAAAAAATTTATCAGGAATACCAGAGCAATGCAGTTGATGATATTGAAATTCTTGACAGACTGCGTAAAAAGCTTGACGGAAGAAATGTGCTTGTTATCTCCCCCGGCTCTACGGTAAAAAGTGAAAAAGGTTCGATTTTGAAATATATTTCAAAGAAAAAGCCCTTTGTAATCTCGGTTAATTTTATTCCGGACTACATAAAACCGAATATTGTTTTTGTCGGAAATTCAGTCAGATATTCCGAGCTTGAGGACAGGCTTAATCTAAAAAAGACCGTGTTCACATCTAACATAAAAAATCTTCCGAAAAAAGCAGTCTGCATAAACTATTCGGAACTTATAAATGCAACAGATGACGCTTCGGACAGTTCAGGTCTTATGGTACTTAAACTTTTGAAAAAAGCGTCGGTAAAGTCGGTTGCACTTGCAGGATATGACGGATTCACCAAAAATCCGCTCTCAAATTACATAAGCAAAAATATGTGCGGTGCATATGATCCGATTTTACTTAAAGAAAAGAACCTTGCAATATCAAAAGAGCTTAAAAAACTTGGAGAGAAAATGAAAATAAAGTTTGTCACAACATCAATTTATGATACCGAAAAAACAAGGAGCGATAAAAAATTGTGATGAGTACGATTCAGAATACAAAGCGAAAACTGAAACGAAAAGCTAAAAAATTTAAACTTAAAGCCGTAATGAAAAATCGCTTTGTGCTTGAAGGCTTTTATAAGTACGGGGATACCGACAAAAGTCGTTTCAGAAGAATGTTTTACCTAACCTCTCTGCATTTATCAAGCAAACTCGGAAGTGTTTCGGGAGCAAAGCCGAGAGTATATGAAAGAAAAAAATATACAATAAAACCTTGCGTGAGCGCTCCAGAGTCAAGCTTTGCCAAAAGACCGTCCCCCACACTTATGGCAAAAAAGTTTCTTGTAAACGATATTATATCCTTTGATATTTTTGACACACTGATTTTACGCCCGTTTGATGATCCAAAGTCGCTGTTCTTCCTTTTGGGCGAAAAGAATAAATGTCCCGGATTCAAGCGTTACCGTGAACTTGCAGAAAAGCTTGCAAGGCAGGAGGCTTTTGAAAAGAACGGCACTTATGAGGTGACTTTGCGTGATATCTATGAAAAGCTGTCACGATTTGTATTGCTTGATATTGACAAGGCTATGCAGTATGAAATTGAAACAGAACTTGATTTGTGCTTTGCAAACCCGTATATGAAAGAAATTTTCTTGCAAGCAAAAAATCTCGGAAAGACAATTATTGCCGTTTCGGATATGTATCTTTCAAAAGATGTTATTGAAAAAATGCTTAAAAAATGCGGATATGAAGGCTTTGACAATATCATTGTTTCAAACGAATACAATGCAAGCAAGCGTTCGCTTTTGCTTTATGAATACATAAAGGAGCAATACGGAGTTGAGAAAAAGTATATTCATATCGGCGATAACATTGTTTCGGACAATCGTTCGGCACGAAAATGCGATATTGAACCCGTATGGTATAAGGGTGTAAATCCGAGAGGAAATGCGCACAGAGCGTTCGATATGACATCACTTATCGGCTCGGCATACCGTGGAATTGTCAACGCAAAACTGCAAAACGGTGATAAGCAGTATTCGCAGTATTACGAATTCGGTTACACTTATGCAGGCTTTCTTGTACTCGGATATTGCAAATTCATAAATGATTACTGCAAAAATCATTGGATTGATAAAATCCTTTTTCTCTCCCGTGACGGATACATTTTAAAGTCCGTGTATGACCGACTTTATCCCGACAGCAACACGGAATATGTATACTGGTCACGCTCTGCCGCAACAAAGCTTACCGTAAACAGATTCAAAAATGAACTTTTACTGCGATATATAAAGTACAAAATTCCTCGCAAGATGACAATTGCAAAGATTTTGAAGGCTATGGACCTTGAAGAAATGCAGCCGTTTCTTGACGAGGCGGAGCTTACTGCAGACACCTTGCTTACAAAAGAAAACTACGAGGACATTGTCAAGGTGTTTACCATACACTGGGATATTGTTACAGAGCATTACAGGCACAGTAACAACGCCGCAAAAGCCTACTATAAAGCGGCTGTCGGAAACAGCAAAAGTGCCGTTATAGTTGATATAGGCTGGGCGGCAAGCGGATTTTCCGCTCTTAGGTACCTTATTGAGGATGAATGGAAGCTTGACTGCAAGGTCAGAGGACTTGTTGCAGGCTCAACCTATCTTCACGATATGGATATAATCGAACCGCAGATGACAAACGACATAATCACATCATATATGTTTTCGCAGAGAATCAACCGTGAAATCCGCCGTGATCACGATGTAAAGCGTATGTACGGAGCTTTTACCGAAATTATGCTCAGCGCTCCCGCACCGTCATTCATAGGCTTTGATTTTGACGATGACGGAAGAATAAAGTATGAATTTGATTATCCCGAGGTTGAGGGATACAGTATGATAAATGAAATTCAGGACGGTATTCACGATTTTGTAAATGACTACACAAAACATTTTGCCAAATATCCGTGTATGATGAACATTTGCGGAAGTGACGCATATGCCGTTTGCAGACAGGTTATTTCCTGTCCCGAATATTTCAGCAATCTTTTTGCCGACTACCCCGTAAACAGAGCCGTAGGTTCTGCATCGTTTGAAACCGGCAGTCTTGGTAAACTGATTGAAAACGAATTTGTAAAGTGAGATAAACTATGATTTTATACTACGCACTTACCACTTATCACATACAATGCTGTGTACTTCATCGACTTACACGCAAAAAAGACGATACCGCCGTATTATTGCTCTCTGACATTCACAAAAATTCGGTTGCATTTTTAGACAGATACAAAAATTCAGGCATATTTGACGATGTACTTTTACTTAAAGAATCGGAAGTAAACGCAAATATCAAGAAAAATGAGCAAAAACACCGCTCTAAAAATTCGATTTTAAAATCAGCCTGCGCAGAAATAAAAAGGGGTCTTCCGATAACCCCAAATTTGGCAGATGAACTGTATCTTTGTCCCGACCACTTTCCTTTTGGCTGGTATGTTATCAAAAACAAGATAAAATATCACTGTTTTGAAGAAGGCTGCGGTGTGCTTTCCGACAACAGGTTTATGATGTCGAATATGAGCTGCAACAAAACACAGACCGCCTTGATGAACACGCTCGGATATTTTGGAGAAAATGACAGCTGTGTTGAAATACTTGCAGACGCTCAGGCACAAGCAGAGGGTTTCACTCACCCTAAAATGACCGATTTTTCAGCAAAAAGAATTCTTGAAAATCTTGATGAACACACGCTTGACAAGGTTCTTTCGTTCTTTGGAATTAAAGAAACAATCAAGGAAAACAGAAATACAAGTCTGATACTCACTCAGCATATGGCAAATTTGGGAATTATGCCGCTTTGCGACCAGCACAGGCTGTATGAACTTTTTGCAGATTATTTTCTTGAAAACACACACATTGCAATAAAGCCACATCCCGATGATATTGCCGGCAGGTACAAGGATATTTTCGGCAACAGTTGTACCGTATTGCCGTTTGCGATGCCGTCGGAACTTCTCCCCTATGTTTTTGACGGACGGGTTAAAACCGCAATTGCGGCATATTCAACAGCAGTCAAGAATCTCGGCAATTTCTGTGACAGAATGATTTGCTTTGACAACCGCATTATGGACGATTTCAGACATATCCACAGATACTATGCGGCGGTTAAACTTGCAAAATATCTTGGCAAAAACGACAGTATTGTTACAAACGGAAATGAACTTCTGCTTGAAGAACTTGCCAAAAATGACGATTTACAGACTGAATTCAGATTCAGCAATGAAATATCGGATTTTGACGGATATGCCATTGTTTCGGACAGGCTGTGTGAAAACAGAAAAATTGAGGATATCTCAGCTTTAATTTCATCAAAGCAGAACAGAGGTTGGATAATTTTTCTTAATGAAGAACAGTTACACATATATTTTGACGGTATGAACAAGGAAGTATTTTCAAAAATCAGACCGATTTTCATTGAAATCAAAGGAACGGAGAAAACTCATCAGGAAGTGATTTATTTGTATTCAGAAAATAAAAAAGCTCTTGAAAATGCTGAAAATTTCAGTTTGACAAAAGAGCTTAAATATACAGGAGTAACGATTGATTTACATTCAATTTCAAAAAGTGAAAGCGAAAAAGTTAAAATGCTTGAGGGTGTTCTTGAAGCAACGGAAAAGCGGCTCAACGGATATATTGAAAACAAAAAAGCTGTTGACGCAAGGCTTGAGGCAAGGGGTATTGTACTGTGAAAAATACAAGAAAGCTAATTATATTTGACCTTGACGGCACATTGCTCGATACTTCGGACGGAATTTTGCATTGCTATCACAAAACTGCAAGCATGCTTAATTTAAAGAAAAATTCAGTTGAGAACGACAGCATTGTAATCGGCGGTCCGCTCTCCGACGGATTCAGAACACTTTATGATATACCCGATGAAGAAACTCTTGCAAAGGCAATTGACACATACAGAAAACTGTATGCAAACGAGGGCATTACAAAATTCAGTGCTTATAATGGGATTGATACTTCGTTAAGCGAGTTGAAATCAGACGGTTATCAGCTTGGAGTGGCAACGCTCAAGCTTGAAGAATATGCAAAATCCATGCTAAAAAATGCAGGGCTTGCAAAATATTTTGATATAATTCACGGTTGGAACGGTACAGAAAAATGCACCAAAGCATACACCGTTACCAAAGTATTGTTTGAACAAAAATGTCTTGCAAAAAATGCTGTGCTTGTCGGAGATTCTGTGTATGACAAAAACGGTGCAGAAATTGCCGGAGTTGATTTTCTTGGCGTCACCTACGGTTTTGGTATCAAAAAAGGCGACAAAACCAATTCAAGATTTGACACCGTTGACTCCCCTGTTGAACTGACAGAATATTTTAAAATCAACTGAGAAAAATAGTGCTTCAAACACTTGATAATATTCGTTTTATATATTATCTTAAGAACCTCGGGAAGATGTGCGAAAAACATGTATATAACATCTATTGATTCTGAGATTGATTTTGTCGTACAGTTACATTGGGCATAAATTTCTCCTCGATAAAATTTGCATTGCTGTTGTATTTGCTGATTATCTATGATTCGTATCCGCCGTTCCTATAACTAGGAACTTTGATTTTACATTTTCTCATTATTACTGTCTCTGCTTTTGTCATTGAAAAACTTCCTCTTAAGCTTTAAATTATCTGTTTCCATTATTGCCTTGCGGTTTCGAGAAAACTGATTGTGCTAAAAAGCAAAATCAACTTGTTGCTTAAAATTCAATTTTCTGCTTTAGGCAGTATACTATCACATGATTTTTTATTTTATTCTTTTTCGGTTTGACTCAACTATTGACATTAAAACCATATAAATATTTGCATAGCAAGACCTCCTGCACCGGATTTAACTCGTTGCGGGAGGTTTATTTTTATTCCGATATTTTTGGTTTCATTATTATATCTGTATAAAAATTTCTTCGATCATTGTAAAATCTTACGACTACAAGGGTAATTTTGACGGCAATAATCACAAAATTTCAAGTTTCAAAATTACAAGCGGCAGTGAAAAAATAGGTCTGTTCGGCTCAATTAAGATAAGTCTGTTTGCAATCACCGTCGTAATAATGGCTTTTATAGAGTCCCTATGTGTAACTGCGGTCAATTATGGCAACAATACTAAGGTGGCTGCACATATTGATTCTGCCACTGAACCACAGCCGACCATGGTAAGTCTGCTATGTGCACCGTCTTTATACCATCGTAGGTTGCTCCTGAGAACTCATCTGCTGTGAGAACATATTTTGGGCAATTACCATAGATTTCTGTCAAACGCTCGTATTCTCTTTTTTGTCTTTGGAGTAAGTTCACAGGAATTTTAGGCATAAAAAAAGAGCCCCATGGCTCAGATGTTAAAAATATTAAATAAGTAATTGTTATTGATTATTTTTAATTCTGCGATATTTCCTTACTTTTTAAGATTTGCAAGAAGGTATCGTTTTATTCACTCCATGCTGTGGGGGGAAGTCGATCACTTGCTCTTTTAATGAAACCTTTTTTGAAATTTTGTCGATGAACGGAATTTTTACATGCAAGCCTGTTGACCATGTTACATGATATGTTCCGAGTCTTTCAATTACATATGCGTGTGCCTGCGGTACTA
>ERZ860322.1580-NODE-1580-length-12708-cov-4.042045_pt1 | contig 12708 bp, 10 predicted proteins | sample MGYA00509979_ERZ860322 | MGnify/ENA primary metagenome ERZ860322 (study PRJEB30046, sample SAMN00715217) | human gut metagenome | study: EMG produced TPA metagenomics assembly of the A metagenome-wide association study of gut microbiota in type 2...
TTATCGGCTTTATCAGCATATTCTGTTTTGACCCAAAGCCATTATCTCATATTTCACGGTTTATGTCAACGCTTTAATGTGCTAAAGTGCAAATTTTCTTCTGCTTTCTTCTTTTTTATCTCCGATGTGTCCGTGCGCATTTTTTCAGTGTGTCCTCTAATCGGTTCTCTCCCGCAAAGCTGATCTTCACTACCATGCCCTTGTCGAGATAGCAATAAGGGTTCTTGATCTGCGAAATGAAATCGACCATCCGCTCCCGCTGCGACAAGTCTTTTCTAATTTCCACTTCGTTGATGTCTACCAGTTCCTTGCGGTTCACATTACGAAGATCGGTCTGTGCCATCTGGCGCAGGCTTTCCATGGTGTGATAGGTTCGTGCAGTTGTTTCGGTCATTCACTCATTCCTTTCTGTTTTTGGGGTGGTGTGTCAGCCTCTTTCACTTATAGAATTGGAGAAAGGCCATTTCGCAAGGTATTTCAAAAAATTTTTTGTCTTTTTTCAAAAACACCTTGCGAAACACGCTCTGCCCGATTCTAAAGATAGAAGAACCCGAAAAATGCGTAAGGCAACGGCTTCACCGTAAGTAGGGCAAGATTCGCCTGGAGTAACTCAAAATTCACTTTCGTGATTTTTCGTTACCGGCAATCTTGATGGGGATTCCGCTTCCCCATTCCCTCGGTACGCACAAAATCTCTGATTTTGGCTATTTGGCTTCCACTAAAGTGGTCGCAGCCGACCGCCTACGGCTTGTCGGGATTTGCTTCGCAAATAAATTTGAAGGGAGTTTCTATCTATGGGCAGAAGAAAAAAGTGCGAGCAGATAAAAAGAACAAATAACGTAATGGTACGTTTTACGGATGCCGAGTACGCTTCTATTTCCATTTCTGCTGAACAGGCAGGCTATCCGGTTGCCGTTTATGTCAGGAAGAGTGCGCTGGACGAACGCATCGAAGTCCACTACAACATCACTGCAGAACTTCCCGAACTTCAAAAACTGATTGCTGAGTATTCTGCCATCGGCAACAACCTAAATCAGATTGCCCAATACTTCCACTCTGGCGGTTTCTATTCCAAGTCAATGCAGGACGAGATCAACCGCCATCTCACTGCATTATGGCAGCTTCGGCAGGAAGCAATCAAATTAGGGGGAACCTATCATGGCCGTGTTAAAACACATCGCAATAAAAAACGCTGATTACAGTGCGGCAGTCTGCTATTTGAAATATCAGCATGATGAACGACACTTAAAACCGCTCCTTGATGAAAACGGGAGCATGATGCTCCGCAGCGAATTTCACATGAATGGAGTAAACTGCAATCCCGACACCTTTGATCTTGAGTGCGAAATGCTCAATGACCAGTATCGAAAAAACTACCGATACGATGAAGTCAAGTCCCATCACTATATCATCAGTTTTGATCCGCGCGATAAAGACGAACACCATCTTACTGGCGAGAAAGCACAAATCCTGGGACTTGAATTTGTGAAGAATCATCTTCCCGGCCATCAAGCATTGGTCTGTACTCACACGGATGGACATAATGGCAGTGGCAACATCCATGTTCATATCATAATCAACAGTTTACGGAAACTGGACATAGAGCCACAGTCATACACCACACGCAGCATTGACTGCAAAGCAGGATACAAACATCACCTGACAAAAGATTATCTAAAATACTTACAGCAAGAACTTATGAATCTATGCCAGCGTGAAAATCTGTATCAGGTCGATCTTCTCTCTCCGGCTCAACGTAAAATCACTGAAGCTGAATACTGGTTGCAAAAGCGAGGGCAGAAAGAGCTGGAAGATATAAACGAACAGATCATTGCTGATGGCATGAATCCAATGGAAACAACATTTCAGACTCGTAAGCAGTTTGTTCGGAATGCCGTTTCAGAGATTTCTTCCTCCGCAATTTCGTTTGAAGATTTTCAAAGCCAGTTATTTGAAAAGTATAAGATTCATGTGAAAGAAAATCGGGGAAGATATAGCTATCTGCATCCAGAGCGAGAGAAGTACATTTCTGGTCGCTCTTTAGGCACAAATTTTGATAAAGATTATTTGCTCAATCTTTTTGAAGCCAATGCACTTGCTGCTGAGCAAGAAGAAAAGCAACGACAGACCATGCCCGATTACCATGCAGACCCGATTGCCATTCTCTTCATTCGCTCTGATCTGCGTCTTGTTGTGGACTTGCAGAACTGTATTAAGGCTCAACAGAGCAGAGCTTATGCTCAAAAAGTCAAAATTTCCAATCTTCAGCAGATGGCAAAGACCGTAGCTTACATTCAGGAAAACGGATTCGATACCAGAGAAAATTTACAGACAACCTACGATAGCATCACATTACAGATGCACGATGCACGGCAAAAGACAAAGGACACCGAAACACAAATCAAATCTGTGAATGAGCAAATCCACTATCTGGGTCAGTATCTTTCCACAAAATCCACCTACAATGAATTTTTGAAAGCTCGCTTCAAAGGAAAATTTCGCAAGGATCACGCTGATGAAATTGAGAAGCACGAAAAAGCCGTCCAGATTCTGAAAGCACAAAATCCAGACGACTCATTTCCGAAGATGAAAGATTTGAAGCTTGAAAAAGAACGGTTGCTTGCCTTGAAAGCGGCTCAGTACGACACCTATACCTATTACAAAGATTATCAGAAAGAATTACGAACAGCCTGCGCCAATGTTGACAACATCTTGGGGCAGCACCACATTCGAGATCACACTCAGCGAACAGAACAGACCCTTTAAGCAAAAAAGAGCCACCATACGCTACCCTTTTGTTGGGTAAGCCTATGGTGGCTCTTGCACTATTTTCAGTCTTTAAGCGTCCCTGTATTTCAAGAAACCATTTTGTAATTCCACAAAGCGATCCTGAAATATTTCTTCCAACGCCTGTTTGCAGGGAACCCTCTGCATCCGGGCAACAACAGATCACTTCCTGTTCCGTTCCATATCAGCCGACTGCTCTTGGCTACTCTTTTGCTTTTCCCGTGCCATCTGCCGGATTCGCAATTTATCAAGAACGGATTCCCGTCCGTTGATTATGCGGGGCTTAGGGAGATTGTTGGCACAGCCATCAATCATATTGTAGTTCTGTTCCGTAGTTGATTCTACGGCCCGAACATATTCCCCGTTCTCATAGAACTTCTGATAATGTTCCATCTGGTGTAGTGACGGCTTCTGGTTCATCGGCTTTTCCATCAGCGGTGGATGCAGATAATCCAGAATCTTTTTTCTGGCATCCTCATCCAACCCTTTTCGGATTTCAGTGGAAACCAGTTTGCCAGAAGCATCTACAATCACGTTCGGTGCTTTTTCCTTATAGACTTCATGCTGCATCAGAAAAAAGTGCTGGCTTTCTACCACGCATTCTTCGGTTGCCATCCACGTTCCAGCACATCCATCTATAAAAAGATTTTTCGTGTCAAGTGTAACCAGAATGCCAGAACTACTATTGCGGATAAAGCCAGCAACCACAACAAGGGAGTCCTTATCCACAAAATACGCCGTGATTTCTCCCTGTTGGTTTATGACAATCACATCACCGACACCAAATGGACGGCCACGGAAATTCTTCGGTCGATGCTCTTCCAACCGTTTCCGAATCATCTCTGGTGTGTCCGATGTAAACAACTTTGTAAAATACGCCTGCTGATAATTTTGTACGATCACCTGAAAATGATGTTCCGTCAAATACTGATATGAACGTGACCGATACGCAGCAAGTTCTGCACTATCTTTCAGCTGATAGACCGCATACTGATTGATATTCATTTTGCCACCACATCCTGAAGATACGGTTTAAGGTCAAGCTCTGAAAATTCCATGTCTGAAATAGAGCGCATCTTTTTCATGGTAGATGCTACCAAAGGAAAGACTTCGGCATCATCCTCCACAAACGGAACAACTTCCTCGATATATCTCATGGTTTCCGTCCGTGTCGGCTGCTCAAACATTGCCATAACCATCATCTCATCTGCATTAAACTTCATCTTGCTCACAGTTCTATTTCTCCTTTCTTCTTTGCCTTCTTCGGTTTTGCCTGTTCCTGATGAGGCTGCTGCTCCTGCGCCTTTTTGCGATTCTTCAACGCTTCACGAACAGACTGCCGGGTGTTGGGGCGTTCTTCCAACTCCTTGCTTGCCTGCCGCTTTTCCAAAAGCGTTTTCATATCCGAAATTGCTTTCTGCACCAGCGGGCTTTCCCGGTAATGCTGGATATGGTTGACAACCTCTGCCTGCACTTCTCCGCCTACCATCAGGTCAAACATTCCCGAATAGATGCTTCCATCTTCAAGAGAAAAGCCAATGCTCTTGATTCCGTTCATCCGCTCTGCCGGAATCTTATCGTAGATTTCCAATGCCTGCTCCAATGTCAGATTGTCATGGAACTCTCCCATCACCGGAAACTCTGCACACTCTGCCACATAAAAGCTGATGTTCGCTTCCGGCGCAGGCTTCTCTGCTGCCAGCTTTTCTTTCATTGCTTCTGCCCGCTGTGTTTCTGCGCGGTATGACTGTTCCTGAAGATACGCAGTACTAATCACACCACACTCAGAAACGCTGTGTCCGTGTTCTGCCAGAACTTCTTCCATCATTTCCTGCACGGGTCTATATCCATCCACTTCGATGATACCGCCGTCCATTACCGTGAAGTCCTTATTATATAAGGTATAGTCGTAGCCATCCTCGCTGGTCTGGATGTTAAAATAGCCATCGTTGATTTCATAGGCTACCGCCACATCCTGCACTTTCAACGCTTCTGCCACCAGTGCGACCACATGGTTCTGGATGTATGGATTATCCCAGCCCGGAACTTTCTTGTAGTCCTCTACGATCGTGTCAATACCGTTCTTACACTGCACAATGTCCAGACTGCCCGGAAGTGGGTCAGGCGTTTTCTCTACGCCAAGGGCTTTCAGATGAAAATTCGGAACCTGCTGATAGCAGGACATTGCATCATCGAGATTCCCGAACTTCTCAATTTTCATCGGATTGGTCTGCAAATCTGTCACAACATAGAACTGCTGGACAAACGGTTTTTCTGGCTCCCGCTGCTGTTCAGCCGCAAGTTCTTTACGGTACATATCCACAAACCCGTTCAGCACAGTCGGGTGACTGCGCACGATCCAGTCGGTGCGGATATTGCTGCCCCGTTCTCCCTTGCAGGTGGTGTCTGCCCATTCCTTATTAATGTGTGAATAGCGTCCGTCATGGTTGTTATAATTCAGCGTGTACGCCAGAATATAGCCCATGCGCTCCATGCCAAACTGTTCAACGACGGACTTCGTAGCATCATCTGCAAGGTTCATTCCGTCGAAGTTGTCTGCAATCGCTTCTTCAATGGCGTTTCTGCACTCTTCATTGAGCTGTCTGGAAATGCGGTACAAATCCACTTCGCCATTCTCTGCTGCATAGCCGAAAGATTCGTAATAGACCGGAACGTCCGAATCATCCGTGCGGCTTTTCTCCACCACAGGAACAGCCTGTTCTTCTTTTTGGGATGCCGGATTCTTTTCTGCAAAATACTCCTTTACGGCATCTTGGAAGTCCTCGTCAAAGCCGTTCCACAAATCTTCTGCCACAAGTTTTCCCTGTTCATTGACCGCAACGCAGGCAGCTTCATCCCCGTATTCCTCGTGCTCCAGCAGGAAGAACTTTTCGCCGCCGACCTCCGTTTCGTCTACCACATACCATGTGCCAACGTGACCCTCGACCGTGATGTGGTCGGAGTCACCGTGTATTAAGCCATCCTTTTTATGCTCTTGTTCTTCCATAAACTCCCGCACAGTCAGCAATCCACCCGTGAAGTTCAGCCCTTCCTCGCCCAGTTCCAGCCGACCGCCTGCGCCAAGGTCAAGTTCTTCTGCCATCAGAACAGATGCCGCATGGTTTACGATCACTGTTTTCTCCACCAGAATCGGCTGCCCCGGATCATAGTCTGACCCGCGCAGGTCATAGCGGTACAATCCATCCGGCACATCCTCATCCCGCAGTCTGCTGTTGCTGAAAAGACCGGGCTTATCAAAGATTTCAATTTCCTGCAACTGTTCATCCAGAATCGTTTCTTTCTGCAAATCAATCTTCCTTTCCTTGAAAAAATCCGGCAGTTCTGCAAAGCCGATGCTGTCAACATAGCAGGCTTTGATCGACTTGCCATCGTTCAGCACCACAACATCACTGACGGAAAGCGAATGCCCGGTAAAATCCGCTGGGCGCTGGATATTGAAGCGTTCGTAAATAGCTTCCAGCGTATCATTTTCCGTAAGTGGTGCGGTATAGACCAGTTCATAGTCTGCACAGTTTACTTCCATCCCGTGCCGCTTTACAAAGTCCAGATTCATAAAGCGGTAGTCGTGTTCCGGGTCACGGGCAGTGATCTGGTAGATGCCAAACTGCTTTTCGCTGCCGGAAAGCAGCTTCTGCTCCTTAACTACTGCATCCATACGAGTTATCAGTTCTGCCGCCTTTTCTGCGGACTCTCCCTCTGATTCCTCCACTGCGTCTTGCAGCCATTCCCTGATCGGCTGAACATCCCCAGCCTGAATCTGTTCTTTCAGTGCTTCAACTGCCTGCTCCCGATCCTCTACGCTGTCCTTATAGTGGTAGAAATCGAAGTCAAAGGCAAAATCGTCAAGGTCTACTGCCAGCTTTTCAACGGGAGCTTTCTCGCCGTTTTCCATTGTTTTCTGCTTGTCCTTTTCCAAATCTTCCTTAGCAATCTGGAAATAGTCACTTCCACGTTCGATTTCTTCACGCCCTGTGACAAGAACTGGCCACGGGCTGATACGGATAAGATAAATCTGCTTGCCCTCATCAAACAGCCGCAGAGCCTGCTCCCGACTTATCACCGTCAGTGCGGCATCCGGGCGGGAATACTCATCTTCAAGATACTCTTCGTTCTTTTCCAGCAAAATTGCACTCCATGCGTCAGCCTTGATTCCGAAAATGCCATCATGCTGTTCGATCTCTTCCTGACTGGCAAAATCTCCTGCCGTGCCATCCTGAAACAGCGGGTAAATCCGTTCGCCCAGCCGATGCCACTCCCGTGCGCCTTCCTTTGTCAGCGGCAGAACATCATCTTTCAGATACCCATATTCGTGCATTTCCGAAAGACCGATCATGCCATCCGGCAGACTTTCGATCTTCTCCTCTGCTTCCCACATCAGGCGATTGATTTCTTCCGTGTTTTCAGCCGCAACCGCAGCCGCCAGATTGTTGGCAAGTTCTTCCGTTGCCGCCCGGTCATCCAGCTTGTAAGCAAAGTTTACAATGAGATTTCGCTGGCTGTTGTCAAAAACGGTTTTGTCCCGTTCCTTGTCCGCAATCAGCTTTTCAGCATATTCCATCGCCGTCATGCGCTCCACACTCCTTTCTGCCACCGCCGTTTCCAGTTTTTCAAGAAAATCAGCAGCGGTCAATCGAATCGTATCCATCGAATCTTTCAATTCTTTCAGTTCCTTGCCGCTTGCCCAGCTTGCTACATACGGGAACGAGTAGTCCGAAGTATCAATGCCAAGTGCCGAGCAAACCGTAAATGCAATGCTTTCCGCTTCTGTTTCTTTGGTAAGCTGGTCTTTTTCCTCGCCGCGCTGTTTCATCTGGTCGCTGTCATGCAACATGGCATGAGCAACCTCATGGATCATCGTCTTGATGGTCTGGCTCTCACCCATATCGGCACGAACACAGATTTCTTTGTCCATGTGGCTGTAATAACCTTTTGCGTTGCCCTCGATTTCTCCAAAACGAATTGGCACAGGAGATACCTGTTCGATTGCCTCTTTCAGCAGGGTATAATCCTTGACACGGGCAGTCAGTTCATTCACTTCCAGTGTGGGCAGTGGTTCCCCGTCTGTCTGGGCATAATCGAAAACTGTTGTCACACGGAATCGGGGAATCACTCTCTCAACCACTTCGATTTCCGGCTCCCCGTTCTCATTCAGCACCGTAAGCCCGGTGTCCTTGTCGATTTTCTCCCGTTCTTCTCGTTCCTTTACTGGAGCAGGCGCGATGATCTGGATGCCCTTTTCACCCTTTTTCACATAGCGGTTAAACTTATTTTTCCAGGCATTGTATCCAGCCACCAACGTAGCATCTGGACGCTGCATTGTGATCAGCAGCGTATTATTGAAGCTGTAATTGTGGAATTTCGACATTGTAAGCAGGTACTTCGTATACATTTCCGAAGTAAAAATGTCCTTTACGCCCTGCTCCAACCGTTCCGTAATTTCTTTGAGCTGGTCTGCCCGCTTATCTGCCATTCATGCCCTCCTTTTCGATTTTTTTGACCCATCTAGTTTTCATCTGATACGGATACTGGTTCGCCATCTTCGGCTTTCTCTCGCCGTTCCATTCCAATCCTCCAGCACGGCCCTCACAAACATATCCGGCAGCTTTGAGCGATACGCCGCTTTCGGTGTCCAGAATATAAGTGACAACCTTTGTATAGCCCATTGCCCTTGCCGCCCGGTATGCGGCAGCATAGAGGATACTGCAAGCATTCGGTGTACCATCCGTACAAAGGCGGTTGATTTCCAGCGTATAGCCATCATCCAGCCGCCGCGCAACAGGTCTGCCGCATATTGCCACACCAACCAGTGAACCACTGTCTGAAACTCCGATGGAAAACTTGTGTCCTCTTGTCGGCTTATGATGGCGGTGATACTGCTGCACAAATGCGTTTGCAGTTTTCAGATTGATCGGTGTTAATGTCAGCAAATGCCCTCCTTTACAAAATCTGCCCCATCAGATTCCCTTTCGGAGATCTGACGGGGCATTCTCAGTTACAGTTCCATATCGTGACTTTTCTTTTTCTGCGGTTTTGGCTCTGCCATGCGTTCCGCCTGCTTTTCGTGAAGCTGTGCAAGGATCGACGGACGTTTTACGCTGTCTGCACTCCGCTCAATCTCACGTTTCGGCGCAGGAAGTTCGCTATCCGTTACTTCCTCATCCATGCCAAGAGCCGCATCATCCCCCTTTTCATCCATGTCCAGCAGGGCATTCAGTTCTGCAAGCCGTGCAGATTTTTCGTTCAGTTCCGCTTCCTGCGGGAACGGACGCTGCACTTCTTCCTTTGCTTCTGCCAACTGCTGCTGTAAGGTTTCCAGCCTGCGCTCCACCTGCGGCAGTGTCTTTTCGATGGATGCCAGCGCATTGAGAATACGCTGGATATTGCCAGCCGGGTCACTGCCAAGTTCAATCGTATAACTGCTCTGCCGCTTGATGGTCAGCTTGAATGTCTGAGCGAACGCATCAAACCGGGAACTGATTGCAAACCCTCCCAAATCTGCGATTTGTCCCTCTGTCTTAGCAATTTTCATTGCGGCGCAGGCGGCAAGAATTGCCGAGCCTGCTTCCTTGCGGTCGGTATAAACCCTGTCCTCCACCGTGATGGAGAACTTCTCCTTATCCTGTTCCAGCAACGGCTTTGCCACTGCAAGGTCAGCTTTCAGACCTGCTATGCGCTCTTTCGCTGCCGTGATCTCTGCCGGATACCGCCGTGCAATATCCGATTCCAGACTGTAAATCTGACTGGTGTGGTTGGCCCGCATCAGCTTCAGTTTGCTGACATGAATATCCAAATCCATCTTTTCCTTGATGTAGGGATTTCCCGTTGCCAACGCTTTGATTTCTGCATAGGTCAGCGCGGTATCGTCCACATCATCGCAGGCACGAACAGGAGATTTCGAGGTCATGATCTGCGAGATGAACTTCTGTTTATTTTCCAGAATTTGCCACATATACGAATCGAACGTATTCTCTGTGACGTAACGGAAAATCTTCACTTTCTGGTTGCGGTTTCCCTGACGAAGAATCCGTCCTTCCTGCTGTTCCAGGTCAGAGGGTTTCCACGGGCAGTCCAGATGATGCAGGGCAATCAGCCTGTCCTGAATGTTTGTACCAGCACCAAGTTTTGGGGTCGAACCAAGCAGGATACGCACCTGACCGGAACGCACCTTTGCAAACAGTTCTGCCTTTTTGGTTTCGGTATTTGCCTCATGGATGAAAGCAATCTCCTCACGGGGGATTCCCTTTGCCACCAGTTTCTCCCGAACATCATCGTATACATTGAATGTTCCGTCTGCTTTCGGGGTCGATAAGTCGCAGAAAATCAACTGGGTGGATTTGTCGGGCGTGGATTCTTCCCATACCTGATAGGCATTCTCCACGCAGAGGTTGACCTTACTTTCCGGCTCATCCGGCAGCAGGTCATTGATAAGCCGCTGATCCAAGGCCAGCTTTCTGCCGTCGTTCGTGATTTTGAGCATATTATCGGTTCTCGGATCGACATTTCCGTTCCGCACACGCTCTGCACGGTCGGCAAAGCTGCTCACCATTTCCTGCTGCGTTTCACTGGGTTTCAGCACTTCATTGATGTACTCTGCTTCTGGCACGGGCAGATTCAGCATATCTGCCGTCTGTACGTCTGCGGACTCCTTGAACAGTGAAATCAATTCAGGGAGATTGAAAAACCGGGCGAACCGCGTCTTTGCACGGTAGCCCGTTCCCTCTGGGGACAATTCGATTGCCGTTACGGTTTCGCCAAACGAAGCCGCCCAGCTATCGAAATGTCCAAGATGAAGTTTCTGCAAGGTGTCATACTGCAAGTAGCGCATAATGGTATACAGCTCTACCATGCTGTTCGATACAGGCGTACCTGTTGCAAAGGTCACACCCTTGCCGCCAGTGATTTCATCGAGATACTGACATTTTGCAAACATATCCGAGGACTTCTGTGCATCGGTCTGAGCAATACCAGCGATGTTCCGCATTTTTGTGTAGAGGAACATATTTTTATAAAAATGGCTCTCGTCCACAAACAGGCGGTCAACACCAAGCTGCTCAAATGTAACTACATCATCCTTGCGGCTCTGGTCGTTCAGCTTCTGAAGTTTTGCCTGCAAGGTTTTCTTTGTTTTCTCCATCTGCTTGACCGTGAAACTCTTGCCATCGTCCTCTGCCTTTGCTTCTGCAATCGCAAAGGTAATGTCCTGAATCTGCCGCTCGATCATGGATTTCTGCCGTTCCGGGGAAAGCGGAATCCGCTCAAACTGCGAATGCCCGATAATGACAGCATCATAATCGCCCGTGGCAATCCGGGAACAGAACTTCTTTCGGTTGGATGGCTCGAAATCCTTTTTCGTTGCCACCAGCACATTGGCATTCGGATACAGCCGCAGGAAGTCTGCACCCCACTGTTCCGTCAGATGGTTCGGCACAACATAAAGATTCTTCTGCGCCAGACCCAGACGGCGGCTTTCCATGCCGGCAGCGATCATCTGGAAGGTCTTGCCAGCACCCACGCAATGCGCCAGCAGCGTATTATTGCCATACAGGATATGCGCCACTGCATTTTTCTGGTGCGGCATCAGGCTGATTTCCGGGGTCATGCCCACGAACTTGATGTGACTGCCATCGTATTCACGGGGACGAATCGCATTGAACCGCTCATTGTAGACCTTGCAAAGTTCCTCTCTGCGGTCTAAATCCTTGAAAATCCACTGCTTGAACGCATCCCGAATTGCTTCCTGTGCCTGCTGCGCCAGCATGGTTTCTTTTTTGTTCAGCACTCTCCTTTCTTTTCCATCCTCATAGATGGTATCGTAAATTTTGGTATCCCGGAGATTCAGCGCATCTTCCAGCAGTCGATAGCCGTTGACCCGCATTGTGCCATAGGTGTTCGTCACACGGGGATTGCTGCGGTCAAGCGACTTGCCACTGATGTTCCATGCACCGCTGATCTCCGAATAGGTTGCCTTGATGGAACTTCCGATGTAGTAACCCGGCGTTTTGAACACCTGCTCCATGAAGTCCGTAATGTACTCTGCCTTGATCCAGTTTGCACCAAGCCGCACTTCAATCTCCGAAGCATTCAAATCTTTCGGCTGTACCCGCTTGAGATACTCAACATTGACCTGATACTCCAGGTGGTTTGCGGCAAAGGTTTCTGCCGTTGCCAGCTTTTCCCGGACGTTGCCGGACAGATATTCGTCCGCCGTCACCCACGCCTGTGTGACAGGATTGCGGAAGATAACGCCCGCCAGTTCTTCGGTCACTTCCTGCTCTGTCTTTCCGCAAAGTTCTGCCATAAACGGCACATCGACCTTTGCTTTTTCTCCAATGGAGAGTGCCAGGGCTTCACTCGGAGTATCCACAGAGGTGACGGGTTCCGGCTTGCGAATGGTGCGTTACATGATGTCCCGACCGGTTATAACAGGTCACCTGACAGCCTTGCTGTGCCATCCGCGTACACAGCTCCTTTACAACGATTTCTACGCCGCCCTCTCTCGACAATCGCTTCTGTCCAAATACCGCAATTCTAAGGTCTCTCTCCATCTCGTCTCTCCAACCGTTTTCCTTCCATGTACTATTTTTTACTCCCCACGCCCCAGCAGGCACACCTTGAAGGTTTTAAAAATAATTTTCCAATCCACCCAGAAACTGCGCTCCTTGACATACTTCACATCAAGATCCATCCACTCCTCAAAAGTGAGGTCATTGCGGTGCGGGGCGATCTGCCAGTAGCAGCTCAGGCCGGGAGTCACATACAGACGCTGCTTTTCATAGTCGCCGTACTGCTCCACCTCGCGGGGAAGCGCCGGGCGGGGGCCTGCTAATGTCAATATAGGAACAACTTTTTTTCAAAATTAGCTCATAAAGCACAAGATTATTAAATCCCCCTCAAAACAAG
>ERZ860322.1589-NODE-1589-length-12674-cov-8.213171_pt1 | contig 12674 bp, 10 predicted proteins | sample MGYA00509979_ERZ860322 | MGnify/ENA primary metagenome ERZ860322 (study PRJEB30046, sample SAMN00715217) | human gut metagenome | study: EMG produced TPA metagenomics assembly of the A metagenome-wide association study of gut microbiota in type 2...
CCGCGAGCGTCTCGATTTCGAGGACGTGCCCAAGGCGTTCAAGGGCATTCCCATCGCGCTGATCACGGCCGGGATTCTGGCCATGGCGTTTATGGGATTCTCCGGTCTGGTTTGATTTCCGATTTGTAAGCGGCTATTTCCGCACATCCCTCGAACGGGGCGAATGGAATGTACTTGAGGTACTATCCATCCGCCCCGTTCTTCACGATATACGGAACTCCCCGGCTTAAAATCAAAAATCTGTTTCACGATGCACGGCATCTGCACCGCACTGGTTGGAAAACGGGTTCGGAACCGGTGCGCATGCCGTCCCCGGTTACGGCTGGATTCAGTTGAATTCGATGAGGAGATGCGTCGCCCAGAAAGGATCGGGGGCTTCGCCCGGCAGGGGAAGGGGAGGGGCGAGTTCCCCGGGAAAGAGCGTGCGCAGGGCATACCCGGCCTCCCCGGTGCGGTCGAGGATCAGTTGGCAGGCTCCGGTGGAGATCGTGCGGGAGGTGCGGACCGTGCGGACAGGGCATCCGTTGCGCAGGATGTTGCGAACCGTAGCCCGCTCGGCGGGCGTCAGCTCCGCGTCTGCCGCCAGTCCGCTCGTTCCGACGGGTGCGTCGTAGCGGAACGACAGGTGCACCCGGCCGTCGGCTCCGGGGTGCAGGGCGGTGAAAGATTCGGGGAAATCCCGTTGCAGCCGCGCGACGGCTTCCTGCGGAGAAAGGGCGAAAGTGCGGAGGAATTTGGACCCGGGCATGCGTAGCTGGCCGTCGATCGCCTCGTCGGTAAATCCCGCCCGGCGCAGGCTGTCGCGCAGGGCTTCGTCCGCCGTTTCGAAATGGGTCAGGACGTGAAAAAGCGTTTCGGGCGAATAGGATATTCGTTCCATCTCCGATCAGGATTTGTTGCGCCGGTAATGCCAGACGGAGATGCTTGTGATCACGATTGCGGAGAGCAGGAGCGCGGCGAAAATCCGGAACGGGGTCGTGCCGCTTTCCCAGCCGAAATAATCCTTGACCAGCGACGCGCCGTCGTAGGTCGCCGAGCAGACGGTCAGCATCGTCAGGAAGAGGATAAGGCCCGCCAGCCGCCGCTCCGAGTTCTTTTCGAGGCGTTCGGCCTCCTGTTCGAGGTGGCGGTGCAGTTGTTCGCGCTCGGTGGCGATGTCCAGCCCGGTGTCGATGGCCCGGTAGATGAGCTGCGGCAGGAAGTTGTAGGAGATATTCGAGAAGGCGTACCAATGCTCCTGCTCCTTCATTTTGTGGAGCAGCCGGATGGACTTCCGGTCGTTGGCGGCCGAGCGGAATTGCCGGTTGACGACGAAGAGCAGCGTCTTCTGGTAAAGCGCATGGATGTAGATCAGCCGGAAATAGCTGTTGGGCCATACCCACATCTGTGCGGCCGTGCGGCCTTTTGCAACCACGGTGAAACTGTCGACCAGCGCCAGCGCTTTCCAGTTGCGGAATGCCGAAATCGTGTGGGTGCGGATGATCCGGTCGTAATATTCCTGGGAGGGGGAATATTCGTGTTTATGGTCGGCGACGCAGCCGACGGGGCTCAAGGTTCCCAGTTCGAAGAGCAGTTCGTCCGAGAAGTCGTCCAAAATGAAGATCTGGAAACATTTCAGCTTGTTGCCGGTGAGGGTCAGGCCGGAGAAACGTCCCTGACGCGGGGATTCGGCCGACGGCCGGGGAGGGCACAGCCGCAGGATCTCTTCCAGCAGGGCGAGGTACTCCGGGGCGTCGATCTGCGATTTCAGAATCCCCTGCTCTGCGATTTCATAGCAGGAGGTCTCGCGCAGAATGCCATGTGCGGCGATCAGCGTGTCGAGCGTCGTTTCAGGCTCTTCGGCGATCTCCATGGCGAAAAGGCAGATGTCGTAGGGGAAGAAGAAGAGGTGGAACCGGCACAGTCTGAAGGCGTATTCCGCGGCGGGGAGCTTTGGGTGGCGCAGCGTGCAGAGCCGGTCGGTTTCCAGGGTCAGGTGCGCCGTGTCGGCATAGACCGCCCCCGAGGTCTGTCCGTCGACCTGCATGAGCGAATCAATGAAACTCTCGTAATAGATGCTGCTGAGCCGTTCGTAGGCCTCGCGGGTCAGGGGTTTTTCCGCCTGCCACCGCTTGTCGGCGGCCTGCACTTCGGAGGCCCGTCCGACGGCGGCGAGGTGGCCGCAGAAAAAGGTATGCGCGTAATGCAGTTTGTTATCCATGGATCGTTGTGGGTTAAAGCAGGGTTACTCGGACGAAGGGATGGCGCCGCTTCGGGTCCCCGGGGTTTTCGATGCGGACGACCGTCACCTCGGATATGGTTGTGCCGGGCTGCGGGATAAACTGGCCGACGCCCGTGAAGAAAAGTTTCATGTCGGCCTTGGAGATCGTGGCTTCGATCCCGGTGTCCCCGAGCAGGACGACGACGCTCTCGTCCGAGGAGCGCCGCACCGTGGCCGGATAACCGCTCCCGACGCCGGGCGTGTGTTTGAGGAAGGGATCGCCGACGGTCTGTCTGTGGCCCAGCAGCAGGCCGCCTTCCGCGGGCGAGAGGTGCAGTATCCGGCATGAAACCTTCTCGCCGCGCTTCCAGACGCCGTGCCACTGGTCGCAGTACTGCCACATGATCTCGGAGCAGTGGAGGAAGCCGACGGCTCCGCCGCAGCGCATCAGGTAGCCGCCTGCGGTCGTCCCCAGCACCGTGCAGGGGAGCGTGTCGCCGGTCTCGCAGGTCAGCAGCGGGTTGGGGGTCAGCGCGCAGGCATTGAGCGTCGTGTACTTTGTCTTGCCGATGATCTCTTCACCTGTGATGACGGCGTTGATCCGGTCGCCCGGCTGGCACGGCACGTCGGTCGGGCGGTTCCAGTAGAACTCCGAGGACCGGATCGCCGCGTCGTAGAGCCTGCCCCGTTTGGGGAACGTGCAGAACACATGGTGCGCCGTGGCCTTGACTACGGTGCACTGCACGCGGGAGCCGACGGCCAGATCGTTGTTGGTCGTGGGCGTGAGTGAGAATGTGATCTGCCGCTTCGTGAAACGGATGGCGGAAACGTAAACCGTTATGTTCGCATCGCTCCGGATGTTCATGGCCTTGATCTGCGCTTCGCTGACCGGAAGCGTTCCGACGAGTCCGTTGACCCGGACGAGGCACATCGTTCCGAACAGGCTCTGCACCGTGCCCTCCGCCTTCTGACCCACGCTGAACGTGAGCAGCGGATCGTGCGTTACGGCGCGCTGCGAAACGTAGAAGGTGCGTTTGACCTTGTCCACCGACAGTATGCGGACTTTGACCTCGTCGCCGCATTCGGGCGCATGTCCCGGCAGAACCTCCTCCCGGGGCATCGAGAGGTAGAGTTCCCCGCAGCGGAGCACACAGACCGTCTTGTCGCCTCCGGCCACCGTGGCTTTCACGATGTCGCCGTTGCGGAGCACCTGATCGTAGCTTGCAATGCGGTTATTGACCTTCGCGCCGATCATGGAGTTGCCGACGGCGGAATGGATGGCGTAGGCAAAGTCGATGGGCGTGGAGCCGGCGGGCAGGGAAACAATCCGTCCCTTGGGGGTGTAGACGAACACCTCGTCGTCGAACATGTCGATCTTCATGGACTGGACGAATTCTTCTGCGTCGGAGTCCTGCTGGCTTTCCAGCAGGCGGCGCACCCACTCGAAGTCCTTCTCCGTACCCGTGCCGGTGCCCTGCTTGTACTTCCAGTGGGCGGCGATGCCGTATTCGGCGGTCTCGTGCATCTGCCATGTGCGGATCTGCACCTCGAAGGGAATGCCCTGAGAGCCGATGACGGTGGTGTGCAGGGACTGGTACATGTTGGGCTTGGGGGTGGAGATATAGTCCTTGAACCGTCCCGGCACCAGACTGAACAGGTCGTGGACATGCCCCAGCACGTTATAGCAGTCGGGGATGGTGTCCACAATGACCCGGAAAGCGTAAATGTCGTACAGCTCGTCAATGGTCTTGCCCTGGGCGAGCATTTTCCGGTAGATGGAGTAGACGTGCTTGATCCGTCCGTAGGTGGTGTTGTGGATGCCTACGGAGGTCAGGCGCTGGGTGATCTTGTCCTGGATGGTGCGCATAAAGGCCTCGTCCTTCTCCTTGTGGGCCTGAAGGTAGGACATGATCTCGTTATACTCCATGGGCGCGAGGTAGCGCAGAGCGGTATCCTCCAGCTCCCACTTGATCTTCTGCATACCAAGGCGGTGGGCAAGGGGCGCGTAGACGTCCATTGTCTCCCGGCACTTCTGAATCTGCTTTTCCGGCGTCTGGTACTGCATGGTGCGCATGTTGTGGAGCCGGTCGGCGATTTTGATCAGCACCACCCGGATGTCCTTGCTCATGGCCATGAACATCTTGCGCAGATTCTCCATCTGCGCCTGCTCGGAGGAGGAGAAATTCGCCCGGGTCAGCTTGGTGACGCCCTCCACCAGCTCCGCCACGGTGGGGCCGAAGATTTTTTCAATGTCCTCATGGGAGGCGTCGGTGTCCTCGATGCAGTCGTGGAGCAGGGCGCCCAGAATGGCGTCGCAGTCCAGCCCCATCTCCGCCACGATCTGGGCGACCGCCAGCGGGTGGATGATGTAGGGGGAACCGTCCTTCCGTTTTTGCAGCTTGTGCTTCTGGTTGGCGTAATCCACGGCACGGTCGATGAGCGCCATGTCCGCGCCAGGCAGGTGCTTTTTGATTGCGTCGCACATGGACGCGTAATGTTCTTCAAAGGATTCCATTTTGGTTCAGCTCTCTTTCGCGTGCAGCAGCCGCTGCATGGTCTGGCTTCGGCTCAGGTCGGCCTTTCCTTCTCCGGGGGTCAGCCGGATGGAAACATACTTATGCTGCCGCTGGACGGTGAGCAGTCCCACGTCCCGGAAAATATCCAGACAGGTGAGCATCTGCCCCAGATTCAACGGTTGTCCCGACCAGCGGACGATCTTGCGGCACAGGCACATGGGCGATTCCTGCACAGGGTTCGCGGCGTCCAGATACCGCCACACCAGCGCCAGCATCTTCCGGTCAGGCAGCAATGCCGCGGCCTCGCCGGAGGTCAGATTTCCCCGCTGCATGTCCCGGTAGGGCGCCGCGTCGGGCAGGCACTCGGCGCTGCAGCTGGGGCGGATGTCGATGACATTCATCTGCACGGTGCGCGTCCCCCGGAACTCGTTCACCTGAGGGGTAAAGGCCACGTCCACTAAGTCCCCCGGCTGGATGGACACCGTCTGGGGATTGGCGGAAAAATAGATGGCGTTCAGGTACGTATGTCCGCTGCACAGGCGCAGGCGCATATGCCGTCCGCCGCCCACCATGCTGATGCGGTCGATGGTCAGATTCTTCATCATCAGCACCGGCTTGGGGCAGCCGTTGCCGCAGGGCTCCAGCATTTGCAGGGAGTCCACATTGTGCAGGGTCAGCAGCTCCGGGGAAACGGCGCAGTCCACATCCAGAACGGTTCGCGGCACGTCGTCGGTGTAATACTGGGCGGCCAGCGCGCAGATCTGGCGGCGGAACTCCGGAATGTTGGCGCGGGAAATGGTAAAGCCCGCCGCCAGCTCATGGCCGCCGTAGCTTTCCAGCAGCGGAGACAGGGCGCTCAGAGAGGCAAACAGGTTGAAGCCCCCGTGGCTGCGGGAGCTGGCCTTGCCGTGCTCGCCGTCCAGACAGATCAGGAAGGTGGGGCAGGCGTATTCCTCGGCAATGCGGCTGGCCACGATGCCCACCACGCCCTGATGCCAGCTTTCATCCGCCAGCACGATGGCCTCCGGGGGCTTGCCCATGGGCAGCATGGACACGGCCTGCCGGTAAATTTCCGACTCCACGGCCTGCCGCTGCCGGTTCAGCTCGCACAGTCCCCGGGCGGCCTCGGCGGCCTTGTCCGGGTCGTCGGTGAGAAACAGCTCCACCGCAAGATCGATCTGTCCCATCCGTCCGGCGGCGTTGATGCGGGGCGCCAGCATGAAGCCGATGGAGGACGCGCTGACGGCCTCCGGGGCGCAGCCGCACTCCGCCATCAGCGCCGCGATGCCCGGGCGCTTGGTATGCGCCAGAGATTCCAGACCTCTCGCCACGAACACCCGGTTCTCCCCTTGCAGGGGCATCACATCCGCCACGGTGCCGAGGCATACCATGTCGGCGTATTCTTCCAGCACCGTTTCCTGAGAGCCGCACAGGGCAGAAGCCAGCTTGAAGGCCACGCCCACGCCGGAGAGATTCTTATGGGGATAGCCGCCATCGCAGCGGTGGGGGTCCACCACAGCAACCGCGGCGGGCAGCGTCTGCTTGCACTCATGATGGTCGGTGATGACGAGATCAATGCCCAGCTGCTTACACAGCTCCGCCTCGCTCACGGCGGTGATACCGCAGTCCACGGTGACGATCAGCTTGACGCCCTCGGCGTGGAGCTGGTGAATGGCGATGGGATTCAGGCCGTAGCCCTCCTCCAGACGGCCGGGAATGTAGCTCACCACATCCGCGCCGTGGCGGCGGAGAAAATCCGTCAGCAGGCAGGTGGCGGTGATGCCGTCCACGTCGTAGTCGCCGAACACGGCGATCTTCTCACCCCGGGACATGGCAAGTCCCACCCGTCCGGCAGCCTTGTCCATATCCGTCATCAAAAAAGGGTCAAGCAGGGGCGCGTTGCAGTCTAAGTAAGCTCTGGCCTGTCGATCATCCCCGATCCCCCGGGAGGCCAGCACCATGGCGGCCAGCGGAGCGTAGCCGCTGCCAACCAATGCGTTGACAGCCCCCGCCTCCAGCTGGGACACCTTCCAAATTCCGTATTTCACGATTCATGCACATCCAGTAATAACATTTTCCCTATATTATAGCAAAAATGAACGGGATGTACAATAGGCAGTTGGGAATTTTCTTGTTTAAGGGATTTCAGGGGTATCTCCCCGCTCCCGCCCCGGCGTGACCTGCATGATGGTCACGGCGAGCAGAGGGGCAAAGATCATGCCGCCCACGCCCCAGAGCTTGTAGCCGACGTACAGCGCCATCAGCGTCACCAGGGGGTCAAGCCCCAGATGCCGCCCCACCAGCTTCGGCTCCAGCATGGAGCGGGACAGGGTGACCACGGCATAAACGCCCAGCAGGCCGATTGCCCTCGCGCCCTCTCCCTGCAAAAAGCAGATCACCGCCCATGGTACCAGCACGGTGCCGGTACCCAGCACGGGCAGCGCGTCCACCAGCGCGACCACCAGCGCCCACAGCGGGGCGTAGGCGATCCGCAGCACCACGAACCCCAGGGTCAGAATGGTGAACGTCACGCCCATCAGCTTCAGCTGCGCCGTCAGCCACCCGCCCACGGCATTTTTCATACGCTTCAGGGCGTCCGCGGCGGGCTTGAGCTTTTCCTCGGGCAGACGTTTTTTCAGCCAGCTTTTGATCTTCGGCAGCCGGGCGGAGATCAGGAAGGAGGAGATCACCGCCGTTCCCAAACTCAGCGCACCGTCGGGAATGTGGCTCAGAATGTTTCCCGCCAGCCCCAGAATATACCGGATGACCTTGTCCAGCAGAGATGTTCCATTGGAGAAGAAGGAGGTCACGTTCTCGCTGAGCAGGGGCTGCACGCTCTGGGGCGCACGGGACGCCAGCTCCAGCAGCCAGCTTTGCAGCAGGCCGATGCCGGATTTTGCCGTATCCTCCAGATCGGGCAGCACCCCCGCCACCCTTCGCAGCTCCCGCAGAGCAAAGGCGCAGAGAATCAGCACCAGCATGGCAAGAAAGCAGAAGGCCATACTGACGCCGATGCCGGAGCACACGCACCGGGGAACCCGCCGTTTCTGGAGGAAGCCCACCATAGGCTCCGCCGCGAAGGCCAGCAGCGCCCCCAGCAGAAAGGGAAAGCAAAGCGGCAGAAGAAACCGGGCAGCCAGCCACACGGCAAAAAACGCCGCCAGCAGGGATATGCTTTTTTTCACTGCGGGACGCAAAAAGATTCCTCCTTTCCGACAAAAACTCTGATAATATGGGGTTGCATTCTAAGAAAAGTATGTTATAATACATTGTGGAGAAACAGGTGTTGTTCTGCTGCATACAAATTGAACCAGTTTTAAGGAGGTCCGACATGTCGACCAAACCCAAATACTATATTGTGGAGTCTTCCGCCCTGCCGGAGGTTTTCCTGAAGGTAGCGGAGGCAAAGCGTCTGCTTTCCACCGGTGAAGCCTCCACCGTCAACGAAGCCACCCGCATGACCGACATCAGCCGCAGCGCGTTCTACAAGTACCGGGACGCCGTGCTGCCCTTCCAGAGCATGATGACCGGCCGCATCATCACTTTCCAGCTGCTGCTCCACGATGAGCAGGGACTCTTGTCCGAGATCCTGGGCGTCTTTGCCGACGCCGGCGCCAATATCAGCACCATCAATTCCATCGTCCCCACAAACGGTACGGCGGTCGTGACCATCTCTGCGGAGACCATCGACCTGACCATGACGCTGGAGGAACTGATGAACCGCCTCTCCGCCATTCAGGGCGTGCTGAAGGCCGACGTGCTGGCCGGATAACCCCATATTCTGAATTGCAAAACCGCCGCCGCTGTTTTCTGCGGCGGTTTTCTTCAGGCAGCACCGCGCAATTCGGCAAGAAGTCTCAGCCAGGATTTTTGTTCCAATTCAAAGTTTCGAAAACGGAGGAATACTGTATGTATTTCCCATTTTTGAAACTGCGGAAGTGGGGCAAAAAGACGGCTGAGACTCGCAGACGCAATTGCGCGGTGCTGCCTTCGTCACACTTCGCCCATCCCTGACATACGATGAATCGGGAGGGGTGCGATATGCTCATCGTGCAGAAATATGGAGGAACGTCCCTTGCGGGAATGTCGCGCCTGCGCGCCGCGGCTCGTAGGGTCACGGGGCTGGCCCGGCAGGGAAATCAGGTCGTCGTGGTGGTTTCCGCTCAGGGGGATACCACGGATGTGCTCATCGAAAAGGCAACTCAGGTCAACCGCCGGGGCTCCGCCCGGGAGATGGACGCATATCTTGCCGCCGGGGAGCAGATGTCGGCAGGGCTGATGACCATGGCCATCGGGGCTATGGGTTACAGCGCCGTCAGTCTCACCGGCTGGCAGGCGGGCATCCGGACCGACGGCGTCCACGGCAACGCCCGGATACAAAATATCGACGTCGCCCGCATCCGCCGGCAGCTGGACGCGGGAAAGATCGTGGTCGTGGCAGGCTTTCAGGGCGTCGATCCCGAGGGGGACATCACCACGTTGGGGCGCGGCGGTTCGGACACCACGGCGGTAGCTCTGGCGGCATGGCTGAAGGCCGACCGCTGTCAGATCTTCACAGACGTGGACGGCGTCTATGACCGGGACCCCAGAATTTACTCCGACGCCACCCGTTTCGGGCAGATCAGTTATGCGAAAATGATGACGCTGATCGAAAACGGCGCGCAGGTGCTCCACGACCGCAGTGTGGAGCTTGCCAGAGAGCACGGGATACCGATAGAAGTTCTTTCCGCCTTCACTGGAGACCCCGGCACCATAGTAGGGGATTTAGAATCATACTACCCAACCAAAACGTAAGATATTCCCCGCAGGAGCAAAAAAAGCGTGTAAAAAAGCAACCGTCCCGGACCGTGCTGACAGCACAGTCCGGGACAGAAAATTTTATGGGAAATTTGTGGACTTCTGTTAACAAGAGTAAGGCCACGTGTTACACGTGTTATACGTAAAGCACTCCATATGGCCCCCTCCCTATAACCATTCGTCAAAATTTCCGCTGAATCTCCGCCGCGCCGCGGCTCAGCACATTTTCTGCATTCTCCCCCAATGCCTGCTCCAGCAGCGCGTATTCCGACAGGCTTCCGTGGGGGACTGCCCACGCTCCGGCGTCGGTTCCGGGGGCGATCAGGCCGCCCATGGCGGCAAAGGCGGCCACATTTTTCATGGCGCTTTCCAGAATCGCCGCTACAGCGGCTTCGTCAAAGCGCCCCGTTCCCCGCAGGTTCCCGATGGTGGACAGCGTAGGCACCCACACCGTCCCGTTTTCGCGCATGGCGTGAAGGGCGTCCGTGTCCAGATACGCGCCGTGTTCCACGGAATCCACCCCGGCCAGCACCGCGGCTTCCACCGTCCGGGCGCCGTTGGCATGGGCCATTACGGCAAAGCCTTCCTCGTGGGCAATATGGATCAGCTCCCGGATGGTTTCCGGGGGAAGGCCGTCCTCGGTCAGCACACCGAAGCGATCAAAATCCATCAGACCGGAGATCATGATTTTGATAAAATCCGCGCCTTCCGCCCGCTTTTGGGAAACCATAGCGGCATACTGGGAGAGATTTTCATACTTTTCCCCAATAAAGCCGCCGTAGTGACCCTGCGCGCACAGCGGCGACAACGGCGTGCGGTAGGTGATGCCATATTCCCCCGCCAGCGACCGGGCTTTCGCCCCCACGCCCCAGCGGTCGCCGCCGTCACGGAGGTAGGTAAAGCCCAGCTCTTGGTAAGTTTCCAGCACCCGGCGAACCCAGACTTCATCCACGCCCCCGGAATGCCGGGCGATCGCCCGCTTCCAGTCCGCGCCGTCCAGAACCATGTGAATATGACAATCGCACCGCACGGGAAAACACTTCCTTTCTGGCTCAGTATAACAGATTTCGGCAGACTGTGCAAGCACGGCCATTTTTCACAAGGTTAGTTGACGCTAACCCAATGCTGTGCTATAATGTGGTTAAACTTTCAGAAAGAAGGGTCATTATGATTCAAACGACTGTGCAGGTATCCGGTATGGCCTGTTCCATGTGCGAAGCCCATGTGAACGACGCCGTCCGCAGCGCGCTGAACGTCAAAAAGGTTACCTCCTCCCACGTGAAGGGCGAGACCGTCATTCTGTCCGACGAGCCGCTGGATGAGGGTAAGCTCCGGGAGACGATCAACGCCACCGGCTATCAGGTGGGCGGCATCAGCTCCGCGCCTTACGAAAAAAAGGGCCTGTTCTCTTTCCTGCATAAGTAAACCCCATATTGGAAAAGCCGACAGCGAAAACCGCTGTCGGCTTTGTCTATCAATAGCTCATACTGAACTCCTATTAGGGTCTATCTGAAAACCGTCAACATGCCCAAACAGCGGGTCTTTTCCGCCTGCTGTGCACCATTTTCCCTTGTAATACACAAAGTATTCCTGCGGAAAAATGGCTTCAGCAGGCGAAAAATCCCTCGCTGTTGGTCATATTCCCGGTTTTCAGATAGACCCTAAAATCTTTAAAAAAGATTTTAACCAGGAAATAGTATCAGACCGTCAGGTTCTGAATCCACTTGCCCTGTTTCAGCATGACCGTACCAATGACGCACTTGATGAAGTCGGTAGCCTGACAGATAGCGTACAGCGGCAGAATGGGCAGGTTCGTAAACCGGCTCAGGCAGAAGGCCAGCGGCACGCAGAACACCCACATGAAGCAGCTGTCAAACAGGAACGTCACGAAGGTCTGTCCGCCGGAGCGGAGGGTGAAATAGGTGGCGTTGAGATAGGAGCCGAAGGGCATCATCACGGCGGAGATCCAGATCAGCTGCGCCGCCAGATGCCGCACGGCGTCGGTGGTGTTGTAGATGCCGGGGAACGCCTCGGAAACCGCCGCCATCAGGCCGCCGAACACGACGCCCGACGCAATGGACACGGCGATGAGCTTCCGGTTGGTGTCCCGCACGTCCTCCTCCGAGTGCCCCGCGCCCAGCATCTGCCCCATGATAATGCCAACGGAATTGCCCATGGAAAGATAGACGACGCTCCCCAGATTGAACAGGGTGCTGCAAATGTTCATGGCAGGCACCACGTCCAGCCCGCAGGTGGAGTAGCACTGGTTCAGGACGGCCATGCCGCTGGACCAGAGGAATTCGTTGACCAGCAGGGGCATACCCTTGATGGTGATGGATCTCAGCAGCTTGCCGGGGATGTACATGGAACGGTAAGCGCCTACGATAAAGGCGTTTCGGGCTTTGTGGGAATGCGTCCACCCCGCCACGATGGCAAGCTCCACGTACCGGGAAATGACCGTGGCGATGGCCGCGCCCTCCACGCCCATTTCCGGCGCGCCGAATTTGCCGAAGATCAGGATGTAGTTCAGCACCAGATTCACGAACACCGCCGCAATGCCGCCCAGCATGGGGATGAAAGTCTCCCCAGTCTCCCGGAGGGTGCTGGAATAGGTATTGGTCAGGGCGAAGGGCAAAAAGCCCCAGAGCATGATGGCCAGATATTTAAGGCCGTGATCCAGCGCCCCGGCGGCAGTGGCGGCGTCGCCCTCGCCGGTGAGGTAAAGCCCAATCAGACTGGAACCGCCCAGCAGGAAAATGGCCGCGCCCACCAGAGATATGACGATGCAGATCAAAAACTTGAAGCGGAAGGTGTGGCGGATGCCCTCGTCATCCTTGGAGCCATAAAACTGGGCGGTGAAGATACCCGCGCCGGAGCTTGCGCCGAAGACGCACAGGTTGAATACGAACAGCAGGCCGTTGACGATGGAAACGCCGCTCATGGGAACGGTGCCGACCTGCCCGACCATGATGTTGTCCAGCAGGGACACAAAGTTGGTGATGCCGTTCTGGATGATAATGGGGACGGCCACCCCAAAGACCCGGCGGTAAAACGCCTTGTCTCCGATGTAACGATGATGCATAAAAACCTCAAATCAGAATTTTTCATACTATTTCCTGATTAAAATCTTAATTTTAATCAGGAAGGCATCGCCTGACGGC
>ERZ860322.1591-NODE-1591-length-12670-cov-1.952913_pt1 | contig 12670 bp, 10 predicted proteins | sample MGYA00509979_ERZ860322 | MGnify/ENA primary metagenome ERZ860322 (study PRJEB30046, sample SAMN00715217) | human gut metagenome | study: EMG produced TPA metagenomics assembly of the A metagenome-wide association study of gut microbiota in type 2...
CTTTGCGGAATTCTGCGTTCTGCCGCAGACACAATGCTTCGTGCTGCCGGAGGATGCCGACTTGGACGCAGCTGCGATGGTCGAACCGCTTGCCTGTGCGATACACGGCATTGATCAAGCCGGTATCCGCCCCGGCTGCAACGTTCTTGTGATCGGAGGCGGCGCGATTGGGCTCTTGATGGTGCAGCTGGCCAAGCTGAGTGGCGCAGCAAACGTGCTTTTGAGTGAGCCTGTCGCAGTCCGGCGAAAAATCGGAGCAGAGGTTGGCGCAGACGCGGTCGTTGATCCGATCCACGAAAGTCTTCCTGAAAAGATCCGTCAGGTTTTTGGCGCGGACGGCGCCGACACCGTTATTGAGTGCGTCGGCAATCCGCAGGCAGCACTTCAGGCAGTCGAAAGTGCCGGGCCGGGTGGGACGGTTCTTCTGTTCAGCGTACCGAAGGTCGGCTCCACCATTCCCCTCCCCTTGATGGACATCTATAAAAAAGAACTGCACATCCACGGTTCGATCATCAACCCGGATACGCATCAGCGCGCAGTTGATCTGATTGCCGCGGGAAGACTGGAACTCAAAAAACTGATAACCCATACGTTTGATCCCGAACACCTTGAAGAGGCGATTCTCTGCCAGATGGGCAGCGAATCGATCAAGGTTCTTGTAAAACCGTCTCAGGACGACTGAAAGGAATTGTATTATGAAAAGCACCATGCTCCAGCAGGTGATGGAGGCTCCGCGAAAAATCACATTCCGAACTGTTCCTGTACCGCAGCCACAGCGTGGTCAGGTACTGATTGAAGTCAAACGGGTCGGCATCTGCGGAATCGATATTCATGTTTACCATGGCATGCACCCTTTTACCTCCTACCCCATTACGCAAGGCCATGAGTTGTCCGGTCAGATTGTCGCCCTTGGTGCAGATGTCAGTGACTTCACAGTCGGACAGCGCGTCACCATCGAGCCTCAGGTATTTTGTGGAAAATGCTACCCCTGCAGACACGGAAAGTACAACCTCTGCGACGAGTTGAAGGTTATGGGCTTTCAGACAACCGGTGCATGCAGCACATACTTTGCCGTAGATGCCGCAAAAGTCGATCTACTGCCCGATGATGTGAGTTATGACGAGGGCGCAATGATTGAGCCGCTTGCAGTTACAGTCCACGCAGCAAAGCAATTTGCAGATATTCAGGGTGCAAATGTCGCCATACTTGGTGCTGGGCCAATCGGAATCCTTCTCGCGCAGTCAGTGAAGGCACTCGGTGCGCGTCAGGTGCTGATTACCGACGTATCAGATTACCGTCTGTCCGTTGCAAAATCGGTCGGCGCAGACTTCACCGTCAACACAGCCAACAGCAACTTTGGCGATGCACTGATTGCTGCCTTTGGAGCAGATAAAGCAGATGTTATTTATGACTGTGCCGGAAATGACGTTACCATGGGGCAGGCTATCCGGTATGCACGCAAGGGCAGCACAATCATTCTTGTGGCCGTTTTTGCAAAAATGGCCTCTGTTGATTTGGCTGTTCTGAACGACCATGAATTGGACCTCAATACGACGATGATGTATCGCCATGAGGATTATGTCGATGCCATTTCGTTTGTACATAAGGGTCTAGTTCAGCTGAAGCCGCTGATGAGCCGTCACTTCCCGTTCCGTGCTTTCCATGATGCCTATGTCTATATTGATGAAAACCGCGAAAAGACTATGAAGGTGCTCATTGATGTGGACGATTTGCGCGAAGACAATCTTTCTCCTGCGTCAGGCCCAGATTTGAAGCCAGCTATCGATCATATTTGATCGGAGAAAATGCTATGAGGAGTATTTGTATGCATGCAGACAAGCAGTTCCGCAAGGAATTGATGTCTCTGGCGATTCCCTTTGCACTGCAGTGGCTTTTGAACGCGCTGGTTGGCGCGTCAGACGCCTTGATGCTCGGCCGACTGACACAAGAATCCATTGCCGCTGTGTCGCTTGCCAATCAGGTATCCTTTGTGCTTTCCCTTTTTATTGGCGCGATTGTTGGCGCGATAGGCGTGCTGGTCGCACAGTATTATGGAAAAGGCGATTTTGACACTGTACGGAACCTGCTGAGCATGGCGCTGCGTTATGTACTGGTACTGACCGTTATTTTCTTCTTGCTGGCATTCTTTCTTCCGGAACACCTTATGACCGTATTTACGGACGAGCAGGACTTGATTGCCATTGGCGCAAGCTATCTGCGCATCGTCAGCTTTTCTTATTTATTTCAGGGCGCCTCACAGTGCTATCTGATGCTGATGAAAGTTGATGGCAGAGCCAAAGTCAGCGTTTGGATCTCCGCTGTTACCGTCGTGGTGGACATGACCGCAGATTATTTTCTAATCTACGGCGCGGGCAAACTCCCGGCGCTGGGCGCAAACGGTTCCGCCTATTCTACGATTGCAGTTGAGGTAATTGCTCTTTGCTGGTGTGTCGCAGCCTCTTATCAAAAGGGACGCATTCACCCCAACAGTCGGAGTCTTCGCTTTTTCTCGCCCCGTCTGGAAAAGGATATGCTACGCATCGCATTTCCGATGCTGGCAAGTTCCCTGAGTTGGGGACTCAGCATTGTCGCGCACTCGGTCATTATCGGCCACATGGGAACAGATGCTACTGCCGCCTATTCAGTCACGAATGTGGCAACAAGCCTGATCCAGTGTCTGAGCCAAGGCTTTGCCAACGGCGCCGGCGTCATGCTCGGCACGCTTCTGGGGCAGAACCTGTTTGAGAAGGCAAAGGAATATGGCAAGCGCTTCTGGATCATCGCGCTTCTCTGCGGCTTTGCAAATGCAACTCTGCTGTGCGTTATCGGCCCACTGATCTATCACTTCTATGTTCTGGAGCCAGCCGCACAGCATTATCTGATTCAAATGCTTGCATACAATGTGCTCTACATGTTTGCGTACTCGTTCAACGCAATCTTTACATGCGGCGTTTTTCCGGCAGGCGGAGATGCAAAATACGATGCGGTCAGCGTATTGATTGCAACGTGGTGCCTGGCGCTTCCGATCTCTGCTTTGGGCTGCTTTGTGTTCCGCTGGCCGGTCATGGTCGTTTATATGGTCATGTGTGCCGATGAGATCGTCAAATTCCCGTTTTTACTGCCAAGATACAAAAAATATATTTGGCTGCGGAATTTAACGGTAGAATCTTAAAAACATTCTTAGAACTACATACAGAAAGAGGCGCTGATATTTGCATATCAGCGCCTCTTTCCTGTTATAATTCTTTTTATTTACGCTCCATGGCGCAGAATCCATTCTGCCCAAGGGTGAGGGTTTCGCCGGTATATTCGGCGATGCCACCGCCAAGGAGGATCGTTCCGCTATGCGGAAGCGTCCATGGATTTTCCGAGCGATTGCAGCAAACCGCCACGTTTTTGCCCTCGTACTGCCGCAGGAGCATCATCCGTCCGCCGCCTGCTTCCAATACAAGAACTGTACCGCGCCGCAAAGCGGGCGTGCTTTTTTTAACACGCGCCAGCGATTGATAGAATGAAACCAGATTTCCGTCTTCCCTGCCCCACGGATAATATGCGCGGTTGAACGGGTCGCGGTAGCCGGTCATGCCCGCCTCGTCGCCGTAGTAGAGGCAGGGGGCGCCGGGCATCATATACTGTACCGCGGCCGCCGCCATGAAGCGCTTTCTGCCCGCCTTCAGCTGCTCTATAGTGGGGGAATACGCCGCCTGCTGCTCTCTCGTAAGGGAATCCCTGTCAGGCGCCCCCGCAAGCGCGGTTATTGCCCTGACGACATCGTGGCTGCCCATGAGATTGAGAAGGCTTTCGTAAAACTGCGGCGGGTAGTTCTCCATAAGCCGGAGCAGGCCCCTTGCCAGCCCTTCGCCGTCGATCCTTCCGAGGAAGAAATCCATAAGCAGCCTGCGGAATGGGTAATCCATCACGCTGTCCAGCTCATGGCCGTCCACATATTTACGCCGGCCGCCCATACTGTGCTTATTGGTGGCCTCCTCCCACACCTCGCCTAAGAGCACCCCATCGGGATCTATGCTCTTGAGCTTTTTGCGCAGGAATTCTATAAATCCGTCCGGCAGCTCATCCGCCACGTCCAGCCGCCATGAGGTTATCCCCATTTTGGCATATTTTTCCATGACGCCGCCTATGAATTCCATGTATGAAGGGGTAAGCTCCTTCACCTCCGGCAGCGTCTCAAAGCCCCACCAGCAGCGGTATTTGTCAGGGTACTCGGTAAAATCGTACCAGTCCCGGCAGGGGGAATGGGGATTGCTCTGAGCCTCCTTGAAATAAACGCTTTCGCTGCCGGTATGTGAGAACACGCCGTCCAGCATGAGCCGTATGCCGTATTCCTTAGCGGCCGCCGCAAGCTCGGCTAACGCACTGTCTCCCCCAAGCATGGGATCAACAGTCATGTAATCCGCCGTGTTGTAGCGGTGGTTGGTGGAAGAAAGGAATATGGGGTTGAGGTATATGCACCCCACGCCCAGTGATTTTAAATAGGGCAGCTTTTCCTTTACGCCGTACAGGTTGCCGCCGAAAAAGTCCTCCGGCACATAGTACCTTTGCCCGTTTACCGGCAGGTAGTCCGGGCTGTCGCTCCAGTTTCCATGGAGCCTCGGCGCGCCGAAGAGCCGCGTATGCTCCTCTATACCGAGTATTTCACCTGGCCTTCTAAACCTGTCCGGAAATATCTGGTAAACGATAGTATTTTTAACCCAATCCGGCGTTTCATAGGGGTCGTAGACCGTCAGCTGGTAGGAATCCGGCTGCTCTGTGTATATACTTCCCTCTCCCTCGAGGCCGCTGTAATACCGCCTGCCTTCCGGGCCGTCAATCAGAAAATAGTACCATACGATACCGCTGTGGGCCGGGGTATAGGTAAAGCTTACGCCGCCCTCTTTCCGGGCGCCTGAAATCAGCTCCTCCCGTCCGTCTACCCAGAGCCTGAGTGTTATTTTACTGTCGTCCCTGTCGGTTTCCATAAAGAAGCGCACCGCGCTGCCCGCTTCCACCGCGCCAAAGGGGGCTTTGTATTTCTCGTATCGCTGGTCGAATTTCATCATAATTAAAATTTTAGCATAAAATATTTCGTTAGTACCGCACTTCGCAACATTGTCACATTTTTTTGCCCTGTATGCACCATATGCCGCCCCACGAAATATTTTCTCACAAAAAGGCCCCTTTTAAGGGGCCAGAGTGAGCTACCTTGAGTCCTGCCGTCCTTCTACCTTTCGCTCAGTCTCTCGTAAAGCTCTATGTACTTGCCTGCGGACTTCTCCCATGTGAAGTGGGCGCTCATGGCGTTCTTCATAAGGCCCTTCCATATATCAGGCTGCCGGTAGGCTTCGATTGCCCTGTCCACCGCTCCCAGCATGTCTATGTGGTTATACTGCCGGAAGGTGAAGCCCAGCCCCTCCCCCGTGAATTTATTATAGGGGGTTATGCTGTCCTTCAAGCCGCCCGTCTCCCGCACTATCGGCAGCGTGCCGTAGCGGAGGGCGATAAGCTGCGACAGGCCGCAGGGCTCGAATCTCGATGGCATGAGGAACATATCGGAGCCCGCGTATATGCGGTTGGCCAGGGCTGGGTCGTGGCTGTAACGGGCGCTATCCTGCCGCCGTAGCGCCAGCTTGCCCAGGAGAAGAGATGCTCATAGCGCGCGTCCCCGCTGCCTAAAACGGCGAGCTGCACCCCCTTTTCCATAAGCGCGGATATGGCGTATTCCACCAGGTCGAGGCCCTTCTGATCCGTAAAGCGCGTAACCATGCCGATTATGGGCGAAGCATCCTTATCAAGCCAGAACTCCGTCCTCAGCGATTCCTTGCACTTTTCCTTGCCACTCATATCCTCAAGGGAATAATTCGCGTATATGGCCTTGTCCGTGGCGGGGTCGAAAAGGGACTCGTCTATGCCGTTCATTATGCCGTATATGTCCCGGCTGCGCCAGCGCAGCACTCCGTCCAGGGTCTCGCCGTATTCGGGGGACTGTATCTCGCCGGCATAGGTAGGGCTGACGGTGGTTATGGCGTCGGAATACACCAGCGCCCCTTTTGTGAAGTTTATATCGCCGTAATATTCGAGGCTTTCGCCTGTAAAGTGCTCCGCTCCTATGGATAGCAGCTCATCCATGAAGGGCCAGTTGAACACCCCCTGATACTTCAGGTTGTGTATGGTGTACACCGTGCGCACACGGCGGTAATCCGGGCTTTTGCCGTACTGCATACGCAGCAGGGCTATGCTCATTGCCGCCTGCCAGTCGTGAGCGTGGAGCACGTCAGGGTAAAAGCCTATACGGGGCATGGCCTCCAGCGCGGCTTTGGAGAAGAAGGCGAAGCGCTCCCCCTCGTCGCTGTTGCACTGGCCGTATATGTAGCCCCGGCCAAAGTAGTACTCGTTATCTATGAAGTATACCGGCACTCCCTGATACTCCATGGTGAGTATGCCGCAATACTGGCTGCGCCAGCCGAGCTGTACATAAAACTCGCATATGCGCGTCATCTGTTCCCGATACTTTGGGCCTATGGCGGAATACAGGGGGATCATCACCCTCACGTCCACGCCCTGCCTTTTAAGCTCCTTTGGCAGCGCGCCTATAACGTCCGCCAACCCGCCGGTCTTTACGAATGGCACGCACTCCGAGGCCAGGAACAGCACCTTATATGGCGGCTGCTTTGGGGTCTCCTTTATTTCTTCAGTTATCCTTTCCTCGGCCTTGGCCTTGGTTTTCTTTTTCTCTGGCATTTAAACCGTACTGCCCTTTCTGATTATTATGGGGAAGCTGTCGTAGCCCGCAAGGCGGCGTCCCTGGCGGACGGTGCAGCCCTTATCCAGTATTACATACGATAGCTCGCAGTCTTCCTGTATGTCGCAGGCCTGCAGCACTACGCAGTTGCTTATCTTTGTTCCCTTGCCTATATGCACGCCGCGGAACAGCACGCAGTTTTCCACCTCTCCCTCGATCACGCAGCCGTCTGCAACCAGACAGTTGTGGGCCTTGGAGTCCCCCTTATATCGGGCGGGTACTTCGTCCTTTACCTTGGTGTATATGGGGTGCTCGGGATTGAAAAGATCCCGCCTCACCTCGCTTTTGAGCACGTTGATATTGTGGTTGAAGTAGCCGGGCAGCGAGCTTATACAGCCCACGTAGCCGTCGTACCTCCAGCCGTACATCTTAAGCTCTCCTACCTTGCGAAGGAGCACATCCCTGAGAAAGTCTGTATCCCCCCTGCTGTATGCGTCCTCGATTAGGTATTCAAACGTCGTCTTTTCCATCATGACCACGTCGCAGGAGGAATGGGGGGTCGCGGGCTGGTTTGGGTTGAGCTGTATGCCGGTCACCCTGCCGTCCTCCGCCAGATTGAAGCGCAGCTCGTTGAACTGGTCGTCCGGGTGATGTATGCCGACTTCATTGTACATGAAGGTTATGTCGGCCCCGGTGCGTATGTGCTGGGCTATCATGTCGTGGAAGGTGGTATTGAATACGGTATGGCTGCCGGAGATTATTATGTACTTCTGGGAGCTGCGCCGTATGTAGCCCATCACGGAATGGTATGCGTCTATGGTGCCCCGGTATATGCCGGTATTGTCTCTGGTCACGAAGGGAGGCAGTATGAACAGGCCGTCCCGCTTCCTGTGCAGCTCCCATTCCTTGCCGGAGCCCAGATGATCCATCAGCGAGTGGTAGTTCTTCTGGGCAATTATGCCAACGTTGGAAATGCCCGTGTTCACAAGGTCGCTCATTATAAAGTCTATGCAGCGGTATCTGCCCGCAAAGGGCACTGCGGCAACCGACCTTGAGTAGGTCAGATCGCGGAGCTGCATGCTGGATTCACCGGTATAGATAAGGCCGAATACGTCGTTTCCCATGAGATCAGGCCTCCTTCCTTGTGGCGTTGACTATCATGCCTACGGGAACTCTCCTGCCCGCCTCTATCTCGGTATCGCTGGCTATGAGGGTTATATCGTCTGTAAGAGAAGTATTGTATTCCCCGTCCTCCGGCCTTCTCTCGGCGCCCACGAAGGAACCTTCTCCGACTATGGAGTTCTCGCCTATTATGGCCCGGTGTACCTTTGCGCCGCTTCTTATGACGGCGCCCGGCATCACCACGGAATCCACCACCTCTGCGCCCTCCTCGATGTCCACGCCTGCGAATATTACGCTGTGCATCACGGTGCCGTATATATTGCAGCCCTCTGTTATGCTGGAGCGCTTTATTGTGGCGTTGCCGCCTACGCAGTGGGGGGGCATGCAGGGGGACTTGCTGTATATCCTCCAATCAGGGTCGTTGAGTTCTATTGGCGGGTCATCGGAGATAAGGTCCATGTTGGCCTCCCAGAGGCTCTGCACCGTGCCCACGTCCTTCCAGTAGGCATCGAAGCTGTAGGCAAAGGCCCTGAGGCCGGCATTCAATATGGAAGGTATTACATTCTTGCCGAAGTCGTTTTCCGAGTTCTTGTTCTGCTCGTCAAGTATGAGGTACTTTTTCAGTACCGGCCATGAGAATATGTATATGCCCATGGACGCCTTGTTGCCCTTTGGGTGCTTTGGCTTTTCCTCGAACTCCACTATGCGGCCCTCGCCGTCCGTGTTCATTATGCCGAAGCGGTGGGCCTCCTCTATGGGCACGGTTCGTACGGCCACGGTAAGGTCGGCTTTTTTGCTTATATGGTAATCCAGCATCAGGGCATAGTCCATCTTATATATATGGTCGCCTGAAAGTATGAGCACATACTCGGGGTCATATCTGTCTATGAAGGCCATGTTCTGGAATATGGCGTTGGCGGTGCCTGAATACCACCTCCCGCTGTTGCTGGACTGGTAGGGGGGCAGCACGAATACGCCGCCGGAGTTGCGGTCAAGATCCCAGGCCTGGCCTGTCCCTATGTAAGCGTTGAGCTCCAGAGGCTCATACTGGGTCAGCACGCCCACCGTATCTATGTTGGAATTCACGCAGTTGGAGAGAGGAAAGTCTATTATCCTGTACTTTCCTCCGAATGGCACAGCGGGCTTGGCCATGCGGTTAGTCAGCACGCTCAGCCTGCTTCCCTGCCCGCCTGCCAGAAGCATGGCAACGACCTTTTTTCTTACCATATAAAACCTCCTCGTACATCCATGGGAAATTGTGTTCAGTAAATGAAAAGGCTTGTTTTTAATATGATCTATGATAGCGTCCCGCCCCGGCGAAAAGGGGCGGGAAAAGTTTTTCCGTCGGATAAAGAAAAGTATTATTGCGGCTGCTGGCCGGGCTCCGTCTCGTTCACGTAGTAATACACCGCCTCGTATGGCGAAAGCATTATGTCCGCATAATAACCGTCCTCCAGCTGCACCGTCTCTACACCCTTTATATCGCGCATATCGACGTTTGATATGGCCTGATCCAGCGTGGCCATGAAGGGCAGCCGCACCCGGTAGGGATAATGCTCCACAGGGGTGAAGTTAAACAGGCAGAGTATCTTGTTGCCCTCGGCGTCCTTTCTGAGGAAGGCCAGCACGCTGTGGGCCCGATCGTCCACGGAGATCCATTCGAAGCCGTCCCAGCTGTCGTCCAGCTGATACAGCGCCGGGGTGCGGGTATAGAAGTGGTTAAGCTCCCTCACGAACTGCTGCATGGCCTCGTGGGTGGGGTAATCCAGCAGCAGCCAGTCCAGCGACTGGCGGAAGTTCCACTCTATGAACTGGGCAAGCTCTGTGCCCATAAAGGTCAGCTTCTTTCCGGGATGGGCCATCTGATACATGAGAAGCAGCCTCGTCTGGCTAAACTTATCCGCATATTCCCCCGGCATGCGTCCTATGAGGGACTTTTTGCCGTGTACCACCTCGTCATGGGACAGGGGCAGTATATAGTGCTCGGAAAAGGCATAGCACATGGAAAAGGTCACTTCGTCGTGGTGGTAGCTCCGAAAGTAGCTGTCCATTGACATATAGTCCAGCACGTCGTTCATCCAGCCCATGTTCCATTTATAGTCGAAGCCCAGCCCGCCCTTTGAGGTGGGCGCGGTCATTCCCGGGAAGGCGGTGCTCTCCTCCGCTATCAGCAGCGCCCCTGGGCATTCCCTGCGCACGGTATCCGAAAGCTGGCGGAGGAAGTCTATGGCCGCTATGTTCTCCCTGCCGCCGTAGCGGTTAGGCAGCCACTCCCCGCCCCGCTTGCCATAGTCCAGGTAAAGCATGCAGCTCACGGCGTCCGCCCTGAGCCCGTCTATATGGTATTCCTTCATGAGGAACACGGCGTTGGATATGAGGAAGCTCCTCACTTCGTTCTTTTCAAAGTTAAAGAGGGTGGTACCCCACTGGGGCTGCTCGCTCCTGCGCGGATCCGGGTGCTCATAAAGGGGAGTGCCGTCGAAAAGCCTCAGGCCCTGCTCATCCCTGCAGAAGTGAGTGGGCACCCAGTCCACTATCACGCCCAGCCCCGCCTGATGGCATTGGTCTATGAATTCCTTGAACTGCGACGGGTTGCCGTAGCGGGAGGTTATGGAATAATACCCCGTCACCTGATAGCCCCAGCTGTCGTCCAGCGGGTACTCGGATACCGGCAGCAGCTCTATATGGGTATAGCCCATCTCCTTTACATAGCCTCCCAGCCGCCGGGACAGCGCCGGAAAGTCCAGCCCCTCTACCCATGAGCCCAGATGCGCCTCATATATGTTCATGGGGAGCATGTGGCTGTCCTCATTGCGGCGGTCGGCCATATAGTCCCCGTCGCCCCAGAGGTAGCCGTCCTCAAGATCCCATATGACGGAGGCCGTATTGGGCCGCTTCTGACTATAAAAGGCAAACGGATCGGCCTTGTATATTATTTCACCCATACGGGTTTCAATTGCGTATTTGTATGTATCACCCTGATGGGCAATGCCGATGAAGGCCTCCCATACTCCGGTTTCACCTATGGGGTGCATGGGATCCGCGTCCATGTTCCAGCCGTTAAAGCTGCCTACTACCCTTACGGACGCCGCGTTTGGCGCCCATACCGCAAAACGGTATACTTCATAGCCCCTGTGCTCGGCCTTATGGCAGCCCAGAGTGAGGTATGCATATGAATTTGTACCTTCGCCCCAGAGGTAAAGGTCCGCGTCGCTTATCTTATCCCGCATATTCTCCTTACGCCTCTTGCATAGTATTATGTATATTCTACACCAAAACCTCCCCGGCTGTATATAAAAAAATGTGATAGGGCTCCCTGCCTGTTTTTTATCGTTCATCACAAAAAGCATATTTTGTTCTTCCTCTGCCCATGATATAATATAGGAAATTGCCGTACAAAGGAGAAGCGAATATGTCTATAAACAAGGATATGACCATCGAAGAGATACTGCACGTTGACGTCGCCATAGCCGACCTGCTCATGGAAGCCGGTATGCACTGCCTGGGCTGCATAATGGCCCATGGTGAGAGCCTTGAGCAGGCATGCGCCGTACACGGCATAGACTGCGACGCGCTGGTAGATACTATAAACCAGTTTCTTGAGAACAAATAAGAGGGAATAACGTTCCTCCGGCCCAGTGAGCTGAATTTCAAAAACGGCCGGAGATATAGAGCTCTACGTCGTGGTGGGGCAGCGGCAGGATGACGCTCCCCGCCGGACGCCGGCGGCTCTATTTTTTTGCAAAAAATGCCCATCCGCCCCACCGGCAGATAGGCCGCGGACGGTTATCCGTCCCTTTTCATTATTCGCTTTATCAGTGATTTCCCAGAAGGTAGCTGAACCCCAGCAGCACATACAGCACCCCGAACATATACGGCATAAACATCTCCTTTAAGCCGGGGTTTTTGCGCCAGCCGTCCGTCAGCACTATAATTTCCGAGCCGTATGCCCCTGCGCCCAGTATATACGCCACAAACTTCAGTATGTTCCAGTAATGATATATGGGCTCTATATGCAGCATGGACAATATGAACAGCCCGCCCGCTATTACCACGAATATGTTGCGCACCGTCAGAAACGTATGCTGCGTCTTGCTCAGCCTGTGGCTTTCCGGCGGATCGTGAATTATAGCCTCGTCGCCCTCCATTATATGGATGGCATCTTCGGCTATGGCTTCAGTTATACCTGTTCGGTGATATTCCTTGTTTTCCTGCATCTGTCCTCCGAAAATATAAAAATCAATCAGGCCGAGCGTTCTTATTTATTGAGGTGTTTTATATGTTTTATTATAAAATATTAGTCGCCGCTTGCCAATCCCGGTTTTTATATTTTTTTAACGGAAACGGACATTTTATTAACTGTACCAGGCGCGCAGGCTTCCCCATTTATCCTGTGGCAAAGAAAGGTTATTTTTCAAGTTCACTCCTTATGTACCGCATTATGGCCCCGGAAATATCCGCTCCGGTGCTCTTTTCCATGCCCGCAAAGTGTGCGTTGGAGTTTACCTCGCAAAGCAGCGGGCCCTCTTGTGAATGTAATATGTCCACACCGCCGAAGTCCAGCCCCAGCAGTCTTACCGCCTCCAGCGCAAGGTGTTTTTCCTCGTCGCTGGGCACATACGCCTCCGCACTGCCGCCGTTTGCTATGTTGGCCCTGAAATCGCGGTCGTTGCTGCGCCGCATGGCGCCCATCACCTCTCCGCCCACTACGTATATGCGCACATCCCGCCCGAAGCTTTCCCTGACCGCCTGCTGCATTATCATGGGCGTGGCCTCGTGGGAGCGTATTATTTCCGCCGCCTGCTCCTCGTT
>ERZ860322.1596-NODE-1596-length-12630-cov-3.428390_pt1 | contig 12630 bp, 13 predicted proteins | sample MGYA00509979_ERZ860322 | MGnify/ENA primary metagenome ERZ860322 (study PRJEB30046, sample SAMN00715217) | human gut metagenome | study: EMG produced TPA metagenomics assembly of the A metagenome-wide association study of gut microbiota in type 2...
CTCGTGCTGGGAAGGCGCGACCTCGTTGTGCTTGGTCTTGCTCAACACGCCGAGCTTCCATAGCTCCCGGTCGAGGTCCTGCATATAGGCCGCGACGCGCGGGCGGATGGCGCCGAAGTAGTGGTCGTCCAGCTCCTGCCCCTTGGGGGGCTTTGCACCGAAGAGCGTGCGCCCGCACAGGCGCAGATCCATGCGCTTTAAGTACAGCTCGCGGTCGATGAGGAAGTATTCCTGCTCCGCACCGATCTGCGGCGTGACCTTTTCGGCGTTGTCGCCGAAAAGCTTCAGCACGCGCACCGTTGCGCGGTTGACCGCGGCGATGGAGCGCAGCAGCGGCGTCTTTTTGTCAAGCGCCTGGCCGCTGTAAGAGCAGAACACCGTGGGGATGCAGAGGCTGCCGTCCTTGATGAAGGCGAAGGCCGTCGGATCCCAGGCGCTGTAACCGCGCGCTTCAAACGTCGCGCGCAGGCCGCCGTTGGGGAAGGAGGAGGCGTCGGGCTCGCCGCGCACCAGCTCCTTGCCGGAGAAATCCATCATAATGCGGCCGCCGCCGGCATTGTTGATGAAGCTGTCGTGCTTCTCCGCCGTCACGCCGCTGAGGGGTTGGAACCAGTGCGTGAAATGCGTTGCGCCGTGCTCCAGCGCCCAGGTTTTCATCGCGTCGGCAATCTCATTTGCCGCGGAAAGGGGAAGAGGCTGCCCGCTTTTCAGGCAGCCGCGCCAGACTTCCATGGCGCTTTGCGGCACATACTGCTCCATCGTGCGTTCATTGAACACCAGAGAACCGAAAAGCTCAGGAATGCGAATCGCTTCACTCATGATCCAGACCTCCTGTTTCCAATCAAAAAAATCATAAGTAATGATACTGCACGGGGGCGAGCAGCGTCAATACCTTGTTTTCCTAACTTTTCCCGCGCTTTACCACGGTGAAATGTGCGGGGTGAACGAAATGACAAAAGCGCGGTAACTTTGCCTTGCACGCCAGATACCGCTGTGCTATAGTTAACCTGAACCTGCCCATGCTGAAAAAGCAGGGGCGGGTGCTTTGTTTTTCAGCAGACAGGAAAATTTCCCTGCCGCCGAAGCAGAGAAAGGGCCGTGTGCGCCGCAATCGGCGCACACGGCCCGTTTTGCACTTATTTGATGGTCGCACTGTCGTTCAGCACGCTCGTGCTGTAAAGAAACAGCACATCCTGCGCGTCAAAATCGACAAATCTTCCAAGCGAAGCGGGCGAGAGATAGCGAATGTCGATCAGCGTGATCTCTCGGTAGCCTTCTGCGAGCAGCGGAATGAGGCTTGCGCCAAAGGAATCACGAAAGACAATGAGCTTGCGCTCCGTCTTTGCGTTCGGATTCTCGATGCGCAGCAGCGACTTCGGCCCTGAGAGGAAGATCTCGTACGGGTCGCTGCCGCCTGCCTTGTCGAGCGTGTAGACCGGCAGATATTCGCCGCTTTCATAGTCGTACACGCGGCAGCCTTCGAGCACGCTGTTCGTGAGATATGCAAGCTTGTCAGACTCCATCGGCAGCGCCGACTGCCCGCGGTAAACGCCGTAAAACGGCGTATCAAGCGTGATCTCGGTAAAGTCCTCGGTGAGCGAGACACCCATCGCGTCCGCCAACGCCTGTGCCGTGGGGAGAAGCGCTTCCTGCCGCCAGTGGAGATCGGTGCGGTAGTAGGATCCAAGCGAGAGCGTGTCCGTCAGATCGACGAACTGTGCAAAATCGACCTTTTCCCGCATCAGGGCAAAGAATCTGTCGTAATCCATTACCGGATAGTCGTTTTCGGCGGCGAGAAAGCAATTCTTGTCGGGAATAACGGAGAGATAGATGTTTGCCCCCGTGTCCTTGAGGTACGTTTCGTATACGTAGCGGAAGCGGTCGGCCGCATGGTCGAGGGAATCTTCACGGATCGTGTCGTCGAGCTTGGCGGCGTATCCGTCGGCCATGTAGATGCCGTTGTTGTCCTTTTCCCCGAAGAGATAGCGGACGGACAGGGCCTTGAGTGTGCGGAAGGCGTCGCGCAGCGGGAACTGATCGAGCGTGTAGCTTTCAAAGTTCGACTGGAAGCGCCCGGAGAGCACTTCCTGCGCGCTGAAAAGCGGAAACTGCTTGAGCGGCCGGCGTTCGCTTTCCGACACGGCGTCGTCGCTTTTGAAGATGCCCCACAGCGAGAGTGTCAGCACCAGAAGCGCGGCGGCGCCGAGAGTGAGGAGGTCTTTTACTTGTTTGCTCATACGGTCTCCTCCTTAAAAGCGGAAGTAGAGGAACGGATTGAACGATCCGTCCACTAAGAAAGCTGTGCCGATCAAAAGCGGGAGCAGCACGCAGAGCGGCTCGAGCACATCGAGAGCGAGTGCCACGCCCTTTTTCTCGCGCAGCAGTGCTACAGCCTTTTTCGGCAGCGGCGTTGCGCAGAGCATACCGAGCACGAGCAGCGGCGCATAGCTCTTGAGATAATAGACCGCCTGCGCGCTCACGAGCGGCAGATCTCCTGCGCCGAGCATCGCGCCGATGCGCGAAAATGCCTGCGCAGCGGTGCTTGCGTCGAAGAGCACGAAGCCGAGCGTGACGAAAAAGAGCGTATAGACGTGGCCGAAGATGCGGTGCTTTTCCAGTATCGGCAGCAGTACGAGCTTTTCAAGAAGCAGCAGGATCGCAAACCACAGCCCCCAGAGGACGAACGTCCACGCGGCGCCGTGCCACAATCCTGTTGCAAGCCAGACGATGAAAATGTTCAGCAGCTGGCGCGCCCTGCCTCTCCGGCTGCCGCCGAGGGGGATATAGAGGTAGTCGCGGAACCACGAGCCGAGCGAGATGTGCCACCGGCGCCAGAACTCGGTGATGCTGGTCGAAACATAGGGATAGTTGAAATTCTCCGAAAAGCGGAAGCCTAAGATGCGGCCAAGGCCGATGGCCATGTCGCTGTAACCGGAAAAGTCAAAGTAGACCTGAAGCAAAAACGCGAGCGCATAGAGCCAGACGAAAAGAACGCTTTCCTGCTGTGTCTGCTGATAGGCGCTTGCGAGCGCGCCGAACTGGTTGGCAAGCAGGATCTTTTTGCAAAAGCCGATCGTGAAGCGGCGCACGCCTTCCGCCGCGGCGGAAACGCTGTGCGTGCGCTCCCTGAGCTGCAAAGCAACGTCGCTGTAACGCACGATCGGACCTGCGATGAGCTGGGGGAAGAGCGAAACATAGGCGGCAAGGTCAATGAAGTTTCGCTGTGCCGCCGTGTCGCCGCGATAAACGTCGATGACATAGCTGAGCACCTGGAAGGTGTAGAAGCTGATGCCGATGGGAAGGCTTAGCTTCAAAAGCGGCAGGGAGAGCCCCGTGGCGGCGTTGACGCTGGCAAGGAAGAAATCTGCATACTTGAAATAGCCGAGCAGTCCAAGGCTCACAAGGATCGACAGCGTCAGAAAGACCTTCGACGCCCTTTGCCCGCGGTGCTTTTCAATCAGCAGGCCGAAGAGATACCCCTGCGCGATGGAGACGAGCATCAAAACGACATATTTCGGCTCGCCCCAGGCGTAGAAGAAAAGACTTGCGAGCAGCAGCGCCGCGTTTTTCAGCCTGCGCGGCACCAGAAAGTAGAGCAGCAGCGCCGCAGGCAGAAAATAAAAGAGAAAGGGAACGCTGGAAAAGAGCATGGACGCCTCCTGCCTTTCAAAAAATCAAATCAGACGATGGGCTCGTCGCAGACGACGGAAGCGCCGGAGAATGCGGCGGTGACCTTTTCGCTGAACTCATCGACCAGCTCCTCCGCGCCGAAGCAGGAGACAACATAGTCGCCGAGCGTAAGGACAACGAGCTTGTCGGGGAAGCCGCACATCCACTGGCGGTTCATGATGTTGTCCTTGAGGTCGGAAACGACCGTGTCGACATCAGAAGAGTTCGTGACGTGGAAAGCGCCGGCGGTGAAGGTGTTGACGTTCATCATGTGGCTGAGGGACGCGGCGTCGGTCAGCTTGTCCGCGTCGGCGGCGGGGAAGCCGAGCATGGAGTCGAGCGTGTCGCCGTCCTCCACGCCGAAGCGGCCGGGAGCGTCCTCGGTCATGTTTGCCTCGTCATAGTCGCCGCCGACAACAGAGAACTTATCGTCGTCGGCATAGCTCGACCAGACGGTATTCAGCAGGGCAAGCGCGTCGGCGGGCTGAGAATCGCCGCCGTTGGCGTTGCCGTCGTTCTTGCTGCCGCAGGCGGCAAGGGAAAGGGTCATGGCTGCGGTGAGCAGCAGCGTGAGAAACTTTTTCATGGGAATTTACCTCCAAAATAATGTTGTATGTGTTGTTTGGTTGCTTCAGGGCCGCTCGGCGACCCAATAGCCGTTGGCGCTGTCGCAGCGCAGCACGGCGGCGGCTTTGCCGTCAAGATAGAGGGTGTAGACCGCGCTCTCGTCGGATGGATCGACCGTCCAGAGCAGTATTTCTCCGGCGGAAACGGTGCGGGCGGAAAGCGCACGCGGAGAAGAATCGGCGGTGGAATCCAGAATCCCTTCCGAAACGGAGACTTCCAGCGGCGCATCTGTCCGGCTCTCAAACGAGAGGGACAGGCACAGCGTCTGCACATCTGTGCTGCGGCCGTCGAGCGCCATTGGCATTGGCTGATCGATGGGGACGGGATCTGCGGAAAGCGCCGTGCCGTCGATGTAAATATCTGTTTCCGGCGTGCGGTGCATCACAAGCGCTGCCGTGGCAATGAGCACAAGGCAGGCCGCCGCGGCCAGCATGCGCGGGAACAGATAGGTTTTGTGCGGCTTTGCGCGGTATTGGCAGGCTGAGGCGATGAGATCGTCGTCCAGCTCGCTCATGGCGCGCGCCATTCCTTCATGCTTCACAGTATCCCTCCTTGATCAGATGCTCCCTGAGTTTTCTGCGCGTGCGCAGAAGTGTGGTTTTGATCCGGCTCTCGCCGCAGCGAAAGCGCGCGGACAGCTCCTCGATCGACTCGCAGTAAAAGTAGCGAAGAACGAACATGCTGCGCACCTCCTCGCTCTGTGTGCGAAGAAACGCGCTGATGCTCGCGCCAAGCTCTGCTGCGGCAGTCTCGCTCTCCGGGTCGGGCAGCGAAACGGCGCAGTCGTCCAGCTCGTCGAGCGAGAGGGCAAAGGCGTCGCCCTGGCGCTTCTGCGCGCTTTTTGCCTTATAGCGGTTGAGCGCCAGATTGCGCGCGATCCTGCCGAGAAAGGCGGAGAGGATCGCCGGACGCTGCGGCGGAATGGCCTTCCAGGCGTGCAGGTAGGTGTCGTTCACGTTTTCCTCACTGTCGGCGCGGTCAGATAAAATGTTTTGCGAAATTTTCATGCAATAGGGTTCATATTTTGCGGCGGTCTCAGCGATGGCCTGCTCGTTCCGCTGCCAGTAAAGCTCGACGATCTGTTTATCGTCCATGCCTGCGCTCCTTTCTGTCTATCAAGTGCCATCATGGCGTAAAGACAACTTTTTTACTCCCTGCGTTACAGGAAAAAGCAAATATTTTTGAAAGTATACCACATTCGCCCGTTTTCTAAAAGGTCGGTGCGCTATTTTTGGAGGGGGCGGGAACTTTTTCTGCCCGCGCGCCGTCTAACAGAACAGATATCAAGAAACGGAGGTCACCCGACATGAAACGAGTTTTTGCTTTGCTGCTGGCTGCGGCAATGGCGTTTGCCCTCTGCGCCTGCGGCGGGGGAGATACAACGATCCGGGACGATGAGGAGGATACCGCGAAGAAGGATCCCGTTGCCGCGCAGTATTTGCAGGAGCTTGCCGTGAAGCTTGCCGAATACCCCGAGCTTCCCGCCATGCCGAGCACGGAGGAACTGGATAAGGCGTTCAGCACCATCGACTATGACAAGATGGGCGCGGACGCTTACGAAAAAGCGCAGGAGAAGATCTGGGAGGACTGGGACGCGCGCAGCAACGCCTATTATGACGCGCTCAAGGCGCTGCGCAGCAAGGGGGCGGGCAACCCCGCGGCGTTTTTGCACTTTACGCGGGCGGCGGCGGGCGCGCTGCTCTCCGCTGAGGACAATATCGTGCTCTCTCCTGCGAACCTCTATCTTGCGCTTGCCATGCTCAGCGAAACAACGGACGGCGAGAGCCGCGCGCAGATCCTGTCTCTCCTTGGCCTTGATGATACGGAGCTGGCACAGAGCGCGGGCAACTACATCTGGCGCAACCTCTACGGCGAGACCTCGACGGGAAGAACACAGCTGGCGAGCTCCATTTGGCTCAAGGAGGGCGTGCCGTACAACGAGGAAACGCTTGCAACGCTCGCGCAGCAGTACCTTGCCTCGACCTTCTCTGCGCCGATGGGCGAGAAAAAGACGGACAGCGCCATCGCCGAGTGGATCAACGAGAATACCGGCGGCCTTTTGCGTGACGCCTCGGGCAGCATCGAAACAAAGCCTAAGACGGTGATGATGCTTTTGTCAACGCTCTACTTCAAAGACCAGTGGCGCGATGAATTCTGGGAGAAAGAGACGAAAAAGGATACCTTCACCGCAGCGGACGGCGCGCAGCAGACCGTTGACTTTATGCACCTCACGCAGGATCGCGCCGACTACTGCCGCGGCGAAAACTTCACGGTGGCGCAGCTGAGCTTTCGCGGCGGGCAGACGATGCGTTTCCTGCTGCCCGACGAGGGGACAACACTTGAACGCCTTCTTGCGGACGATACCGTCGTTGGCGGATTGATGATCTACGATATGGGGGTGAGCCTGCCGAGCGGCAAGCTCGTCTGGAGCGTGCCGAAGTTTGACGTCAGCTCCGATCTTGAACTGACGGACGCGCTCAAGGCGCTGGGTGTCACCGATGTGTTCGACTTCGATAAATCGGACTTTTCACCTCTGATCGACGAGGAGAAGTTTGACGAGAGCGTCGCCGTGACGAAGGTGCAGCATGCCGCGCGCGTCAAGATCGACGAAAAGGGCTGCGAGGCCGCCGCCTTTACAGCCGTCAGGGCGGACGCCCAATCCGCCGCGCCGGAGGATCTTCCTGTGGTGGAGATGGATCTGAACCGGCCGTTCGCGTTCATGATCACCGGCGTGGACGGACTGCCGCTCTTCCTCGGCACGGTGAATAGCCTATAAGAGCAAAGCTGGCGCGCCGGCAGTAAAAAACAAATGATGCGAAAATGAAAAGGGGAGAAACGATGAAGAAATTATTTGCCTTTTTGCTCGCCTGCGTGTGCACGCTGGCGCTGTTTGGCTGCGCGGGAGCGAATGATGACAAATCGGACGGCGGACCGGAGGATGATTGGGCGCCGCTGACGGAGGCGCAGATCGAAGAATTTAAGGAGTTGTTTGCCTCCACTGCCGATGTGACGGATGAGACAACGGGAGAGTACCGCTATACGACCTCGACGCCGGTGAGCTGCTTTTTCACCTCGCATTACGACGATCCGCGCGATATCGACCTTGCGGAATTTTTGCGGTACTGTCCGCTCAGCACCACGCTGGGAGACGCGGACGTGGAGGAATTCCACGCTGTGCTCGACACGCTGGGAATAGAGGATGCGGAGAGGTTCAAGGTGCCGGATGACTGGGCGGTCCCCGTGCGGCGCATTCCCAAGAGTGACGCTTCCGCGCTTTTGACGCAGTGGGCGGATATCACGGTGGACGATCTGCGCAATCAGGAGGACGCTATATACCTCGCACAGTATGATGCATTCTATGAGTTTACGAGCGATTTCGGCCCCGGATCCTTTATTCCGATGGGCGGCGAGCAGTACGGCGACAACATCCGGTTGTGGAATGGGGACGGCGAAGGAACGCACGATGAGTTGACGCTGCGCGTGCGGCAGGACGGGAGCTATTGCATCGAAGCCTTCCGCGAGGTCGCAACGTGAAGCAAAGAAGGGGTTCTCTCATGTGAGGGAACCCCTTCTTTTGCCTCGTGCAGCGCTTGCGCCGCTGCCATTCACCCGCGCGTTCGCGCGGGCTTCTTGCTATCTTTATGGTAAATGGAAGAAAACAAAAAATGACTGACCCCTGATCGCGGTTACTCAAGTACGATCAAGGGTCAGTCATGATGAATATTGGGATCTCTCATATTCTGTTTTCTTCCTTCCTTTCTTCCGTGATCTGGTGCCGAATACCTCTTACTCCGGTTTCCACTCCTGCTATCTCAAACACTGCTGTTGCAGTGGTCTTACCTGAATGACGGTACACATCAGAGAGTGCTGCGCGATGGATATGATCGGAACCATTGGGATCGGGTTAACTGCTGAACTTACTTGTACATTGGTCTCACCCTTTCTGTGATTAAAGAATAGCAAGAATCGGGGTGAAAATCAAGTGGCGGAATGGATAAAGATACAGGATAAAAATTGTGTGCGTGGCTGATTATCAAAAAAATGCAAAAGAATGCTTGAATTTAATCATGCGCTTTAGTATACTAAAACTGTTGGGTCGCCCGAAAGGGCGACCCATTCTTCGTTATTTGCGGAAATAAACGCGATCCCACTCCACAGAACCGGGGATAAGCGGCGGCTCAAGGATAAGCCCGCTCTTTCCGCCGCGCTTTCCTTCGACCAGCAGGAGCGAGGGGGCGCTGTCCGCGGATTTGGCGAGAAAACGAAGACGCTTGGGCTCGATGCCGCTTGCACGCAGGGTGCAGAGAACGTCCGTGAGCCGTTCGGCGCGGTGAACAAGGGCAAAGCGCCCGCCATAGCGCAGAATGCGCTTTGCCGCGGCGCACACATCCTCAAGCGTGCAGGATACTTCCTCCCGCGCCGTCCGGCGCGCTTCGCCGTCGGCGCTTTTGCCGCTGCCGGCGGGAAAATACGGCGGGTTGGAGATCACATAGTCGACGCTGCCGGGGAGCGGCAGGGTGGAGGCGTTGCGTGAAAACCGGCGCCCCCCCCCCAGCCGTTTTCCAAAAAGCTCTTGCGCGCGAGCGCTGCCGCGGGCGCGGAAAGTTCCACATTTTCAATGATGAGGGAATCCTCGCGCGCAAGCAGGAGCGTGCCGAGAAGCCCTGTGCCGCTGCCGAGGTCGCAGACCGTGTCGCCGCGCGCGGGGCGGGCAAAGTAAGCGAGGGCAAAGCTGTCCGTTCCCGGCGGAAAGAGGGCGGTATCGTAGTAAAAGCAGGGGCCGTCCGGCCAGAGTTCGTCGCGCTGTTCCATGCGATGCTCCTTTCCGATGATAAAAATAAGGACGCGCGAAAGCGCGTCCTTATTTTTTAAGTACTCTTGAGCCTTAGGCCTGAGAGATGGCGCCGTTGGGGCAGGTATCAGCGCAGGAGCCGCAATCGAGGCAGGCATTCGCGTCGATCTGATACTGGGAATCGCCCTGGGAAATAGCACCGACGGGGCAAGCGTCTGCGCAAGCACCGCAGCTGACGCAGGCAGAGCTGATCTGGTAAGCCATAATTAGTACCTCCATAAGTTGATGAGGTTATTATAGCATGTCAATGTGAAAATGCAAGAGTCAGAATGTAGGAAAATATTGAATTTTCTGTGTCGTTTGCGGCGTTTATTTTTGGGGAAAGCGGTTAAAAATGATAGGACGAAAACGCATTGGGAGGCGGAGAAATGAACGACCGGAAATTCAGCGTGCGCGCCGAGCAGGTGCTGCGCTGCGCGCAGGCGGCGGCGGGAGAACTGGGGCACGGATACGTGGGGTGCGAGCATTTGCTCCTTGCGATGCTGCGCGAAGAGGGCGACGCGGCCTGCCGCGCGCTGAACGCATCGGGGGTCTATGAAAAGGCGATGCGCGAAAAGATGATCGAAAAGCTCGGGCGCGGCACGGCGGAGAAATCGACGGTACAGGGGCTCACGCCTCACGCGCGCAGCGCGGTGGAGCTTGCCGTGGGAGAAGCTGTGCGTGCAGGCAGCGGCGTGATCGAGGCGGGACACCTGCTGCTCGGTATCCTGCGCGACAGCACGAATACGGCGGTGCGTTTGCTGCGCCTTTCCGGGGTGGACACACGAAAGCTGTACAGTGAAACACTGTGCGCGATGAGCGCTTCCCCGCGCAGGACACCGCTGCCCGAGGTGCGCGCGAGCCGCAGCGAGGGCAAGAGCGGCAAAACGCTTGCAGAGTTCACGCGCGACTTAACGGCTATGGCGCGCGAGGGACGGCTCGATCCTGTGATCGGGCGGGACGAGGAGATCGCCCGCGCACTGCGCATTTTAACGCGGCGGACGAAAAATAACCCCGTGCTCATCGGCGAGCCGGGGGTGGGCAAAACGGCCATCGCCGAGGGCCTTGCCGAAAGGATCGCCGCGGGCGATGTGCCGGAGGAACTGGTGGACAAGCGCATTTTGCTGCTCGACCTATCGGGCATGGTGGCGGGGACGAAGTACCGCGGCGAATTTGAAGAGCGCATCCGCGTCCTGCTCGATGAGGTGCGGCGCGACGGCAATGTGATCCTCTTCATCGACGAGCTGCATACCATCGTCGGCGCGGGAAGCGCCGAGGGAGCGGTGGATGCGGCGAATATTCTAAAGCCTGCCCTCGGACGCGGGGAGATCCGCGTCATCGGCGCGACAACGCTTGCGGAGTACCGCAAATTTATCGAAAAGGACGCTGCGCTCGAGCGGCGCTTCCAGAGCGTGCAGGTGGGCGAACCGGACGAGAAAAAAACGCTTGCCATTTTGCGTGCCTTGCGGCCGAAATATGAAGCACACCACGGCCTTGCGATCGAGGACGGCGCGCTTTCTTCTGCGGTGACGCTTTCCAAGCGCTATCTGCCCGACCGCTTCCTGCCGGATAAGGCGATCGACCTTGTCGATGAGGCGGCGGCGGGCGTGCGCATGAGCGCGCGCAGCGCCTCCCCCGCGCTGCGGGAGATGGAAGAGCGGGCTGCCGCGGCTGCACGGGAAAAGGAAGCGGCCATCAGCGCACAGGATTACGAAAAGGCAGCGGGCCTGCGCGATGCGGAGGAGAGCTTTCGCGCGCAGGCGGCAGCGGAGCGGAAAAAGCAGATCTGCGAAGCCAAAAACATGAAAATTCGCGTGACGGCGGAGGACATTGCGGCGGTGCTCTCGAACTGGACGGGGATTCCCGTCACGCGGCTGAATGAGAGCGAGAGCGCAAGACTGCTGGCGCTGGAGGCGACGCTTCATGCGCGTGTTGTGGGGCAGGACGAGGCGGTGCGCGCTGTGGCGCGCGCCGTCCGTCGGGGCAGAGTCGGCGTCAAAGATCCGCGGCGGCCAGTCGGGTCGTTCCTCTTCCTCGGGCCGACGGGCGTGGGCAAAACAGAGCTGAGCCGCGCGCTCGCCGAGGCGGTGTTCGGCAGCGAGGAGGCAATGATCCGCATCGACATGAGCGAGTATATGGAAAAGCACAGCATTTCGCGCCTGATCGGCTCCCCCCCCGGGCTATATCGGCCACGAGGAGGGCGGCCAGCTGACGGAAAAGGTGCGCCGTAAGCCGTATTCCGTCGTGCTCTTCGACGAGATCGAAAAGGCGCACGAGGACGTGTGGAACCTGCTGCTGCAGATCCTGGAGGATGGAACGGTGACGGATTCGCAGGGACGGAAGGTGGACTTTCGCAACACAGCGGTCATCATGACGTCGAACGTGGGTGCAAAGAGCATCACGGCGGCGGGTACGCCGCTCGGCTTTGCACCGCAGGCACGGGAAAGCGCCGACGCGCGCTTTGCTGCGGTGAAAAGCGCGGTGACGGCGGAACTCAGGCGGACGTTCCGGCCGGAGTTTCTCAACCGCGTCGACGACATCATCGTCTTTCACAAGCTCACGCGCGCCAATATCCGCCAGATCGCGCAAAAGCTGCTCGGCACGGTCAATACGCGCATGGAGCGCGCGGGCGTGGAGCTGCAGGTGCCGGACGCGGCGCTCGATGCGCTCTCGGCCACGGGGTATGACCCCGTGTACGGTGCGCGGCCGCTGCGCCGGGCCATCCAGAGCACGATCGCCGACCAGGCGGCGGGCATGCTGCTCGACGGCACGCTCCAACAGGGCGATGTCGTGACGGCGGAGGTGCGCGACGGAAAAATTGTTTTGACGAAAACGCGCGAACGTGGTACGATAACGTCCTGAATGCAATCTGGACGGAGGCGTACCCCAACATGACACAGAACACCCAAGAGGAAAACAAGGCAATTTATCTCGATCCGTTTCGCTACAATCAATTTGAGGGCTTCAATTCGCACAATCACGTCGTTGTCACCGAGGTCGGTGAAGGCACCAGCGTCGTGGAGGTCGAAATGACGCAGGACGGCATGAACCCGCTCAATATGGCCCATGGCGGGCTGATCTTCACGCTCTGCGATGTGGCGGCCGGCGTCGCCGTGCGCACCGGCGGGCGCATCACCGTGTCGCTCGACAGCAGTATTCACTTCCTGCGCGCAGCCAAGGATACGCCAAAGCTCGTGGCGCATGGCCGTGTCGTCAAGGAGGGCCGCACGACCGGTCTTGCCGTGGCGGAGGTGTTCAACGCCGAGGGCGTGCTGCTGGCCACCGCGGACGTGACGGTCTATTATGTGGACGAAAACACGTACACGGATACTACGATGCAAAAGTAAACGCACGATAAACGAAAAAAGAGACGTTCTCAGAACGTCTCTTTTTTCATATTTACCCCTCCGCGCGGATGAGAGTCGTGCCGGGGTAGTAGTGCGCCAAAATCTCCGCGAAATCCGCGCCGTCCGCCGCCATCGCCTGCGCGCGCCTGTTCGTGG
>ERZ860322.1599-NODE-1599-length-12613-cov-8.961061_pt1 | contig 12613 bp, 13 predicted proteins | sample MGYA00509979_ERZ860322 | MGnify/ENA primary metagenome ERZ860322 (study PRJEB30046, sample SAMN00715217) | human gut metagenome | study: EMG produced TPA metagenomics assembly of the A metagenome-wide association study of gut microbiota in type 2...
GGCAGCTGAAAAAAGGCGGCAGCAGCATTTATCTGCTGCATCACGCCGCCCCGCCGGCGGTGCTGGTGGAATGTGGCTTTTTATCCAACCCGACCGAGCGGGAAAAGTTGAAAGACGCGGCGTATCAGCAGCAAATGGCGTTCGCCATTGCGGGCGGCGTGTTGCGATACGCGCCGTAAAAACCGCGCGGGATCCCCGCGATAAAGGAGACCAATATGGCAGGCAAAAACAAAGCGGTGTTCGTGTGTTCCGAATGTGGATACGAATCGCCCAAATGGAGCGGACGGTGCCCCTCCTGCGGCGAATGGAACACCATGAATGAAGAGATCAAAGCCCCGGCGCGGACAGCGGCACCGGGGGGCAGCACGCTGCGCCGTATGCCGCAGCGGATCACCGAACTGAATCCGGAAGGGGAGCAGCGTTACCGCACCGGCATGAAAGAGCTGGATCGTGTGCTGGGCGGCGGCATTGTCAAAGGCGGGCTGATGCTGATTGGCGGCGATCCCGGTATCGGCAAATCCACTTTGCTGCTGCAAATTTGCGCGCATCTGGGACAGTCGTTGACCATTTTGTATGTGTCCGGCGAGGAATCCGAGCGCCAGATCAAGCTGCGCGCCGACCGGCTGGGGGTTGCGAGCGACAACCTGTTTGTGTTGTGCGAAACCGATGTGCAATCCATTTTGGAGGCAATGTACGCCCAAAAGCCGGATATTCTGATCGTGGATTCCATCCAGACCATGAGCTTGGCGGAGGTATCCTCGTCGCCCGGCAGCGTTACACAGGTGCGCGAATGTACCGGCGCGATTATGCGGGCCGCCAAAAGCGTGGACACGCCGGTGTTCATCGTGGGTCATGTCAACAAAGATGGTAACATCGCGGGGCCCAAGGTGATGGAGCATATTGTGGACTGTGTGCTGTATTTTGAAGGCGACCGCCACACCAGCTATCGGATGCTGCGGTGCGTGAAAAACCGCTATGGCGCAACCAACGAGATCGGCGTGTTTGAAATGCTGGACGACGGCTTGGCCGAGGTGCCCAACCCGTCCCAGATGCTGCTGGAAGGACGCCCGGAGGGGGCAAGCGGAACCTGCGTGGCCTGTGTTATGGAGGGAACCCGCCCGGTATTGGCCGAAGTTCAGGCATTAGTGACGAAAACAACTTTCAATGTCCCCCGACGGGCGGCTGACGGTTTTGATTTTAACCGTGCGGTTCTGCTCATGGCCGTGACAGAAAAACGGGCCGGGATGAAGCTGAACCTGTTTGACGCATATATCAACGTGATCGGTGGATTACGGCTTGATGAGCCCGGTGCAGACCTTCCGGTCGTTTTGGCTGTGGCGTCCTCATACCGGGATGTTCCCATTGCGGACGATCTGGCAGCAATAGGGGAGGTGGGACTGACGGGAGAGATCCGCGCCGTGTCCCATTTAAATCAGCGTTTGGCGGAAATTATGCGGCTGGGCTTCAAAAAATGTATCATCCCCAAGAGCGGATCAGACAAGGCAGAGATTCCCGCCGGTCTGACGGTGTATCGCGTCAAGAATCTGCGTGAAGCCGTTGAAATTGCACTGTAATATGCAGAAATACAGATTGTGCAACTGATAGTTGACATATAATTCAAGAATAAATTAGTAAATAGACGAATAAATCGTAAAAAGGCAGGGAACAAAATCCCTGCCTTTTTACGATTATGGATTTTACGAGACGACCAAGAGGGGAGGAGGGCTACAGAAAATAGCCCACCAGCAGCCCCAACAGGAAGCAGGCAATTCCAACAATGGCCAGTTCCGCCGGATTCCTGCGGTACTTTGTCCGAAAAACCTTTTTGATAACTGGCTTTTCCACATACTGCACCACAGTTTTTTCCACCGGTTTTTCCACGACCTTCTCAACGACCTGCACCACGGGCTTTTCGATAACCTTTTCGACGGTTTCCACCGTCTTTAGAACTACAGGAGGCCGTCTGCCGTAGTTTCTGCGGCCAGTCGTGAGGTACTCGATGTCCGTGTCAAGTACCTCAGCAAGCCGGATCATCTTGAGCGAGTCCGGACTTGTCTGATCGTTTTCCCACTTGCTGACGGCCTGACGCGACACATCCATGGCTTGTGCAAGCTGTCCCTGAGATAGATTCTGCATTTTCCGAAGCTCGGTAATCCGTTCACCAATCGACATAATTGTATTTTCTCCACTATAAGATTGTCAATTATTGGTTGCTATCGTTATTATTTTCCATTTTATCAGAAAAGTCAAGCTTGGAAAGGGGATTGGCCTCTGCGGCGATTTTCAGCTCTGTACTTTCAATATGCGTGTAAATCTGAGTCGTGTTCAGGTTCTCATGTCCGAGGACTTCCTGAACGGTTTTGACATCCACGCCGCCGGAAAGCATCATGGTCGCCGCCGTATGACGCAGTTTATGGGCAGAATATTGGGTAGAATCCAGTCCAGCCTTTAAAAGCGCTTTTTTCACCAGACGATGAACGGCCGTCACACTGATCCGGTTATTGTCCCGTGAACCAAACAGTGCCCGATTGTCTGTAAGCACTTTCTGATTGCGTTCCGGAAGATAGGCGTCGATCGCTTTCCGGCAGGCAGAGCCAAAATAGACAAACCGTTCTTTGTTGCCCTTGCCAATGACGCGGATTCTGTCTTCATAAACGTCCGACAGGTTCAGATTCACAAGTTCGCTGCGCCGTATCCCGCAGTTGAGAAACAGCATCAAAATCGCATAATCCCTTTTTTCGTTCTGCCCGGACACCGATTTCAGCAGCGCGGCGGACTGTTCCATGGTAAGATACTTGGGGAGACTTTTGCGAAGCTTTGGATACTCCAGATCTGCCACAGGGTTCTCCTGCAGCTGCTTGGTTCGTGTGGTCAGATATTTATAGAAGGACTTAATGGAAGAAAGCTTTCTGGCCCTTGCGGCAGGGGAAATTCCGTACTCCGGAGCAGCTGAATCCGGGTTAATTGCCCGGTCATTGGCCAAATAGGAAAGAAAGTCAAAAATATCCGATGTTTCGATATCCCGGATAAATTGAATGTCAATTTCCTTGATATCGATGTCATCCAGATTCGTGCTCATTGGCATATCATTTCGCATGAGCTTTATGAAGCGCAAGAACATTCTCAAATCCAGATAGTACTCCGAAATTGTCAGCGGCGACTGACCCTTGATATTTTCGTGGTAGAGCAAAAACTCCCGCAGCACCTGGGGACAATCATGGTATCGCTGCATAAGGACCTCCTGTAAACTTGATTGATGCCATCATTATAGCATACATCCGCTTTAAACGCAACAAAATTTTTATTTTGTTGCGTTCGTTTTGTGTAGGCTCAAGAACAGCCCCAAAAGGCCGTTTTTACCCTTCCCCCACTTCCAACTTTTTGCCGCAAAATGATATCCCCCGGTCGTGGACACTCTGCCCATGACCGGGGTCATTTTTTTACTGGAATCATCCTCTGCTCAGTGGTTCATCATACGATCTTGCCGCCGCTGCGCTGCTGTTAAGCTGCTCCGTCTGACGCAGTAAGGCGTTCATGGATTCTAGGAAAGCCTGTGCCACGGGATTATCCCCGCCGTTGGCTGCCATTTGTTCTTCGCACTCTTGAAGCTGCCGCTTCAATTCATCAATCTGCTTCTGCGCGTCCTCGTTGGTTCTGGCCAGCCTGTCCCGCTGCACCAGAATATCAACCGGGCAATCAAACAGGTATGACAGCCTTACAAGTATCTCCGTGGGCGGTTCTGTCCTTCCACGCTCGTATGTGCTGTACGTTGCTTGACTGATTCCCAACAATGCAGCGACTTCTTTTTGGGAGTAGCCCTTCCCTTTCCGGACTGACGTTACGGTCTGCCCTATCATGCGCTTACGTTCGTCCTCCGTAAACTGGCACTCATATGGGGCGAATGGATTCGACATGGTATCACCTCAAGCATATTTTAGTACAAACTGTAGTAAATTCAACATAAACTTTTCAACAACTTGTACTAAGTTCGCCAGACTGTATTGACAAGCATGACTAGTTGCAGTATTTTAACAAAAACAAGTATTTTCAACTGCTTGTACTTTGCTTATCTCTCAGCCCCTCAGCGCCCCTAGAACAGCACTTTACCCGCTGCATGGTGTCCCGGTATTCTGGCAGAGCTGTCCGGGCGGCCTGTGGCCGCGATGGACGGCGAAATAGGTACTCCCTCAGACTGGTACAACGTCCGTTGGTTCCTCTCAGGTTACGCGACAATAGCGAAGCTGAAAGCGCACGGTACACGGCTCGCCAGGGGCTTTGCACTCCCCTGCGCGTTCCTGCTGCACTTACGAGGGTTCCCTGCACCCCTGCCCAGCTTCCGATTACCGCCAGCGTCCCGGTCGGGCAGATAGCCCCCATGTCTCTGAGTGGCTGCAATCCCGCTTGACCACATATGCGCCCCCGGCGCAAACGTCCGGTACTCGCTGCACCTCGTGTTGACGCAGGGGCAGGGGCATGGGGTTCCTTGCCCCTGCGGTAACGCATGGCTGCACCAGTCCCGGCTTTTCGTGAGGGGCTGCACCCGACGATTCAGTGGTAGACTTTTGCAGCTTCTACGGACGCAAGCGGTCACGGGATGACCTCGGGCAACCGTGACGCTGCGCCCGGAAACGCTCTCAAAATCATCCCCGGAAAGGAGGTCATGACCCGATGGAAAACCACCCCGAAACCCCTATTTCTAACAGGGGTTTCAACGCGCAATTTTTGAGCATTGTACCCTACTCAACCCCCCTGCTTCTCGACAGCGTCATTGCCTCCGTTGATTCCCTCAGAATCAAGTTCACCTATCCAAAGTGTTATACCAATCTCGTTACACATGAGCGCCACGACACGCTTGTTTTCCTGCTCGACCGTCTCACGGATAATTCCCGGTGGCTGCTGGGACAGTACGACGTAAAAGTTGCAGAAAGCCGATTCAAAATCGGAAACTACGCCTATTCCGTCAATTTTGAACTGAGAAACGACGTGTCCTTTACGATCTTGGCCGGTCGCTATGCAACTCCCGAAAGCGCAACCGGCTACGCCTACGACAAGGTCAACCGCTATGTTTACGACGCTGTCATAGACTTTAATCCGAACAAAGTTTCCGGCACTATCCTCCGCGACACCATCGGCATTCTGTCGGCCTACGCTATCAGCTCATCCGTTCAGCGGTTCGATCTGGCGCTTGACTTCCCTATTGCCCGTGACGATCTCCAGCTTGTGCAGCGTCCCGGCTCTGGCTATCAGTGCTTCATTGACACCAAAGGCGTTAAGACGGAGTACACGGGGAAACGTCAGCAGCACAATGCAATCAAGCTCTATGACAAGGCTGCCGATCTCGGCCTAGCCGGTGTCTCCTCCACCCGCTGCGAACTGACGCTTGTTCCCGGCAAGTATGAATCCATCAAGGACGTGTTTCCGAAAATACTTCGTACCACCCCCGTGGAGCTGTCCATAGGCTTCTCAGACCTCCCGTATCCGGTTCAGTCTGTGATCCTCCATCCGGATCTCTACAGCATTCTGAAAGCCACTACCAGCCCCAACACATTCCGCAAGTATGACCGGCAGATCAGGGAGTACGGACAGACATACCTTGAGCTGCCAGACGATCAGGCACGGCAGATTGACAGCTACGTCCAGAAATACCTGACCACCATCAAGACAACGTATTAACTGTCCTATAAAACGGACTAAAAGGAGAATAGCATGGATAACGAAATGATTACAGTCAGAGAAATTGCAAAGTACCTTAGAATCAGTCTACCGTCCGCGTACAAGCTGATTAACACCGGGACGATTCCCCACGTAAAAGTTGGGTATCGGTACATAATTCCCCGTGAAGCCTTCCAGTTCTGGGTCAATCAAAACACGTTTGGAGGTGATAACCGTGAATAACGCAGAATTTTGTTGCGTTGAGAATTTCCCGGTGCTGATTCCCTACCGGGACTTGGTCAAAATCGTGGAAGTGGCAAAGAATATGGAACGCTATGAAAAATGTCTCTCCCGGACAAACGAACAGCTTACCGCACTCCGGTCGCAGTACGCAGAACTATGCGAAAAAGTTCGGGAAATGGATAAGCTGCTCTGACTTCCCTCCCCTTCTCCGCTCTCTACATCCCAACGCACACAAAAACATTATTTTGTTGCGTTCGTTTTGTACAGGTTCAGAGACAGCCCCAAAACGGTGTTTTTGCCCTTCCCCCACTTCCAACTTTTTGACGCAAAATGATATCCCCCAGTCGTGGACACTTTCGCCATGACTGGGGGTTTTCTTATTCGCTTTTTTCGACTTTATCAGCCTCAGCAGCAATCGCATTCATGGTCTTGGTGATGTTCTCCATGCCCAAATCATTGAATCCCTTGCACCGGAAATAGTGTCCGGAAATGTCATCGCTGTATCCGAATCTGAACGATCCTCTCCTTCCCCGCTTTCTCTTTTCTTCCTATATAACACACCCCCCGGAACTGCCATTCCGGGGGGTGCTATTTGATTTTCAGCGATCAAGCCTCGGCTTCGCTATTGTGCTTGCTGGCAACGTAGCTTCTCATGGAATTGACCACGATGGTCGCGCCAAGGACGATGAGCAGCACTGCGATGATGAGCTGCAAGCCGTTGGCGATGAACACCGCGCCCCAGGTCGTTTCACCGGCGGGAATGGTAACCGCTGCTGCATTCTGGATGGCACGCACCATGGCCATCAGCCGCTGCACCAGCGCCGTGAAGGTGACGCAGAGCATGATGATCAGCGGTGGGAACAGCATCTTGTTGCTGCGGCCCGTGACCTTGAGGAAAACGCACAGCGTGATGAGAACCAGCGCGGAAAGCAGCTGATTGGCCGAGCCGAACAGCGGCCAGATGTTGGAGTAGCCGATCTGCGTGAGCACATAGCCCAACACAAGCGTCAGAACCGTGGAGAAGTAGGTATTGCACAGAAGCTTGCGCCATGGCTCGGCGTGCGCCATATCGTCCACGCTGAACAGCTCCTGAAAGCTCATCCGCGCGATACGGGCAACGGCATCAAGGCTCGTCAGGGCAAGAGCGGAGACGCACATGGTCATAAAGACCGTGGCGGCGTAGGTCGGGACGCCGAACATCTGAAAGAAGCCCGCAACGCCGCGGCTGAAGATCTGGAACGGCGTACCGGCGGCGGGGGTGCCATCCGCAGCAGCGGCCGCACCGGCCACGCAGAGGGCGAGGACGGCAAGCAAGCTCTCCAGAACCATGGCGCCGTAGCCGACCTTGAGCATGTCCTTCTCGTTTTCAACGGTCTTGGAGGATGTGCCGGAGGAAACAAGGCTGTGGAAGCCGGACACCGCGCCGCATGCGACGGTGACGAACAGGATCGGGAACATGGTGCCGAGCTTTTCGTTGTTGAAGCCTGTGAAAACGGGCAGGTTCATCGTCGGGTGCGCGACAAACAGGCCAATGACCGCGCCTGCGATCATTCCGATGAACATGAAGGTGGTCATGTAGTCCCGGGGCTGCTTCAGAAGCCACATGGGCAGCACGGCGGCGAAGAAGATATACACAAAGGTGATGTAGCTCCATGCGGTCTTGTCGAGGACGAGGGGGCAGTTCATGCCCACGGCAAAGGAGGCAGCGATGCACAGAACACCGACGACGGCTTCCTTCCAGCCGGAGAGGTTCAGCTTCTTCTGCACAAGACCGAAGATGACGGCGAACACCATGAACATGATGGACACCATACCGGCAGCGCCGTTGGTCTTGGCGGTGTCGGCGAGCTGCGTCACGCCATCAGCCACGGTGTAGGCGTTGAACGTGCCAGCAACCATATCGGCAAAGGCCGCAATGACGATCAGGCAGAACAGCCAGCAGAACAGCAGAAACAGCTTCCGGCCCAGCTTGCCGATGTATTTTTCAATGAGCATACCCATGGACTTGCCTTCGTTCTTGACGGAGGCATACAGTGCGCCAAAGTCTGTCACAGCGCCGAAGAACACGCCGCCAATCAGCACCCACAGCAGCACCGGCAGCCAGCCGAACGCGGCGGCCTGAATGGCGCCGGTGACAGGGCCTGCGCCCGCGATGGAGGAAAACTGATGGCTGAAGACCGTCCAGCCGTTGGTGGGGACGTAATCCTTGCCGTCGTTGTACTTAACGGCGGGTGTCTGCGCTTTGGGGTCGATGCCCCATTTCTTAGCCAGCCAGCGGCCATAGAGCGCATAGGCGGCGACAAGAGCGACCGCCGCGATCAGCACGATTACAAGTGTGTTCATGTGATTTCCCTTTCTTTCCTAAAAGCTTTGCCATTCGCCAATGCCGGGAGCAAAAAAGAAGCCCTCGTCCTTGCCGCAGGTCTCCCTGATGGGAGTCCCGATGCAAAGACGAAGGCTGATCCGGGGACAAATGCCCGCCTGGAATTTCAACTTCCGCGTTACCACTTTGCTTGCCGGAAAACCGGCCTCTCAACCGCTGCCCGAAAATCGGAGAGCGTTCCCCGTTAACGGAGGGATACCGGCTGCAATTACTCGGCGCAAGCGCCTTTCACCGCGGCTGCTCACAGGGGATGGCCTGCCCGTTCCTTGCTGCCGTTTTGCACCAGCCAACGGCTCTCTGAAAGCGGTGATCCGGGGAAGTCGTGTCCTGCTCAAAGCATTTGACGAAATGTTAGGTGTATAGTACCACTTTCTTTGGGATTGTCAATACGGTTTTTCTGTTTTTTGGTGATTTTGGTAAAGGAAATGAAATTTGCCTGTTCCGGCCGCGTAGATTTAGGCAGAATACAGATGAAAAATGCACGATATTACCTTGATATAAAGAACTGCCTGCGCAGAAATGCGCAGGCAGTTCTCTGGTTTGGCTCCCGCTATTGCAGGAGATCTATTTATGTTTCAGAAGCTCCATTAGCACAAAAACGGGGAAAAGAATAATCAAAATCACCCACATATTTCAGCCCTCCTTCTGGTCAATCACACTCTGCTCTGCCCTTCTGGCACCCGGTCTACGCTCCTGAATGACTACCTCATAGCCTAGAACGTTCAGCATTTCAACCGCCTTGTCGAAAGACATATTAGGGTTCGTCAGTCTGGAACTGACTTCGTTGGCCTTCTGCTTTCCGATTGCTTTTGCCATAGAAAGAAGCCGTAACACTTTTATCTCGCATGACTTGTCTGATTACTTGTTTATCTGCATCGGAACCCCTTCTATTTAAAATATACACCAGAAAAATCTACCCGTCAATATAGGAGCTAAAATATTTATAGTTGGAAAATCTCGTGCTCAAATGACGCAGTCTTCACATCTGCACACTCCCGCACTCGCCGCCCTCACGTATCCTTCCAGTCCCGAAAATTTACAAAAATGTCTCTTTACTTTTCCAGAAAAACTCTGTAAAATATGGTCATGTATTAATCCAATCAGGAGGAATCATTATGAGCGTAAAGAGAATCGGTGTGCTGACTTCCGGCGGAGACGCGCCCGGTATGAACCCTTGTGTCCGTGCGGTCGTCCGTACTGCGCTGTATCGTGGATTGGAATGCTACGGTATCCGCCGGGGCTGGAACGGTCTCATCACCGGCGATATCGTTCGTCTGGATGAAAAGAGCGTTTCCCATACAATCAATCGGGGCGGCACCATTTTGTATACTGCCCGCAGTCAGGAATTCATGACCGAGGAAGGCCAGCGCCGGGCGGTGTCCACCTGCAAGTTCCTGGGACTGGACAGCATCATTGCCATCGGCGGCGACGGCACCTTCCGGGGCGCTCAGGCGCTGAGCAAGTACGGCATCAACGTCATCGGCATTCCCGGTACCATCGACAACGATATCTCCTGCACCAACTACTGCATCGGCTTCGATACCGCCGCCAACACCGCCATTGAGTGCATCGATAAGCTGCGGGACACCATGCAGTCCCACGAGCGCTGCTCCGTCGTGGAGGTCATGGGCCGCAACGCCGGATATCTGGCCATGTACGTCGGTCTGGCCGTGGGCGCAACTGCTGTTCTGGTTCCCGAGGAGCCTATCGATTTCGAGCGGGACGTGATCGAGAAGATCCGTCAGGCGCGGTTCAACGGCTTTACCCATTATATGATCGTCGTCGCCGAGGGCGCTGGTTCCGCCGCCGATATCGCGGCTAGAATCAAGGACGCCATCGACCTCGACCCCCGCGTGACCGTTCTGGGTCACATTCAGCGCGGCGGCTCCCCCACCGGACGCGACCGCGTCAACGCCACCAAGATGGGCTATCTCGCCGTAGAGCTGCTGCTTCAGGGCAAGACCAACCGCATCGTCTGCACCCACATGGGCGATTTTACCGATGTGGATATCAGCGAGGGCTTGGCTATGAAGAAGAGCATCCAGAAGATGGAAGTGGATGTTCTGGCGGCTATGACCGGAATTTAAGCTTCACCAAAATACATAAATCCGCACCCCGTTCACGATGGGGTGCGGATTTTTTCGTGACAATTATTTGAAGCCGAGCAGGCCGCCGATGCTGCCCAGCAAAACCAGCAGATCGTCCAGCGACCACTCGTCCAGATTCTTGTACTTCGGCGTGGTGATGGCAGAACCTTTGCGGACGGTCATGGTGCTGTCGAATCCCTTCTGGCTGTTAATGCCGATCAGGGCCGCAAAATCCTTTGTCTGGATTTGGAAACCGTCCTGCGCCTGAGAAAGATTCAGGGAAATGGGCGATTTTCCCGGAAGCGTCAGCACCATGTCCCCGGTCTTCGGCTGCCAGTCGCAGGAAATAGACTGAGTGCCGAATGCGGCGGTTTCGGTGTGCGCACCGTCTGCTCCCCGTGCGCCGATCTTATAGGAAAACGCGGACTTTTCCCCGTTTTCCAACTTTTCGACCGCAATGGACACATCGCCCTGCGCCGCGTCCAGCCCTAAATCCAGTCTGAGGGCTGCCCGGTTCTCCCCTGCCCTGCCGTCACAGCGGACGGCAACCAACGTCTTGCCATAGAGATAGAACGAAGCGTTAATGTCCCCCTGAGAAAGTCCGCCGGTGTCCATCAGATATCCGAGAAGCGTCCCCGCCTGTTCGCCGGTGGCACTGTAATCAAAGCGAAGGCATTCCAGGCCCTGACCGTCCACCGTCAGCGTCTCCTTGTGGACGTCACTTTTCAGCACCAGCAAGCCCAGTATCAGCTTGTGAATGTCCTCTTCCTGCACCTCCGGAAGCTGGGGAACCTGCCGGGTGCGGTTCATATACACCTGCAGCTTCTCCACGGAGGAATCCAGCTTGCTGAGGGTCGCACTGGGAATCAGCCGGGAAAGCAGCGGAAACGAGCGGACGTCCGAAGAAAACGTGTCATAGGTGATGCCGTAATAGCCGCCCTTGAAGAGATCTTCGGAGGTGATGGCGGCGAACTCTTTGTCCAGATAGGCCGACAGATTCAGCGCCTTTCCGTCTATCCGGATCGTACCATCGGCGAGGATCTGATTGGAGGTCAGGTCGGTCTGAACCTGCATATCGTACTGAACGCCGTCTGAAACGGTCAGTGCCAAAGACGTTGTGTTCCTCCCGCTTTCATCATACCCCTTGGCAAGAATCGGGACGGGGCTTTCCGCCAGCCGCTGTTCCAGCTTGGAAAGAGCGTCATCGGCGGCATTTGACAGCGTCATTCTTGGCGACAGATACAGAAACCAAACCAGCGCCGCCAGAAGCAGAATCGCCGGAATGAGCAGAAGCAGCCATTTCTTCTTTTTCATAGGAATCACGACCTTTCGCCTACTACTATATCATGGATTGTCAACAAGAAACAAGGCCAGCCGTTCCGGCTGGCCATTTTACTTCATCCATTCTGCAAGGATTTGCTCTGCATTTCGCTGCCCAAACGCCATTATAAAAGAAAACGTCTTGCTTTCTCTTTTTACCGTTGCATCTTCATCTGCCCATTCCGGCATCTGAACGATTCCGCTTCCTTCGATTCTACAGATATCTCCCTTGACATCAATGGAATGGATATCGGTTTTACGGATTCTATAAACGAATTTATCTTCCTCTCTATAAACCGCACGTTTGCTGCTGTAGGCCGCTGGCTCCTGGGGGCCTACCCTCCAAAAAGCATACTCCAAGGTATCTTCGCCCAGCAGCAATGATGCGTTTGCATAGCTGGTATACGGAAACGCACACCAATATTTTGCCGTATTCTTGACGGACAATCCGCAGAAAAAAGGCACACACGCAATGCATATGGCGCTTCCAATAAAAGCCATGATTCCATCCACCGAAGTAGGATGCCTAATCAGCAGGCCTATGGTCCCGCCTAAGACTCCGACTGCAACGATGAACAGTACGGTAGCGAGAGCGATCCGTATCTTCCATTGCGGGTGGTTTCGGCAGATATCTTTTAGAATCCGTTTCCTTTCCGCAAGATCAGGCGTCAGTGTTTTCATTCCGGTCTCCATATCTTCTCCGTCATTTCTCTCCGTAAATTCCGATTTCATACTATTTCTCGATAAAATGGTTAACACCATTTTATCCTACGAATTCTTCGCAGGCCGCCGGTGGCAGCGAGAAATGTATGGACTTACGTTTTTTGCGGCTACGCCGCTGGCTGCTGAAGCAGCAGCCGAATAATACTATTTCTTAATAAAATGATTTCATCATTTTATTCTGCCGTTTCACGGCAGACCGCCTGGG
>ERZ860322.1600-NODE-1600-length-12607-cov-5.191364_pt1 | contig 12607 bp, 10 predicted proteins | sample MGYA00509979_ERZ860322 | MGnify/ENA primary metagenome ERZ860322 (study PRJEB30046, sample SAMN00715217) | human gut metagenome | study: EMG produced TPA metagenomics assembly of the A metagenome-wide association study of gut microbiota in type 2...
GTTCCGCCTTCAAGAAGAAGGAAGATACCCACAAGATGGCCGAGGCCAACAAGGCTTTCGCGCACTATCGCTGGTAATAACGGCAATATACTGCTGCAAAAACGGATCCGGCTTAACGGCTGGGTCCGATTTTCTGCAAAAAGCGGAAGCGGCGTGTATATAGATTTTATAAAATTTTTTGTAGAGGAGGGCTGCAAGTGGCCAGAGAAACCCCGCTTGAAAAAACGAGAAACATCGGCATCATGGCCCACATCGATGCCGGAAAGACCACCACTACCGAGCGTATACTTTACTATACCGGCAAGATACACAAGGTAGGAGAGGTACACGAGGGCGCAGCCACAATGGACTTCATGGTGCAGGAGCAGGAGCGCGGTATAACCATCGCTTCCGCTGCCACCACCACCTATTGGCGGCAGCATCGCATCAACATCATCGATACCCCGGGTCACGTTGACTTCACAATGGAAGTTGAGCGTTCGCTTAGGGTACTGGACGGCGCCGTGGCAGTATTCTGCGCAAAGGGCGGCGTTGAGCCCCAGAGCGAGACCGTATGGCGTCAGGCCAGCAAATACGGTGTGCCGCGCATAGCCTATGTCAACAAGATGGACATAATAGGCGCGAACTTCTATAACGTGGTAAAGATGATGAAGGACAGGCTTGGCGCAAACGCCGTGCCTATTCAACTGCCCATCGGCGCGGAAGCCGACTTCCGCGGCATGATAGACCTTATAACCATGAAGGCCGAGGTTTATTACGATAACGACGGCAAAGACATAAGGATAGAGGATATCCCTGCCGACATGGTGGAAAAGGCCGAAGAGTACCGCACCGCCATGATTGAAGCCGCGGCGGACGTGGACGAAGAGCTGATGGAAAGATACCTCGGCGGTGAAGAAGTAAGCAACGAGGATATTATGAAGGCCCTGCGCAAGGGCACCATAGCCAACCAGATAGTGCCCGTTGTATGCGGAACGTCTTACAGGAACAAGGGCGTGCAGCCCCTGCTCAACGCGATAGTGGACTTTTTGCCCTCTCCGCTGGACGTACCCCCTGCGGAAGGCACCAGCGTGGACGGCACGGAGATAATAAAGACCGAATGCAGGGATGATGCACCGTTCGCGGCGCTTGCGTTCAAGATTGTTGCCGACCCGTTCGTGGGCAAGCTGACCTTCTTCCGCGTATACAGCGGCACGCTTCAGTCAAATTCCTATGTTTACAATGCTTCCAAGGGTAAGCGCGAGCGCGTTGGTAAGATAACCCTTATCCATGCCTCCAGCCGTACCGAAATTCCCGAGGCACACGCGGGCGACATAGCTGCGCTTGGCGGACTGAAGGAAACCGGCACGGGCGATACGCTTTGCGATGAAAAGCATCCGCTGCTGCTTGAAACCATAGAGATTCCGGACCCCGTTATACAGGTGGCCATAGAGCCCAAAACCAAGGCCGGACAGGAAAAGATGGGCCTTGCGCTTGCAAAGCTTGCCGATGAGGACCCCACCTTCCGTACCTTTACCGATAAGGAAACGGGCCAGACAATAATAAGCGGCATGGGCGAGCTGCACCTTGAAATAATCGTGGATAGGCTTATACGCGAGTTCCACGTTGAGTGCAAGGTCGGCCGTCCGCAGGTTGCATACCGCGAGACCATATCCCGCACCGTCAAGAGCGAAGGCCGTTACGTTCGCCAGACCGGCGGTCACGGCCAGTACGGTCACTGCGTGGTGGAATTCTCCCCGCTGGAACCCGGCGCCGGATTCGAATTCGAGGACAAGACCGTTGGCGGCGTTATTCCCAAGGAATACATACCCGCTATCAAGGCCGGCATAGAGGAAGCCTCCAAGACCGGCTCGCTTGGCGGATTCGAGGTTGTGGACTTCAAGGCAACGCTGCTTGACGGCAGCTATCACGACGTTGACTCTTCCGAAATGGCATACAAGATCGCCGCTTCCATGGCGCTCAAGGATGCGCTGGAAAAGGCCGGCTGCGTGCTGCTTGAACCCGTTATGAAGGTTGAAGTCGTGATGCCTGATGAATATATGGGCGACGTTATAGGCAATCTTACCTCCCGCCGCTGCCGCATAGAGGGCACCGATACCCGCGGCAATGCGCAGGTTGTAGACGCGATATGCCCGCTGAGCGAAATGTTTGGCTATGCAACGGACCTCAGGTCCCGCACGCAGGGCAGGGGCACGTTCACAATGCAGTTTGACCATTACGAGCAGGTGAGCGAGGCTGTCGCGAAGAAGATTTTAGGCAAATAAACATAAAAACAACTATTTTTGAAGGAGAAAGAAAATGGCAAAGGCAAAATTCGAGCGCACTAAGCCGCACGTAAACATCGGCACGATAGGCCACGTTGACCACGGCAAGACCACCCTGACCGCAGCCATAACGATGGCGCTGAGCCAGGAAGGCCATGCGGCGGCGATGAAGTATGACGAAATCGACAAGGCCCCTGAAGAGAAGGCCCGCGGAATAACGATCAACACCGCGCACGTCGAGTACGAGACCGAAAAGCGTCACTACGCCCACGTAGACTGCCCGGGTCACGCGGACTATGTAAAGAACATGATAACCGGTGCTGCCCAGATGGACGGCGCTATCCTGGTCGTCAGCGCGGCTGACGGTCCGATGCCCCAGACCCGTGAGCACATACTGCTCGCCCGTCAGGTCGGCGTACCTTACATCGTAGTATTCATGAACAAGACAGACCAAGTCGACGATCCCGAGCTGCTCGAGCTTGTTGAAATGGAAATTCGTGAAATGCTCTCCAGCTATGATTTCCCCGGCGACGAGATCCCCATCATCAAGGGCAGCGCGCTGAAGGCTCTGGAATACCTCCAGAACGGCGGCACCGCCAGGGGAAGCAAGGAATGCGAATGCATATTCGAGCTGATGGATGCTGTTGACCAGTACATCCCCGAACCCGAGCGTGCGTCCGACAAGCCGTTCCTTATGCCTGTTGAAGACGTATTCAGCATCACCGGCCGCGGCACCGTTGCCACCGGCCGTGTAGAGCGCGGCACCGTAAAGGTACAGGATACCGTAGAAATCGTTGGTCTGAGCGACGAGAAGCGTTCCACCGTAGTAACCGGCGTAGAAATGTTCCGCAAGCTGCTTGATCAGGCCATCGCGGGCGACAACATCGGCGTACTGCTCCGTGGTATACAGCGTACCGATATCGAGCGCGGTCAGGTTCTGGCCAAGCCCGGCACGATACACCCCCACACCCATTTCGACAGCCAGGTTTACGTTCTGACCAAGGAAGAAGGCGGCCGTCATACTCCGTTCTTCAGCGGCTATCGTCCGCAGTTCTACTTCAGGACGACTGACGTTACCGGCACCATCAAGCTGCCTGACGGCGTAGAGATGGTAATGCCTGGCGATAACATCGAGATGGAGATAACCCTCATCACTCCTATCGCCATGGACGAAGGTCTCCGCTTCGCTATCCGCGAGGGCGGCCGTACCGTTGCCAGCGGCGTTGTCCACAGCATCATTGAGTAATCCTGGCTTTGGGCTTTCAAGAGCGGCTTTATAGCCGCTCTTTTCAGATTGTTGAAAAAGTGGCTGAACGCCACTTTTTCGAGTTTTCACGGGTTTTGCCTCTCGTCCGCTCCGCCCCTTAATAACCCTGTTCTTTTATGATATGAAAAATACTGTTGATGTGCGGCTTATGCCGCGATGTTAATATTTTATTTACAAAAGTATTATTGACAAAAAATGCTTATAATATCATACTTGTTATAAACAGTAACAAATTCATTGTTACTATTGCCGCGATTCTTTAAGTGGGGGGGAGATGCATATGATTATTGAAAGATAGTGATATATAAGCAGGTCTCTTATAAAACAAATCAGTTAGAAGATTAAGGGGGAGAGATAATGAAAAGAAAATTACAGTTTAAGCGCATTTTAGCATGTTCCATAGTGCTGCTTCTGATGCTGTTCGTTATGCCGGGCCTTACTTCTAACGTTATGGCAGCATCAGATGGTACTGGCATAACGGAAACGATAGATATAAACCTGTCGTATAAAATGGATAAAATCCATAGTGGCGCACAGGATTACTACAGCAGGAATCCGGGGAAAGACATATACGGTGGCGTTTATTATGAGAATGGTAAAATTGTACTGTTGACCACAACCGGCATTGCTACAGACTGGTTAGAACAGTACAAAGATGATACGGATGTTGTGGTTAGACGCTGCGATTATAGCTATGCACAACTGGAATCCGCTCTTGGGGTTTTACTTTCCCATATCAATGAGATTCCCGGTTATGTATCAATAGGCCTTGCTGTACATAAAAACCGGGTCATTCTCATAGTGACGGATATTACTGCCTTTGAAAAGATGACGTTTGATTGGTTTCCTGTTGGCATGGTAACTGTTATGATTGGTCAGCCGCTTCTTCAAACAGATGAAGTCGATGGTGTATACTACGCAATGCGCGATATGAACGTGCGCCAAGGGCCTGGCAGCAAGCGTTATGAGGTGGTGGCCCGCTTAAGAGCCGGCGACAAGGTGACGGTAACGACCTGCTCGAAAAGATGGAGCGAGATAGATTACAACGGAAGCCCCGCCTATGTGTTCAGCGCATATCTTACACAGGATATAGTAAAGGCATATCGAAACCATGCGTTCATCAGGCTGATCGGCCGAAGCAAGGTAAAGAGCGTTGAGCTGGCCGAGGGCAAAGAAGCCAATTTGACGTACAGAGGGGGCTGCCTGTTTGATGCTGAATCGCTGCTAAGCGTGGAACTGAAGAGGCCATACGCCCCGCTTAAGATGCGGCTTGCGGTATATGCCGACAGCGAGAGCGCAAAAGCAAAATTCCTTGAGCTTATTGACGCATCAAATGCGCCGACACCTGATATTTCTGTAAAATTCTACTTAAAAGACAACTGCATTGCCTGCTGGTTTACTTCAGCTACGCTTAACGAGTATACACGCACGGCAGAGAGATTCGATAAAGCCATACAGGATAAGTTTTACGAATTTGCTGATGATGGCGAGAAATGAAAAGATGCCTCTCCCCCATTTGCGGGAGAGGCGGAGAATTGCTAAAAAGTGGCTTAAGCCACTTTTTTAGTTTGCCTGAGCTTTATCAACTGCCCCTTCCCACGGGGATGAGCAGCGTTTCGCCAACGAATATAAGGTCGGGATCCTCCCTTGGGTTGAGCTTAAGCAGCTCCTCCACGGTGGTGTTGAAGCGCCTTGCTATGGATGAAAGCGTGTCGCCCCTTCTTACCACGTAGGTCATAAGCTCTCCTGTAAGATACGGCTTGAGCAGCGCCCAGGTGCGCGGTCCGGCTATGCCGTCGGCAGTGATGCGGTTAGCACGCTGGAATGCTGTTACCGCGTTGAAGGTGCGGTTGCCGTATATGCCGTCCACCACGCCCGGTGAGAAGCCCGCGTTTGTCAGCGCGGTCTGCAACAGCGCTACCAGTATGCCGCGGTCTCCCCGGCGCAGATAAACGTCGCTGTAGTCTATAAACGGGGCCAATGCGAGCCATGTGGCCCTGTCTACCACTCCTGTTACGGGCAATCCCGCGCCCTGCTGAAACGCCCTTACAGCCGCCTGGGTCTTTGTGCCGAAAAGTCCGTCTATGCGCCCGGGTGAGTTGCCGGAAGCTTCCAGCGCCTCCTGTAGCCTTCTCACCATCGCGCCCCTGCTGCCCCTTCTCAATACGTCGGGATCGCTTTCCAACGCGAACGGCTCAAGAAACTGCCATGTAACGGGGCCTATTATGCCATCCTGCCTTGCGCCTAAAACCCGCTGAAACTGTATAATGGCCCTCTCCGTAGCCGCGCCGAACACTCCGTTTGCCGCGCCCGGGTCATAGCCTGCGCGGATAAGGGCCGTTTGGGCGGTGCGTACGTCGCTGCCCGTGTCGCCACGCTGTAATAACCTCATTTTTTTGCACCTCGCTCAATTTTGCGCGTCTCATATCCGCGCTTTATATTGCCAAGGTATGCGTTTTGGCTCCGTATTGTGCAATACATGGCAGAGCAAACAATCTTTTTTCACAATATTGCTCATATTGGGGATTTGAACATATTAGCGAAGTGTGGTATTATTACTAAAAGAACTAAATTGGTTTGGTATGCCCTGCAAAGGGCATGTCAGGAGGAAGACTTTGGGTAAAAAACTGAGAACACCGCTGATCTATCTGGCGATGGTCGTCCTGATAGTGCTGCTGATAACGCAGCTGCAGGGCAAGGATACCGATGATAAGCATATCGAATATGCCGAGTTTATAGCAATGGCGAAGGAAGGCAAGATAGACGCCGTTGAGTATTCCGAAGGTAAGCTGATAGGCATACAGGCAAATTCTGCCAATAAGGACACGTTCCCTAAAAAATATGATTTTTACTGCAACGTTGCCAACGAAAGCACATTCAGATCCGATATGGCGGCAATAGTCGCCGAAAAGGAAGGCATTAGCGCCGAGCTTGTAACGCCGCAGGACTATCCGTTTAAATATACCTATAATCCGCCCGCACAGCCTACAGTGTGGGATTATGTGCTGCCGTACCTTCCTATGGTGGCGATAATAATCCTCTTCTATGTGCTCATGTTCCGTGCGCAGGGCGGCGGGAACAAGATGATGAGCTTCGGCAAGGCGCACGCAAGGACGCAGGCAGACCCAAACAACAAGGTAACGTTTGATGATGTTGCCGGCGCTGACGAGGAAAAAGAGGAGCTTAAAGAGGTCGTGGAGTTCATGCGCTCGCCGAAAAGGTTCACGCAGATGGGTGCGCGCATACCCAAGGGCGTGCTGCTCGTCGGCCCTCCGGGCACGGGCAAGACCCTGCTTGCCAAGGCCGTAGCGGGCGAGGCTAAGGTGCCGTTCTTCTCCATATCAGGTTCTGATTTCGTTGAAATGTTCGTCGGCGTTGGCGCCAGCAGGGTTAGGGACTTGTTCTCAACTGCCAAGAAATGCGCTCCGGCGGTAGTGTTCATAGACGAGATAGACGCCGTTGGCCGCCAGCGCGGCGCGGGCCTTGGCGGCGGACACGACGAAAGGGAACAGACGCTTAACCAACTGCTCGTTGAGATGGACGGTTTTGCCGTAAACGAAGGCATAATCGTGCTTGCTGCAACGAACAGGCCCGATATACTCGACCCCGCTCTTCTGAGGCCCGGCAGGTTCGACAGGCAGATAACCGTGAACTATCCGGACGTGAAGGGGCGCGAAGCCATACTCAAGGTGCATGCCAAGGGCAAGCCGCTGGCGCCGGATGTGAGCCTTGCGGTGCTTGCAAAGCGCACGCCCGGCTTCACGGGAGCCGACCTTGAAAACGTGCTCAACGAGGCTGCCATACTTGCTGCAAGGTATAAAAAGAAGCAGATAGGCATGGATGAGCTTGAGGAGGCCATAACAAGAACAGTCGTAGGCCCAGAGAAGCGGAGCCATGTTATAACCGCCGAGGATAAGAGGATAACCGCATACCACGAGGCGGGTCACGCCGTTGTGGCGAGGGTGCTGCCCAACTGCGACCCTGTGCATGAAATAAGCGTTATACCGCGCGGCCAGGCTGCCGGCTATACAATGACCATGCCTGAGGACGACAGGGACCATATGTCAAGGAGCAAGATACTTGACGAGATAGCCATGGCGCTTGGCGGCAGGGTGGCTGAAAGCGTATTTCTCAACGATATATGCACCGGAGCCTACAGCGACCTTAAAAAGGCCACGGAGCTTGCGCGCAGGATGGTGGTTGAATTTGGCATGAGCGACGAGATAGGCCCAGTGTTCCTTGGCGGGCAGACGGAGGTGTTCATCGCCAAGGATTGGGGGCATCAGAGGAATTTCTCCGAGGAGGTTGCCGCAAGGGTCGATAAGGAGATACGCAGGATACTTGAGGAGCAATACGAGCGGGCGAGGAACGTGCTTGAGGAGAACAGGGAGGCTATGGAGCGCATAGTTAAGGCGCTTATAGACTATGAGCATATTGATGGCGACGGTTTTGAAAAGCTGTTCAAGGGCGAAGATGTAACGCTTGAAACGTTTGACGAGCGCCGCTCAAGGCTTGAAAAGGCTGACGAAGAGGTGCTTGCAAAGGAGAAGCAGGAAAAGGAGGAGGCTGAGGCCGCCGAAAGGGCAAGGGCCGAGGCTGAGAGCCAAAACAACGCAGACGATAACGAGGAACGAACAAAATAACAAGCTTTATAAGGCGGCCTTGCTGGCCGCCTTGTCGGAATGGGGGGCTTACAGCATGAAGGAGCAGCGGGATAACGACACGGTATACGCTATAGGGCTCATCTCCGGCACCAGTGTGGACGGTATAGACGCGGCGCTTATAAGCATAACCGGCGATGACGAAAAGCCGGCCGTCAGGCTCCAGGCGTATTGCCAGAGCGAGTTCGATGCGGATACGCGAAGCGCCATACTTTCGCTGTGCGATGCTGAGGAGGCGAGCGCCGCGGACATGGCAAGGATGAACTTTTTGCTTGGGGAAATGTTTGCGGAGGCCGCCATAAGCGTTATAAAAAAGGCCGGACTTAAAAACGGGGATATAAGCGTTATAGGCTCCCACGGGCAGACGGTGTTCCATCAGCCGGAAAGCAAAAGGTATCTTGGCCGCAGCATAAGCTGTACGCTTCAAATAGGCGAGGGAGCGGTTATTGCGGAAAGGACCGGCATACCGACGGTGTCTGATTTCAGGGTGGCGGACATGGCTGCTGGGGGCCAGGGCGCGCCGCTTGTGCCATACAGCGAATATATACTGTATAGAAAGCTGAGGCTGTCAAGGCTTTTACAGAACATAGGCGGAATAGGCAACATGACCGCGCTTAAGGCGGGCTGTAGCCAGGACGAGGTGATTGCATTCGATACAGGCCCCGGCAACATGCTTATAGACGCGGCGGCAAGCTACGTTACCCAGGGCAGGCTGCAATATGATAAGGACGGTATCCTTGCCAAAGCCGGAAGGGTGAATAACGCCCTGCTTTCCATGCTGCAGATAGACCCGTATTATTCAAAGCCCCTGCCAAAGAGCTGCGGCAGGGAGCAGTTCGGCGCACAGTGCTTTTCAAGAACGCTGAGCCTGGCGCGCAGGCTGGACGTGATGGATAACGAGCTTGTGCCCACGCTTACCGAGCTTACCGCATGGAGCATAGCGGATGCGTATCATCGCTATATAAGGCCCAGCTTTAAGGCTGACGAGCTTATCGTGGGCGGCGGCGGCAGCCTTAACCCTGCGCTTATGGAGGCGATTACAAGGCAGTTTGAAAAGTACTATGTGCGTGTTATGACGCAAAAGGAGATAGGTTTTGACCCAAACGCAAAGGAGGCCATAGCCTTTGCCATAATGGCGGACAGGGCTATGAAAGGCATGCCTAACGTGCTGCCCTCAGGCACGGGCGCAGGGCACGCAAGCATATTGGGCAAACTGAGCATGCCATACAGGGCGGAGGGCAGATGGAGCCGCTGAAAAACATAAGCAGCTTTGCTTTGAAAAGGCTTAAGGCCGTATTGTTTGACGTTGACGACACCATAACCAACAACGGCAAGCTTACGGATACGGCTTACAGCGCGATGTGGAAGCTTTACAGGGCCGGACTTATGCTTATACCGGTAACTGGCAGGCCGGCGGGCTGGTGCGACATGATGCTGAGGCAATGGCCGGTGGACGCCGTTGTGTGCGAAAACGGCGCCTTCGTTTTCGATACCGATGAACACGGCTCCGTGCGCATGATAAAGCATCCGCTTGCCGCGGAGGAGCCGCAGAAAAAGCTTGAGGCCGTGAAGAAGAGCGTGCTTAAAGCCTTTCCGGACATACGCATGGCGCACGATCAGTTTGCCAGGATATACGACGCCGCATTCGACTTTGCCGAGGACGAGCCTAAGCTCGGCATGGATACGGCGTATGCCGTGGCGGCGCTTTGCAAGGGCATGGGGGCCGAGGCCAAGGTGAGCAGCATACACGTCAACGCCTGGTTCGGAGGATACTCAAAGGCCGATATGGCAATAAGCTATCTTAAGGAGCATGCAGGAATAACAAAAATAGAGGAAGAAGCTATATTCATAGGCGATTCTCCAAACGATGAGCCTATGTTCAGGCGCTTTGCGCTCAGCGCGGCGGTGAGCAATATAACCAAGTTCGCAGATAAGCTTGAATTTCTGCCAAAGTATATAGCAAAGAGCGAGGGCGGCTTCGGCTTTGCCGAGATAAGCGAAAGAATAATACAATGTATTGGGCAAAACAAATAAACCGGATCATATAGGAGGTCTGCTCTAAGTTTTTATGGATTTCAAACCCGTTGATATAAGCATGAAGGATATGGTGGAAAAGTACACCGGAAGATGGAAGCTCGAGTGTTCCGAATACACGTTTTCGAACCTGCTGATGTGGGGCTGCGGCGGCAACATATTGCTCTGCGAAGAGGATGGCGCGCTGTATATACTTTTGCATTGGGGAAATAAAAGGTTCATGTTCGCGCCGCTCACGCTCGATATAGAGGTCGGAGCATACCAAAAGGCTCTGGACAAAGCGGCGGAGTATCTTAGGGAAAACTGCATAGACGTTTTGTTTAAGGGAATATCGGGGCCTATAAAGCAGATGTTTGAAGCATGTGCGGGCTATGAGCTTATGGACGACAGGGACAACAGCGATTATGTTTATACTATGGAAAGCCTTAGGGACCTTTCCGGCAAAAAGCTGCACGCAAAGCGCAACCACATAAACCAGTTCATGGCTCAATACGGCAAAAGCTTTGAATATGTTAAGATAACGCCTGACATGATGGACGAGTGCGTTGCCGTGTACAACGAATGGCTGAGCGAAAAATCGCCTGACGATACGGACAGCATGGAGCTTTGCGCTATAAAGGTGCTGCTAAAGCATATGGACACGCTTGGGATAAGGGGCGGCGGCATAAGAATAGACGGCAGGCTTTTGGCGTTTACGCTTGGGCAGAAGATAGACGATAATATGGCCGTTGTGCATATAGAAAAAGCCGATAATGAGATAATGGGGCTTTACACCGTGATAAACAATCAATTCGTAAAGAACGACCTTAAGGACGTGCGCTATATAAACCGCGAGGAGGATATGGGTCTGGAGGGCCTGAGGAAGGCTAAACTGTCCTATTATCCGGCATATCTTATAGATAAGTTCGAGGGGAGGCCAGTATAATGGACCTTGCCATAAGGCACATAGAGCCGCACGAGTACGGCCTGGCGCACGAGCTTTGGAACATATGCTTCCCTGAAGATGCGCCGGATTACAGCGAATACTATTTCAGGCTGAGGACAAGGCCGGAATACGTGCTGGCCGCTTTCCATAAAAACAGGCTCATAGGCGCGCTGCACGCCCTGCCGTATCCTATAGTCTGCTTCGGCAGGGTTAAAAGGTGTGTTATGGTGGCGGGCGTAGCTACGCTGCCTGAATACAGGCATAAGGGTGTCGCGGCAAGGCTTATAAACGCCTGCCATGAGGAGCAGAGAAAAAACGGCGTAATAGCGGCGCTGCTCAAGCCGGACGTTGACTTTTATGCGCAATTCGGCTACGTTCCGTTCAGCTACAAGGATAATTATGCGCTGCGTGCGATGCTTGCGGGAATACCCGCGCCGCTGCATGAACCCGACGCCGGTGAGATGCTGAGGCTGTATTCAGAATACAGCAAAGGCTTTTGCGGCATGATGGACAGGACGCTGGCGGATATGCAGGCCTATATTGAAGAGGTAAACGTGCTTAAGGGCTATGCCCTCTCCTCGGGAGAGGCCTATGCCTTGTATACCGAGACTGAGGACGGCGCTAATATATATGAGCTTGTTGGCGAAAAGCCGGACGGGCTTATAAACTCGCTTGCCGAGGAATATGGCGAGGTGCATTTTTCGCTTCCGCATTTCAGCGCGCCTATAGCGGGTGCAAGCTATAAGGGTACGGAGAAGTTCTCCATGATATGCGTGCTTGATGAAGCAGGGCTTATCAAAGACACCCCTGCCACATCCGCAGCGCAGCTTATAAGCGGCGAGATAGAAAGGGTGAATACGCTCGAGTTTTGCTGAAGCTTGCCGGCTATATTTAACGAATGTGATTTTTTAGCGTCATAAAAAGCTTTCGCTTGACTCTTTTGGGCAGGTATTATAATATTAGACAAGTAGGCGGCAGGCTTACAGGCCGCTAATAGACAAAAAGGAAGGTATTATAACTATGCCAAACACCGGAAGTGACTTTTTTAGCTCGATAGGCGACTTTTTTGCGGCTAACAGCGGCACCGTAATGCTTGTAGTGATGATGGTCGTGCTGCTGCTTGTCATGATAATACCGCAGCGCAAGCGCGACAAGAAGATAAAAGAAATGCTCAACTCTATCAAGGTTGGCGACCGTGTGCGCACCATAGGCGGCATATACGGCACCGTTACCAACATAAAGGATGACATAATCACCGTTTCCGTCGGCCCTGACAAGGCTCGCCTTGTGTTTGCCCGCGGCGCCATAGCTAACGTTGAAGACGTGCCTGTTGAAAACACGATAGAAGAAGCCAACAGCAAATAAGCTTTGATATTATATCAAGCGCAGTCTGTCAAAAAAGTGGCTGGTCGCCACTTTTTTGAGCTTTTACGGGTTTTGCCTCTCGCATTAGCTC
>ERZ860322.1609-NODE-1609-length-12565-cov-2.726219_pt1 | contig 12565 bp, 12 predicted proteins | sample MGYA00509979_ERZ860322 | MGnify/ENA primary metagenome ERZ860322 (study PRJEB30046, sample SAMN00715217) | human gut metagenome | study: EMG produced TPA metagenomics assembly of the A metagenome-wide association study of gut microbiota in type 2...
CTGCGAATTTTCTCTGCACCGCCGTGAAGAGACGGCGGCGCGCATGGCACAAAACTCGGAGGATTCTAATGAAGAAAACAGCAACACTTAAACTCGCAACAGCCGCGGTCGTCGGCGCATGCTACGCCGTGCTAACAATGATTCTCGCCCCGATAAGCTACGGCGCGGTACAGTTCCGCGTATCCGAGGCGCTGTGCATACTGCCGTTTTTCATGCCCTGCACCGCGTGGGGGCTGTTCGGCGGCTGCATCATTGCAAACCTGCTCACAGGCAACATATTCGACATAGTTTTCGGCTCGCTCGCAACGCTGGCCGCCGCGCTGATAACCGCCGAGATAGGCCGCCGCGGTCATGATCTGGGCAGGAAAATTCTAGCCTGCCTGATGCCGGTGCTGTTCAACGCCGTCGTCGTCGGCGCGGTGATAACGAGCGCTTATAACGGCCTCAACATATTCTCCCACCCCGCCGCCTTCGGGCTCAATGCCGCGCAGGTCGGGCTCGGCGAGGCCGCGGTGTTGTTCGTCATCGGCCTGCCGATGATGTACTACCTCCCCGGGCTGAAATTCTTCAGGGAATTTACAATAAAACTAAATGACTAAACCATAGGCAAGAAACGAAAGGAGACGTATATGAAGGTCAGAAAAGCGATAATCCCCGCCGCCGGTCTTGGTACGCGCCTGCTCCCGAACACCAAGAGTATCCCGAAGGAAATGCTTCCGCTGGTTGATAAGCCGGTCATTCAGTACATCGTCGAGGAGGCGGTGGCCGCGGGCGTTGAGGAGATACTCATAATCACCAACCGCGGCAAGAACCCCATCGAGGACTATTTCGACTACGCGCCCGACCTTGAGGAGCGCCTGATCCATGACGGCAAGAGCGACGAGGCCGCGACCGTCCGCGCAGTCGCGGACATGGCGGACGTGTTCTTCCTGCGCCAGAAGGAGACGAAGGGTCTCGGCCACGCCGTATGGCGCGCGAAGAGCTTCGTCGGCAACGAGCCGTTCGCGGTGCTCCTCGGCGACGATATCATGCTCAGCGAGAAGCCCGTTCTCAAGCAGCTTGTCGAGGCCGCCGAGGCCAACAGCTGCAGCGCCGTTGCGGTGCGCGAGGTGCCGGACGAGCTTATCACGAAGTACTCCTCCGTCAAGCTCATCGAGCAGCTCTCCGAGCGCGTGTACAAGATCGGCGACATGAACGAGAAGCCGACGCTTGAGGAGAAGTTCTCGAACTTCGCCATCCTCGGCCGCTACGTGCTTACCCCCGCGATATTCGACATTCTGGAGCACACCGCTCCCGGCCGCAACAACGAGATACAGCTCACCGACGGCATGAAGGAGCTGTGCCTCCACGAGCCGATGTGCGCCGTCGATTTTGAGGGCAGACGCTACGACACCGGCAACCTCAAGGGCTACCTCGAAGCGATAATCGACTTCGCGCTGAAAAACGACGAGGCCGGAGAATGGCTGCGTCAGTTCATCATCGACAAGGCCGAGCTGCTGAAGTAAACTTTTTTCTTGACAAATTTCGGCGGCAGCTATATACTCGCATTGTAATTTAACATGGGGGGCTGGATATTTCCGGCTGAGATGGAGCCAATGGAGGCTCCGGACCCTAGAACCTGATCCGGATAATGCCGGCGTAGGAAACAGAGTATTGCAATTTTCCGCAGGTTCTTATTTTAAGGACCTGCGGTTTTTCATATTCTGCTTCCCCAAATTACAAAATCGCAATTTAGGAGGAAAGAAACATGAAAACCAAATCTCATCTCAAGCTCCGCGCGCTCTGCGAGGGCGCCATCATGGTCGCTCTGGCGTATGTGCTGAGCTTCATCAAGCTCTTTGAGCTGCCGCAGGGCGGTTCCATTGACATCGGCATGCTGCCGATATTCCTGTACTGCGCCCGCTGGGGCTTCGGTCCCGGCCTGCTGGCCAGCTTCGTATACAGCTTCCTGCAGCTTCTGCAGGGCGGCGGCTTCGTTATCGGCTGGCAGTCCATCCTCGGCGACTACATCGTGGCCTACACGCTGCTCGGTCTGGCCGGTCTCTTCCACAAGAACCCCTACGGCTACTTCTACGGCGTTCTTGTCGGCGGTCTTGCCCGTTTCCTGAGCCACTACATCACCGGCGCAACCCTTTGGGCAGAGTACATGCCTGACACCTTCTTCGGCATGACCATGACCTCTCCGTGGTTCTACTCCGCGCTCTACAACGGCAGCTACATGCTCGTCGACATGATCGTGTGTGTAGTCGTCGGCTGGGCGCTGTGGAAGCCCCTCGGCAAGTACATCCGCGGCGAAGATCTGCAGAAATAAGCCCCCTGTCTGTGAGTTTAATGTGAGGAAAAATCCGGCGGTTCCGCACCGCCGGATTTTTTTATTTGCCCGTTTCCAGCGTTGGTAATAATGACGATAAAAACGGTCAATAATTCTGATATATTGCTCGAAATTTGTGTAGTTTTAAGGCAGTTAGATATTGTTAATCTGTTGACATTTTGGCCTTATCCTGTTAAAATGTTGAATTGCACGGAGGGAAAACGCCCTCCGGAAACACAAAATGCCCGCTCAAGTACAGCGGGAAAATTGAGGAGAACAATATGAAAAAATTTGTTACTGCAATCATCCTTGTATGCATGATGCTCAGCATGGCCGCCTGCGGCGGCTCCTCCGAGGCTGAATACAAGCTCGGCATGGGCGTCGTTGTCAGCACTGATTCCTCTTCGGATAACAACGCGCAGGTCGACGCGACCGTCGCCACAGTTGTTACCGACGCAAACGGCAAGATAGTTCTCTGCCGCCTCGACTGCGCGCAGAACAAGATGGACGTCACCGGCGGTGCCGTTGACACCGCGAAGACCTTCCTCACCAAGCGTGAGCTGGGCGACGACTACAACATGGTCAAGTACTCCGACGCCACTCTTGAGTGGTACCAGCAGGCCGAGAACTTCGAAGCCTACTGCGTCGGCAAGACCGCCGATGAGATAGCCGGCATCGAGACCAAGGTCAACGAGGAAGGCTACAACGTCGCAGTTGACGAGACTCTGTATGCGAGCTGCTCCATCAGCATCGAAGACTTCATCGGCGCTGTCGTAAAGGCCTGCAGCGACGAGAAGGGTCAGACCTTCAAGGCTTCCGGTGAGCTGAAGCTCGGCCTTGCCGCCATCACCACCGCCGCTGAGTCCACCCCCGCGACCGACACCGATCCCGCAGCCGTCAAGATGTACACCGATTTCGGCGCCACCGTCGTCGGCGCGGACGGCAAGATCCTCGCCGCCATCACCGATTCCATCCAGCCCGTCGTCAATGCCGACAAGGAAGGCAATATCGTTGACAGCACCTTCAAGGGTACCAAGCGCGAGCTCGGCTCCGACTACGGCATGGTCGCCTACGGCAATGCTATCGCCGAGTGGGATGCTCAGGCTCAGGCATTCGCAAACTACACCGTCGGCAAGACCGCCGATGAGGTCAGAGCAATAGAGACCACCCAGAACGACCACGGCTATTCCGTCACCGCAGATGAGACTCTGTACGCTTCCTGCACCATGCAGATCACCGGCATGATGGCAGTTCTGGCTCAGGCAGCCGATTACGCGCGCTGACAAAATCAACACCCCTAGGAGATGAAGGTATTGAAATCAATAAAGCGAGGCTTCGCGCTTATCTGCGTAATGGCGCTTGCGCTTAGCCTGTGCGCCTGCTCCGGCAAGGCCGCGAAGGTCGAGCCGCAGGGCAAGAGCTACTTCAGCTATTTTGATACCGTCTCCTTCGTATATAGCTATGCAGGAGATTCGGCAGAACAGTTTAACGACCGTTCTGCCGAAGTTTCTGGTATTTTAGGCGAATATCACCGGCTTTTCGACATATACCATGAGTATTCCGGCGTCAATAATCTCTGCACCGTCAACCGTCTCGCGGGCGGCGAAGCGGTCAAGGTAGACAAGAAGCTCATCGACTTCATGCTCTACGCCAAGGAGCTGTGCGAGGCGACAAACGGTGAGATGGACGTGACCATGGGCGCCGTGCTGTCTCTTTGGCACGACTGCCGCGAGGCGGCGAGCAATGACCCCGCGTCCGCCAAGGTTCCGACATTGGAGGAGCTTGAGGCCGCCGCGGAGCACACCGGCTTCGGTCTGCTTGAGATCGACACGGAAAACTGCACTCTCCGGCTCACAGACCCCGAAGCTTCGCTCGACGTCGGCGCACTTGGCAAGGGCTACGCCACGGAGCGCGCAGTGGAATATCTCGAATCCGTCGGCGCGGAGAGCTACGTGCTCAACATCGGCGGCAACATCCGCATCATCGGCACAAAGCCCGACGGCAGCGGCTGGAACACCGGCATACGCGATCCGCAGGATCCCGACGGCAGCTTCGCCGTCAGCCTCGATCTTTCGGACACGGCTTGCGTCACCTCCGGCACCTATGAGCGCTACTACATGGTGGACGGAGAGAAATACCACCACATAATAGATAAGGACACTTTGTACCCTGCAGATTACTTCGAGTCCCTGACCGTCGTCACGAAGGACAGCGGCCTTGCCGACGCGCTGAGCACGGCGCTGTTCTGCATGAGCTATGAGGACGGCCTCGCCCTCGCCGAAAAGCTCGGCGTGGACGTGCTGTGGATATTCCCCGATGGGGGCATCCGGTACACATCGGGGCTTGAAGCCCGTATTGTCAAATAAAAGGAGGTAGGTGTCAAATGAACCTCAAAAAGAACATTTCATCCCTGAAGCTGCCCCATTATAAGGCGACCGCCGGTATGGAATCCGTCCGCGTCGCGCCGCCGAAAGAGGTACTGCTGCCGATGAACATGCATTCCGGTCAGGCGGCGGAGCCTGTCGTCGCAGCCGGTGAGCATGTATATCTCGGCCAGCTGATCGCGCGCGAGGAGGGGCGGAACTCCGTTCCCGTGCACGCTACAGTTTCCGGCACCGTCAAGGCAATCGAGCAGTATGAGAGCGAGCCGGGGCGCAGCGTTGCCGCGATTCGCATAGAAAGCGACGGCAAGATGGAGAAGGATCCCGCCATGGCTCCGCCCAAGGCCGAGAATCTGGACGAATTTCTCACCGCCCTGCGCGGCAGCGGCATCGTAGGTCTCGGCGGCGCGGCCTTCCCGCTATGGGCGAAGCTGGACGCTGCCCGCCGCGGCCACATCAAGACCGTGCTTGTAAACGGCGCGGAGTGCGAGCCGTTCATCACCAGCGACCACCGCACCATGCTTGAGCATACAGACCTCATCGTCAAGGGCGTCGCACTGCTCAAGCGCTATCTTGAGTCCGAGGAGTTCATCATCGGCATAGAGAAGAACAAGCCCGACGCTATCGAGAAGCTGACCAAGGCGTTTGCCGACGACCCGGCAGTCACGGTCAAGCCCCTCAAGAGCGTGTACCCGCAGGGCGCAAAGCAGGTGTTGCTGTATAACGCCGCCGGTCTCGTCGTCGGCGAGGGGCAGCGTCTCGCGTCGCTGGGCTACATTATTATAAATGTCACCACGCTTGCGAAGATGGCGTATTACATGGAGACCGGCATGCCGCTGGTCGACCGCTGCGTGACCGTTGACGGCTCCGCCGTCAAGGAGCCGAAGAACCTCGTCGTCCCCGTCGGTACGCCGATAAGCTATCTTATCGAGAACTGCGGCGGCCTCAAAGAGGAGCCGGGCAAGGTCCTGTACGGCGGCCCGATGATGGGCAAGCCCGCGTACTCGCTGGAGCAGCCCGTCCTCAAGGCCACGAACGCTATCATCATCCTGAACCGCAAGGACTCCCGTAGCCTTGAGCCGACGCCTTGCATCCACTGCGGCCGCTGCGTCGAGAACTGCCCGCTCGGCCTGAACCCGACCGCCTATGCCGCCGCGCTTGAGGTCGAGGACGAAAACGAGCGCTTTGAACTGCTCGACAAGGGCAAGGTTCAGATGTGCATGGAGTGCGGCTGCTGCTCCTACGTGTGTCCCGCGCATCGCCCTCTCGTGCAGAATAACCGCGACGCGAAGCGCTTTGTCCGCAAGGTCAAGGCCGACCGCGCCGAGAAGAAGTAAGGGGGAAGCACAATGGAAAATCTGATCCTCTCACCCGCACCCCATATCCATACCAAGGACTCCAGCCGCCGCATCATGCTCGACGTGATAATCGCGCTGCTGCCCGCAGCTGTCGCCTCCGTCGTCATCTTCGGCGTGAAGGCGCTTCCAGTGCTGGCCGCATGCGTTATCGGCGCGGTCGTCTCCGAGTTTCTGTTCAACCTCGTCACCGGCCGCAAACAGACCGTCGGCGACCTGAGCGCAGTAGTCACAGGTCTTCTGCTGGCGCTGAATCTCAGCACCAACGTCCCCGTGTGGCAGTGCGTCATTGGCGCGGCGTTCGCGGTCGTGATAGTCAAGTGCCTGTTCGGCGGACTGGGTCACAACTTTGCAAACCCCGCCATCACGGCGCGCGTATTCATGCTCATCGCGTTCTCCGCCGTCGCCGGCGGTGCGCAGCCCGCGGGCGTGGAGCTTGTCTCCTCCGCGACTCCGCTTGAAGTCCTCGGAAACGGCGGCGCCGACCTGCCGTCTCTCTGGGAGATGTTCATCGGCCTGCGCGGCGGCGCCATTGGCGAGACCTGCGTCGCGGCTCTGCTGCTCGGCTATGTCTACCTCGTGTGCCGCAGGGTCATCAAGTGGTACGTTCCGGCGGCCTTCGTCGGCAGCGTGTTCGTGCTGTACCTGATATTCACCGGCGATATCACCATGGCAGCGTATGAGATGATGGCCGGCGGCCTCTTCATCGGCGCGATATTCATGGCGACCGACTACGTCACCACGCCCATCACCTCCAAGGGTAAGGTCGTGTTCGCGCTCGGCTGCGGCGTCATCACCTTCATCATCCGCTTCTTCTGTTCCTATCCTGAGGGCGTGTCCTTCTCGATACTCATTATGAACATACTAACTCCGTTCATTGAAAAGCTGACCGCGAACAAACCGCTGGGAGGTTCTAAAAATGGAAAATAAAAAAGAATTCTCCAAATCGGTGCTGGCGCTTGTCGCCATAGTCCTCGCCGCAGTCCTGCTGCTGACCGGACTGAACTTCATCACCGCTCCGCTCATCGCCGAAAACGGCAGCGCGGCGGCCTTCGCCCCACTCTACGACGTCATGCCCGACGCTGCAGGCTTTGACCAGCTTTACGATGCGGCCGATCCCGACAGCTCCGCGCTGGCAAACGTCCCCGCGAGCGTGCAGAGCATCTACGGCGAGACCGGCGGCATGGGCTACGTCCTGCGCCTGTCCACCTCCGAGGGCTACACCAAGCAGCCCATTGAATTCACCCTTGCGATAGACGCCGAGGGCAAGATCTCCGGCGTTGAGCTGACCGCCTACCCCGAAACCAAGGACATGGGCAAGGAGACCTATCCCCAAACCTACCTTGGTCAGGACTCCACGCTGGCAAACGTGTCTCTCGTTGCGGGCGTGACCTACTCCTCCACTGCGTTTAAGAACGCTGTCGCGGACGGCTTCGCCGCGCTCATCGACAACGGACTTATCGGCGCGGGCGTCAAGGGCGACGAGCAGATCCTTGTCGAAATGCTCGCCGAGGTGTACCCCGGCATCGTCAGCCCGACCGGCACTCCGCAGTATGAGGAGCAGGAGATCACCGACGGGCAGTACACCTACATCGTAAAGAGCCTCAAGGCGCTGAACGACTCCGGTTTCGCGCTCATCATGAAGAGCGGCGAGAGCACCTATATGGCCGTCTGCAACGCCTTCGGCAGCGTGAAGCTAGTGGACATTGACGGCAATGAGGTCAGTGACGACGCGATGGCCGCCGAGGCCAAGGCCTACGCCGAGGCGAACATCGTCTCCCACTCCGACGGCGACCTGAATAAGGTCAAGCTTCTTGTGCCCGACGCTTCTGACGTTACCCCGATAAGCCTTGAGGGTGTATATAACTCCGTCACCTGCGCCTATAAGGCCGAGGGCGTGGGCTATGTGTTCGTCTCCAGAAGCTACGGCTACTCCAACGAGCCCATGGTCATCTACTACGTCATCGACGATAACGGCGCGATAGTCACCATGACCGCCGACGAGCTGATACTTTTCAAAGAGTACTTCACCAGCTACCAGCTCGATGAGAGCAGCTACAAGGCGGGCTTCACCGGTCTGACCGGCGACAGCTTCACCGGCGACGAAGCACTCATCTCCGGCGCGACCGTCAGCTCCGACGCGATACGCGTCGCGACTGAGGACGCTTTCACGGCCTTCGCCGCAGTCAATGAGAATGGAGGGGAGATAGGATGAAAAACGATGTCCGTGCGGCAATAGCGGAAAATCCCGTGCTGGTTTTGTTCCTCGGCGCCTGCCCCGCGATGGCTGCGAGTACCAGCGTCACCTCCGCTCTCGGTATGGGCGCGGCGGTGCTGGTAGTGATGCTGCTGTCGAATATGCTCATATATGCCCTGCGCAATGCGATTCCCAAGAGCGCCCGCCTGAGCGCAAATATCCTCATCATAACCGCAGTTGTTTCCGCAGTTCAGATGCTTATGAATGCGCTGCTGCCGAACGTTTATCAGATGCTCGGCGTGTACCTCGCGGTCGTGGCCGTCGACCTCATGGTCTACGGCAGCGCGGAGGATGCCGTGGAGCGCAGCTTCGGCAAGAGCATCGTCAACAGTCTGCTGACCGGCCTCGGCTTCGCAGCGGCGATGTTCGTGATGGCGGCGGTCAGAGAAATTCTCGGCAGTGGCAGCTTCGCGGGTCACGGGATAGCGTTCTTCAAGACCTATAACATCCCCGCGCTGCTCCAGCCCCACGGCGGCTTCGTCGTGTTCGCCATCCTGCTCGCCGCGATTCAGGCTTTAGGCGGCGGGAAAACTTCCGGCAAGGGCACTGCCTGCGCCGCGGCCGGTCTCTCCGGCGATACCGTGAAGGAGGTGGAATGAGCCATGAAAGCTCTGCTTCTGATAATGTTTGGCGGCGTTCTCGTCAACAACTACGCGCTTGAGAAGTTCCTCGGCGTCGGCCCCGTGCTCGGCGGCAGGAAATACGGCTCCACCGCGATGGGCTTTTCCGTTGCCGCGGTCATGCTGCTCGCCGCCGCTGTCACTTGGCCGCTCTACCGGCTGCTTGTGCTGCTCAGCGCGGAATATCTTGAGACGCTGATATTCGTGCTGGTCGTGCTGCTGGTCGTATACGTTCTCGGCGCGATGTTTGCCAAGTCCGGCAAGCCCGTCGGCGCGTACTTCCCGCTCGTCGCGCTCAACAGCGCGGTGCTCGGGCTCGCGGTGAACAACATCACCGAGGGCTACACCTATGTCGAAGCGCTGTTCGCCGCGCTCGGCGCGGGTCTCGGCTTCGTGCTGGCGATGGTGCTGTTTGCCGGCGTGAAGTCGAAGATAAACGAGCGTTACGTGCCGAAAGCATTCCGCGGCCTGCCCGTGATGCTCCTTGCGGCCTCGATAATCTCCCTCGCGTTCTACGCGTTCAAGTAAGTGCATATTGCTGCAGCCCCGATGATAGCATCGGGGCTGTTTTCTTTGCAATGCCGCAGAGCCTGTGGTATAATATCCTGACTAACGCAAAGGAGACTTCCATGGAAACGATAAATCAGATACTCGCCCACGAGCTTGGCCGCGAGCAAAGTCATATAGATAACGTCATAAAGCTGCTCGACGAGGGCAACACCATCCCCTTCATCGCCCGCTACCGCAAGGAGCTGCACGGCGCGATGGACGACACGACCCTCCGAAAACTCGAGGATCGCCTGACGTATCTGCGCAATCTCGACCAGCGCCGTCAGGAGGTCAAAAAGGCTGTCGACGGACAGGGTAAGCTCACGCCGGAGCTCTCCGCTGCCATCGACGCGGCCGCGACGCTCGCGGAGGTGGAGGATCTTTACCGCCCCTATAAGCAGAAGCGCCGCACCCGCGCGACCGTCGCCCGCGAGAAGGGACTCGAGCCGCTGGCGCAGCTGCTCTATGCTCAGGAGCGCAGCTGCCCGCGTCCGGAGGACGCCGCGGCAGACTTCGTCGACCCCGAAAAGGGCGTAGAGACAGTTGCCGACGCCCTGCAGGGCGCAAATGACATCGTCGCCGAGCTCCTCTCGGACGACGCGGCCATCCGCAAGACGCTGCGCACTCTGCTCATGCGGCAGGGGCACCTGCGCAGTCTCGCGGTGAAGGAAGAGGACTCCGTCTACCGCCTGTACTACGACTTCGACCAGCCCGTCGCAAAGCTCGCCGACCACCAGATCCTCGCCATCAACCGCGGCGAAAAGGAGGGCTTCCTCTCCGTCACGGTACTGCTCGACCGCGACACGGCGCTTCAGGTGCTGCGCCGCCCCGCCGTGAAGCCCGGCTCCGCCGCGATGGAATTTATGAAGAGCACCTGCGAGGACGCCTACGACCGGCTGATCTACCCCTCGCTCGAGCGCGAAGCGCGCGCAGCACTCACCGAGCGCGCCTGCGAGGGCGCGATAAAGAATTTCGGCCTGAACCTCAAGCCGCTGCTCATGCAGCCGCCCGTGAAGGGCAAGGTCACGATGGGGCTTGACCCCGGCTATGCCCACGGCTGCAAGGTGGCGGTCATCGACGGCACCGGCAAGGTGCTCGACACCGCGGTCGTGTACCCGACCTTCAGCGCCGGTAAAAAGGCCGAAGCCATACGCATACTCTCCGGCCTCATCCGCAAGCACGGCATTGAGCACATCGCCATCGGCAACGGCACAGCCTCCCGCGAGACGGAGCAGATGACCGCTGAGATGCTGCATCAGCTCGGCGGCGGGCAGTCCTACGCCATCGTCAACGAGGCGGGCGCGTCGGTCTACTCCGCGAGCCAGCTCGCCGCAGAGGAGTTCCCCGACTACGACGTGAACCTGCGCAGCGCTGTCTCCATCGCGCGGCGGCTGCAGGATCCGCTGGCGGAGCTGGTGAAGATCGACCCCAAGGCCATCGGCGTGGGGCAGTATCAGCACGACTGCCCGCAGAAGCAGCTCGACGAGACGCTCTCCGGCGTGGTCGAGGACTGCGTCAACGCGGTGGGTGTGGACGTGAACACGGCTTCCCCCTCGCTTCTGCAGCGCGTCTCCGGCCTGACCAAGACCACGGCAAAGAACATCGTCACCTACCGCGAGGAAAACGGCGCGTTCACCTCGCGCAGTCAGATAAAGAAGGTACCGAAGCTCGGCCCCAAGGCGTTCGAGCAGTGCGCGGGCTTCCTGCGCGTGCCGGAGAGCAAGCAGGTGCTTGACAACACCGCCGTCCATCCGGAAAGCTACGACGCGGCGCTGCGCCTGCTGGAGCTGTGCGGATACACGCTCAAGGACGTCGCCGCGGGGAACCTCAAAGAGCTGCCAGCGCGGCTCAAGGCGGCAGGCGACGAGAAGGCCGCGGGGTTCTGCGGAGTCGGCGCGCTGACGCTGCACGACATCGCTTCCGAGCTTATGAAGCCCGGCCGCGATCCGCGCGACGAGCTGCCGCCCGTGCTTCTGCGGTCGGACGTGCTGGAGATAAAGGATCTCAAGCCCGGCATGGTGCTGACCGGAACTGTCAGAAATGTTATAGATTTCGGCTTTTTCGTCGATATCGGCGTTCATCAGGACGGTCTGGTTCACATTTCGCAGATATGCGACAGGTTTATAAAGCACCCCAGCGAGGTCGTCGCCGTCGGCGACATCGTGAAAGTTGCGGTGCTTGATGTGGATGAGAAGAAGCACAGAATTTCGCTGACCATGAAGATAAAGGATGAGGTGTAATATGGCGACGTTTGATGATTTTGAAAAGCTCGACATCCGCGTCGGGACGATAATCTCGGCAAAGAATTTTGAGAAGGCGCGCAAGCCCGCGTATCAGCTCGAGATAGATTTCGGCGATGGGATCGGCGTGAAACGCTCTTCCGCGCAGATAACGGGGCATTACGCCGCGGATGAACTGCCCGGAAAGCAGGTGCTTGCGGTCGTGAACTTCCCGCCGCGGCAGATAGCGAATTTCTTCTCCGAGGTTCTTGTCCTCGGCACGTATTCCGAGGGCGGCGTGGTGCTGATAAAGCCGGACAAGCCGGTCAAAAACGGCGACAAGCTGGGCTGAAAATAGAAGAAAGCAACAAAAAAATCAGACAGGCAAAAGCCTGTCTGATTTTTTATGCGGTTTGGATCAAGTGAAATTACTTGATGTTGCCCTGGTAGTCAACAGTGATGGTCTGGACGGTGGGCTCGGTCTCGGTGTCGTTGGAGACGGTAACGGTACCGTCGAACATTGCAGCAACGAGAGCGGCGTAGTCATCCTTGGTAAAGGTGTCGGACCACTGAGTGGACTCGTAGGGGATCTGGACATAGTTGGCTTCAACATCGGTGCCGGAGACGAGGCCGAGGGTATTGATCTTGCCTGCGTACTCTGCCCAGTTGTCATTGAGGATCAGCTCGCCGAGAATGGTCTTAACGGTGGGAGCAAGACCCTTCATAGCGGAGGTAACTGTCATGCCTTCGCCGTAAGCATCAATGGTGGGAGCCTGGTCAACGTCAACGCCGATGACCTTGCCGCCGACCTTTGCAGCAGCCTCAGCAGCGGAGATGTAGATGCCGCCGCCGCAGGCAAAGACGACCTCAGTG
>ERZ860322.1611-NODE-1611-length-12558-cov-3.844757_pt1 | contig 12558 bp, 7 predicted proteins | sample MGYA00509979_ERZ860322 | MGnify/ENA primary metagenome ERZ860322 (study PRJEB30046, sample SAMN00715217) | human gut metagenome | study: EMG produced TPA metagenomics assembly of the A metagenome-wide association study of gut microbiota in type 2...
GGCCTCATCGCACCCTGCTTCAATCAGATTCTCGTTTAAATAAGGTAATAACATCTTTATCGTTTTTATTTAGCTGCAAAATTAAACGAAATAAAAAAGGAGACCGTATTTCGCCTCCTTTTTCTTCCTTATTTCTCACTTTTTAGAATAAACTCCAAGCAACAGTAAGCCCTGCCATCACAATAGCTACCATACTCATAAGCTTTATCAGAATATTCAAGCTCGGACCGGACGTATCCTTAAAGGGGTCACCCACCGTGTCACCCACTACCGTCGCCTTGTGAACCTCACTTCCCTTTCCACCGAAGTTACCTTCTTCCACATATTTCTTTGCGTTATCCCATGCTCCTCCGGCATTAGCCATAAAAATAGCCAATACAAAGCCACTACTTAAACCGCCAATCAACAACCCAAGCACACCGGGAACGCCAAAGATGAGCCCGGTAAAGATAGGAGCGATAATGGCAATCAAAGAGGGAACAACCATCTCCCGCTGAGCGCCTTTCGTAGAGATGGCAACACAACGTTCGTAATCCGGCTCCGCCTCTCCTGTCAGAATACCTTTAATCTCACGGAACTGCCGACGCACCTCATCTACCATGTGTCCCGCCGCACGCCCAACAGCATTCATTGTCAGTCCACAGAACAGGAAAGCCATCATCGAGCCAAGGAACATACCTGAAAGAACTTTCGGGTTCATCAGGTTTACTTCATAATAATTCATGAAATCTACAAATGTGGCATTTGCCACACTGACAGTTCCACCATCCGGGAAAGTAAGCTCCACGCTTCCAAGACGTGTCAAGCCGATTCGTATTTCTTCAATATAAGAAGCCAGCAAAGCCAAGCCGGTCAGTGCCGCAGAACCTATCGCAAAACCTTTACCGGTAGCCGCAGTCGTATTTCCCAACGAGTCGAGCGCATCAGTACGCTTACGGACTTCAGCACCCAGCCCGGACATCTCGGCATTACCACCTGCATTATCCGCAATCGGACCGTAAGCATCGGTCGCCAACGTAATGCCCAACGTAGAAAGCATGCCGACAGCCGCAATACCGATTCCGTACAATCCCATTCCGACGTTAGTGAAATCACCACCGGAAGCCAGCAGATAGGAAGCAATGATACCAACCACCACAGCAATTACGGGAATTGCTGTAGAAAGCATACCCAACCCTATACCGGAAATGATGACAGTTGCCGGTCCCGTCTTACCGCTCTCGCTCAACTTTTGTGTAGGACGATAGGATTGGGAGGTATAATATTCCGTAGAGCGTCCGATGACAATACCGACCAGCAAGCCGACTACTACGGCACAGGAAATCAAAATCCAATTATCCAACTGCAAAAGCCATAGTATCAAGAAAGTGGCAACAACAATAAGTACCGAACTAAGATTTGTCCCAAACGCCAATGAGCCAAGCAAATCTTTCATCGTCGCATTCTCCTTAGTACGGACAGCGAATATACCTATAATAGAAAGAATGATTCCGACAGCCGCAATCAGCATCGGCGCAATCACTGCCTTAAACTGCATTGCCGTATCCGCCGAATGGATAAAGGCGGCAGCACCCAGCGCAGCCGTTGCCAGAATAGAGCCGCAATAGGATTCGTATAAATCAGCTCCCATACCTGCCACATCACCGACATTGTCACCGACATTATCGGCAATAGTAGCCGGATTACGAGGATCATCCTCCGGGATTCCGGCTTCTACCTTACCCACCAAGTCAGCCCCGACATCGGCAGCCTTCGTATAGATACCTCCGCCTACACGGGCAAAAAGCGCCTGCGTCGAAGCTCCCATCCCAAAAGTAAGCATGGTAGTGGTAATCACACAGAGTTTATGAGTAGGTGTCAGTGCATCAGCAGGAATCACCGCATTCAGCAACAGATACCAAAAGGAAATATCAAGTAAACCGAGACCGACAACCACGAGTCCCATCACCGCACCACTCCGGAAAGCGATTCTTAACCCTGCATTCAGTGAATTGCGAGCTGCATTAGCGGTACGTGCCGAAGCGTAAGTAGCCGTTTTCATTCCAAGAAAACCGGAAAGACCGGAGAAGAAACCACCTGTCAGGAAAGCAATGGGAACCCATGCGTTTTGTACGTGGAAACCGTATGCCATAATCGAAAACAAAATCACCAATCCCAAGAATACGCAACCTACTATTTTGTACTGTTGTTTCAAATAAGACATAGCTCCCTTGCGCACAGCAGCAGCTATCTTTATCATTTGAGGTGTACCCTCACTCTCTTTCATCATTTGCTTATGAAAGTAATAAGCAAAACAGAGGGCCAACACGGAAGCGACCGGAACCAGCCAGAAAAGAATGTTGTCCATAGGAGCAATTTTTAAAGGGTTTACGGAGGCTAAAAGTATGGAAATCAAATGAAATAAGCAAGTAAAAAAGAAAGAAAATCAAAAAGGGATGAATAGCACTATCCATGAAAAAGTTGCAGCTATACCGCATGTATTTTACGATATAGCTGCCATTAATGTTAAAGAGAGAGAATTTATAATATAAGCATAGTCTCACGACCCTCCAAATATTCGTTTTATATATTAGACGCATCAAACTCCAAATAACTGCACTCGGAGGGAACTTTTTTTAGTTAAAGAATAAAAAAAACGCCATTCCTTCAAGGAACAGCGATTTAATATATGAGACGACTTTGTTTTTATGGACTAAAACATACGGCTGACACGTTCGATTCCTGTCACCAATGCATCTACTTCAGCTTTCGTATTATACATAGCAAACGAAGCTCTGACGGTACCTTCAATACTAAGTCGCTGCATCAAAGGTTGTGCACAATGATGTCCTGTGCGGACAGCGATACCCAAACGGTCTAATAACGTCCCTAAGTCAAAGTGATGAATATTACCTACCAGGAAAGAAATTACAGCTCCCCTGTCGGAAGCCTCACCGAATATACGCATATCGGGAATTTCCTTCAATCGTTGCAAAGCGTAAGTAGTCAGTTCATGTTCGTGATCCGCAATCCGTTCCATGCCGATACCGTTCACATAATCAAGGGCTTTCGCCAATCCGGTCGTACCGATATAATCCGGTGTGCCGGCTTCAAATTTGAAAGGAAGTTCATTGAACGTCGTTTTCTCGAAAGAGACATGTTGAATCATCTCTCCCCCTCCTTGATAAGGCGGCAGACGGTCCAACCACTCTTCTTTTCCATACAGCACGCCGACTCCTGTCGGTCCGTATATCTTATGGGCAGAGAACACTAGAAAATCGGCTTCCAAATCCTGCACGTCCACCTTCATGTGAGGAATGGACTGGGCAGCATCTACCAGAAAAGGCACACCATGTGCATGTGCTGTCGCAATCATCTCCTTGACCGGATTCACAGTGCCCAAGACATTGGAAACCTGAACTACACTGACAATTTTAGTACGTTCGGAGAAGAGTTTCTCATATTCATCCAACAATAGCTCACCTTTATCGTTCATCGGGATTACTTTGATGGCAATACCTTTGCGGGCTGCCAACAACTGCCAGGGAACGATATTGCTGTGATGTTCCATCACCGAAAGGATAACTTCATCTCCTTCTTCCATAAATTCATCACCGAAACTGGAGACAAGCAGGTTAATGCTTTCCGTCGTTCCCCGAGTGAAAATCACTTCGTTAGTAGTACGGGCATTAATAAACTGACGTACCGTCTCACGGGAAGCTTCATGCAGTTCCGTAGCCTGTTGAGAGAGATAATGTACGCCACGATGCACATTTGCATTCACGGAGTAATATTCATCTACCAACGAATCGACCACCAGACGAGGCTTCTGCGTCGTCGCACCGTTGTCGAAATAAACCAAAGGCTTACCATAAACCGTACGGCTCAGGATCGGAAAATCCTCACGTATCTTTTGAATATCCATTTTTATGTTCATTTACAGATTGCACATCCCTGACATCTGTTCAACTCACCACGGAAGCGTTTTTCCACCAACAGATGAAGGCGGTCCTTCAACGCATCCAGACGAATCGTATCAATCACTTCATTGACAAATGCAAACATCAACAGCAACCGCGCTTCTTTCTCCGCAATTCCACGTGCACGCATATAGAACAACGCATTTTCATCAAGCTGTCCCACTGTCGCTCCGTGCGAACACTTCACGTCGTCCGCATAAATCTCCAACTGGGGCTGTGTATACATCCGCGCATCACGGGTGGCGCAAAGATTACGGTTGGTTTGTTGGGAACTTGTATGCTGCGCATCAGGACGCACCAGTACCAATCCGGCAAAAGCACCTACCGATTGATCATCGAGCACGTATTTAAACAGCTCATTACTCGTACAGTTGGGCACTGCATGGTCAATACTCGTGTTGTTATCCACATGCTGGTTCTTATCAGCGATAGCCATGCCGCAAAGATTTATTTCAGCTCCCTCGCCTGCCAACAACACTTCGGTTGTATTACGGGTTGTACCGTTATGCAACGTCATGCCATTCAGAAGTACATTGCTGTTCGCTTCCTGCTTCACATACAGGTTGCTGAAACGCACCGTACTGGTATGTGTCTCTTCCAACTCATACATATCGAATACCACATTCTCTCCGGCAAAAACCTCAATCACCTGCGTTGCCAGGAAATTCACGTTATCCATTGCATGGTCGCAAAGCAATAAACGTGCCTGTGCACCGTCTTCCAGAATAATCAGCACACGTCGGTTGACCATAAAGTTGACATCCGCACGCAGGATGTTCACCAACTGAATAGGTTTTTCCACAACCACATTCTTCGGTACATAGAAGATAACGCCATCCTGTGCAAAAGTCGTATTAAAAGCTGTCACACCATCTTTGGAGGTATCCGCCAACTTACCATAATACTTCTTCACCAACTCCGGATACTGTTCGGCCACCTCTTTCAGGCTACCGAAAATAACGCCCTCCGGTAAATGGGTTTTAGGGAGTGCCTTATTATAGAATGCGTCATTGACCACAAAATAAAGAGCTGTGCTCATGTTCGGAACATCGCACTTAAACACCTCATACGGATTGACCGGAATAGCAAGACGATTCAGATTCAGACCGAAATCCGGTTCAAAATACTTGCTTACATCCGTATATTTGTACTTCTCCATCTTACGGGTCGGAAATCCGATTCGCTCAAAATCGGCAAAAGCAGCAGCACGAGGGGCATTTAACACCTCAGCGCTATGTTTGCAGATCATGGCTTCCGTTTGTGAGAAGAGATCTATGTATTGTTGTTCAGCATTCATCGTCATTCTCCTACTTCTTTCTTAATCCAGTCATAACCTTTATCTTCCAATTCCAGAGCAAGTTCCGGTCCGGCAGTTTTCACGATACGACCTTTGTAAAGCACATGCACAATATCCGGTTTGATATAATCGAGCAAACGTTGGTAGTGGGTGATGACAATCGTACTGGTTTCGGGAGTCTTCAGTTTATTTACCCCTTCGGCCACAATACGGAGCGCATCGATGTCCAAACCGGAATCCGTTTCATCGAGAATGCTCAAACGCGGTTCCAGCATTGCCATCTGGAAAATCTCGTTCCGTTTCTTCTCTCCACCGGAGAAACCTTCGTTCACCGAACGGTTAGCGAGCTTATTGTCCAGTTCAACAACCGCACGTTTCTCGCGCATCAGTTTCAAAAACTCACTGGCGGTCAGTGCAGGCAGACCTTTATATTTGCGTTGTTCATTCACAGCAGCACGCATAAAGTTTACCATGCTCACACCCGGAATCTCTACCGGATACTGGAAACTAAGGAAAATACCCTCATGACTGCGGTCTTCCGGACTCAGTTCTAACAGATTCTTTCCATAAAAAGTAACCGAACCTTTCGTTACCTCAAAAGCAGGATTACCCACCAATACGGAGGAAAGCGTACTTTTACCGGAACCGTTCGGTCCCATAATCGCGTGTACTTCGCCCGGCTTTACCGTCAGGTTAATGCCTTTCAATATCTCTTTGCCATTAATGCTGGCATGCAGGTCTTTTATCTCTAACATAATCTTGATTAAAATTCATTTATCCTACGCTTCCTTCCAACGAAATAGTAAGCAACTTCTGTGCTTCTACCGCAAATTCCATCGGAAGCTTATTCAATACTTCTTTCGCATATCCGTTCACAATCAGCCCGATAGCGTCTTCTGTCGGGATACCACGCTGATTGCAATAGAAAATCTGATCTTCACTGATCTTGCTCGTCGTAGCTTCATGCTCCACTACCGCCGTCTCATTGTGAATGTCCATATACGGGAACGTATGCGCACCGCATTTATCCCCCAGCAACAGCGAGTCACACTGACTATAGTTACGGGCATTATCCGCTTTTTCCGCCACACGCACCAACCCGCGATAGGAGTTCTCGCTATGTCCGGCAGAGATACCTTTACTTACAATCGTACTACGGGTATTCTTCCCTAAATGAATCATCTTCGTGCCGGTGTCCGCCTGCTGAAAATTGTTTGTCACAGCTACGGAATAAAACTCGGCCGTCGAATTATCACCTGTCAGAATACAGGAAGGATATTTCCAGGTAATTGCCGAACCGGTCTCCACCTGCGTCCAAGAGAGTTTGCTGTCCACCCCTTTGCAGTTACCACGCTTCGTCACAAAGTTATATACACCGCCCTTACCTTCGGAATCTCCCGGATACCAGTTCTGAACGGTACTGTATTTCACCTCCGCACGGTCGTGTACAACAATTTCTACAATAGCGGCGTGCAACTGGTTCTCATCCCGCATCGGAGCCGTACATCCTTCCAGATAGGAAACATACGAATCATCATCCGCCACTATCAATGTGCGTTCAAACTGTCCCGTGTTGCGGGCATTGATACGGAAATAGGTGGAAAGTTCCATCGGACAACGTACTCCCTTCGGTATATAGACGAATGAGCCGTCCGAGAACACTGCCGAATTCAGTGCGGCAAAGAAATTGTCACGGTAACCCACTACCGACCCCATATATTTCTTTACCAAATCCGGATGTTCGCGCACCGCCTCACTGAACGAGCAGAAAATAATTCCCTTTTCCATCAATGTTTCCTTGAATGTCGTCTTTACGGATACGGAATCCATTACTGCATCCACCGCCATCCCGCTAAGAGCCATCTGTTCTTCCAGAGGAATTCCCAGTTTATTAAACGTCTTTATAAGTTCAGGATCTACTTCTTCCATACTTTTCGGTCCCTCTTTCTTCTTCGTCGGGTCAGCATAGTATGAAATAGCCTGATAATCAATCTCCGGAATACGGAGATGTGCCCATGTAGGCATTTCCAGCGTCAGCCAATGGCGGTACGCTTTCAGCCGGAACTCCAGCAACCATTCCGGTTCGTTCTTTTTCGATGAAATCAAACGAATCACATCCTCATTGAGTCCACGCTCAATGACATCGGTATGCACTTCCGTGGTGAAGCCATATTTATACTTCTCCTGCGTCAGTTCCTTTACATATTTATTGGGTTCTTCTTGTTGCATCTTTATTCTCTAATATATATTGTTGAGTCATATTCTTTGCAGCAGGGAAAAAAATTCCCGCAAACGTCTCCATCGGATAATATAACAAGGATTCTTCCTTTTTTGTTGCACTAATTAACTTATTATCGCCATCCACAAACTCTATCGCTCCAATCACCACACTTGTCAATAACAGAAATTTAAGCGCTCCCAACCCGCTTCCCAGCCAACGGTTCAACCAGTTCAGCGAAATGGCTTTCATCGCTTTTGTCAACAAGGAGGCAATCAGCACAAAAATCAACGGAACGGCAATCCATATCATTATGAAAGCCAATACCTGCGCAACGGTCATCGAATCTGTCACTGCCGGACAAAGCTTCTCCGCCAAAGGAGCATACAAAGCCTTTGCCGCCAGCAAACCGACTATCAATCCCAAGATAGAGGCCAACTGACGGATAAAGCCCTTTATAAAGCCTACAATCGCCCCTGCACCCACTACTATAAGGATTATTATATCAATCGTTGTCATATTCCTTTCTATAAAGAAAAAAGAGGCACGGAGTTATAATTCACTCTGTGCCTCCGTTTATTCTCAATACAGTACAGTTTATAATGTCTGTTTCACTTCTATTTCCTCGAATGTCTCGATCATATCGCCCACCTTCATGTCATTGCAATTCACCAGACTGATACCACACTCGAAGTTTGTACCCACTTCCTTCACATCGTCCTTGAAGCGTTTCAAAGCGTTGATGTTTCCGGTAAAGATAACGATACCATCGCGAATCAAACGAGCCTTGTCGCTGCGTTTCACCTTTCCGGTCTTCACCATCGCACCGGCTACAAGTCCCACCTTCGTGATGTTGAATACTTCACGCACTTCGATCGTAGCTGTCACCTGTTCTTTCAGTTCCGGTGCCAACATACCTTCCATAGCGGCTTTCACCTCCTCGATTGCATCATAGATGACAGAGTATTTGCGGATATCGACACCTTCCTGTTCCGCCATCTTAGCGGCAGCACCCGAAGGACGTACCTGGAATCCGACGATAATCGCATCTGAAGCGGCAGCCAGAGAAACATCCGACTCGGAGATTGCTCCCACACCCTTATGGATTACATTAACCTGGATCTGTTCGGTAGACAACTTAATCAAGGAGTCGCTCAATGCTTCGACAGAACCGTCCACGTCACCCTTCACAATGATGTTCAATTCCTGGAAGTTACCCAAAGCAATACGACGACCCAATTCATCCAATGTAAGGATCTTCTGCGTACGCAAACCTTGTTCACGAGCCAGCTGCTCACGTTTATTAGTGATCTCACGAGCTTCCTGATCGCTTTCGACTACATGGAATGTGTCACCTGCGGCAGGAGCGCCATTCAATCCCAGAATCAATGCCGGTTCGGCAGGTCCTGCTTCCTTAATACGCTGATTACGTTCGTTGAACATTGCCTTCACACGTCCGTAGCTTGTTCCTGCCAATACGATGTCTCCCACTTTCAAAGTACCGTTAGATACCAGCACAGTAGCTACATATCCACGTCCCTTGTCCAATGAAGATTCGATGATGGAACCCGTAGCATTACGGTTCGGATTCGCTTTCAGATCAAGCATTTCCGCTTCCAGCAATACCTTTTCCAACAAATCTTCCACACCTATGCCTTTCTTGGCAGAGATATCTTGTGACTGATATTTACCACCCCATTCTTCAACGAGATAGTTCATGGCAGCCAGTTCTTCCTTAATCTTATCCGGATTTGCCGTCGGCTTATCAACCTTATTAATGGCAAAGACAATAGGCACACCTGCCGCCATCGCATGGTTGATTGCTTCCTTTGTTTGCGGCATGACGTTATCATCGGCAGCTACAATAATAATGGCGATATCCGTTACTTTCGCACCACGGGCACGCATAGCGGTAAACGCCTCATGACCCGGAGTATCGAGGAATGTGATACGGCGTCCGTCCTCCAACTTCACATTATATGCACCGATATGCTGTGTGATACCTCCGGCCTCACCGGCAATCACATTCGCCTTACGGATATAGTCAAGCAATGAAGTCTTACCGTGGTCAACATGTCCCATCACCGTAACAATCGGAGCGCGCGGTTCCAGATCTTCCGGAGCGTCTTCCTCTTCCACAATAGCCTGAGCAACTTCCGCACTTACATATTCGGTCTTGAATCCGAATTCTTCAGCCACCAGATTAATTGTTTCAGCATCCAGACGCTGATTGATGGAAACCATGATACCGATACTCATACAAGTGGCGATTACCTGGTTGACAGAAACATCCATCATCGTTGCCAGTTCATTAGCCGTAACGAATTCGGTCAGCTTCAATACCTTGCTGTCCGCCATTTCTTGATCTTCCAATTCCTGCATACGGTTGGAAGCCATCTCGCGTTTCTCTTTACGATATTTGGAAGTCTTATTCTTACCTTTGGTTGTCAGACGAGCAAGAGTTTCTTTTACCTGCTTTGCTACATCTTCCTCGCTTACCTCCTGTTTGATAACCGGTTTCTTGAAGCGATCCTTATTATTATTTTTACGGTTATTATTGCCACCCTGGTTGTTGCCACCATTGTTACCGCCTTTGCCTTGCACATTCGGCCTCGGAGCAGCAAAGCCCGAAGTAGCCACGTTGTTCACGTCCACCTTCTCTTTGTTGATACGGTTCCGTTTTTTCTTGTTTCCGGCTGCGTCAACATTATCTTTCACTCCACCCTTCTGCAGTTTCGAGTCATCCTTGCGAATCTCTTTGATGATAGCTTCTTTCATCAACTTCTTCTGATCCTGACGGATTTTCTCTTTCTCTTCACGTTCACGGCGTTTTTCTTCCTTCGATTTTTTCTTAGGACGGGTAGACTGGTTCAATGCAGCCAAGTCAATCTGACCGATTACATTGATTTTCGCACCCAATTCCGGTTGACGGATTTTGAATATCTCTTCTTCTTTAGAAGTTTCTTTCTCTACCGTTGTCTCCGGGGCTACTTCCGCCGATACTGTTTTCACAGGTTGTTCCATGCTGTAATGTTCTTCCGCCTTCACAGGTGCAACTTCTACCTTCGGCTCTTCTTTAATCACTTCCTCCACTACTTTTTCAACTTCTGCCGGTTGCTTTTCCACTATAGGTTCCGGCTCTTTCACCGGTTCCGGTTTTACAGCCTCCGGTTGCTTCACCGGTTCTGTCTGTTTGACCGGTTCAACTTGTTTAGCCACAGGTTCCGCCTGAACAGGTGCTACCACCTCTTCTACCTTCACCTCAGGTGCCTTCTTCACTTCCGGTTGAGCTACTGGACGTTCTTCAACAGTTTCTTTCTTCTGTTCCGGTTCTTTCTCAGTTCTACGACCGTTCAATTTATCCAAGTCAATTTTCCCGACAGGTTTAAACTTCGGGCGTGCATCCTCCGGTACGACTGTTTTGATCACATCTTCCGACTTCGGTTTTTCCGGTTGCTTTTCAAAGCCTTCAATCGAAACCGACGCCTTATTACGATCCTTATTCTGACGTTCCTGAATGAAACGCTCCGACTCAAGTCTAAGGTTCTTATCTGTACTAAACTCTTTTACGAGTATAGCGTATTGCTCCTCGCTAATTTTTGTATTAGGATTAGCCTCAACGGTATACCCCTTCTTTTGCAGGAACTCAACTACCGTCGCGATTCCTACGTTCAAATCTCTTGTAACTTTGTTTAACCTTATCGTCATATTTTAAATTTAATGAATAAATGGAGCTTTAAGAAGTTGAGAGTGGAGAATTGAGAGTTGAGAGTGGAATGAGTATGGATTTCTTTCACTCCCAACTCTCAACTCTCAATTTTCAATTCTCACTTTCTTCAAACTCCGATTTCAAAATGCGTATTACCTCGTCCACCGTCTCTTCTTCCAAGTCCGTCTTTTCAATCAACATCTCACGAGGAGCATTCAACACAGCCTTCGCCGTATCGATGCCGATAGCTTTGATAGCGTCGATCACCCATCCGTCGATTTCGTCTCTGAACTCGTCGAGATAGATATCCTCATCAGCTACACTCTCATCCAACTCACGGAACACGTCGATAGTGTACTCAGTTAACATACTGGCCAGTTTGATATTCAAACCGCCTTTACCGATAGCCAACGAAACTTCTTCCGGTTTGAGGAAAACCTCCGCTTTCTTCTCTTCCTCATTCAGACGGATAGAAGAAATCTTAGCCGGGCTCAAAGCACGCTGTATAAACAATGAGATGTTCGATGTGTAATTAATTACGTCGATGTTCTCATTGCGAAGTTCACGAACAATGCCATGAATACGACTACCCTTTACACCTACGCAGGCTCCTACGGGGTCGATTCTGTCATCGTATGATTCCACCGCAATCTTGGCACGTTCGCCAGGGATACGGGCAATCTTCTTAATGGTAATCAAACCATCATTAATTTCGGGTACTTCCATCTCGAACAAACGTTGCAGGAAAACGGGAGAAGTACGTGACAAGATAATCTTAGGATTATTATTCTTGTTATCCACGCGGGCAACCACCGCACGGGCCGTTTCACCTTTACGATAGAAATCGCTTGGAATTTGCTCCGTCTTCGGCAACAGCAACTCGTTTCCTTCATCGTCCAGAAGCAACATTTCCTTTTTCCAGATTTGATAAACTTCTGCATTGATGATTGTACCTACCTTATCTATATATTTATTATAAATACTGTCTTTTTCCAATTCCAGAATCTTGGAAGCCAATGTCTGGCGGAGATTCAGGATAGCACGACGACCGAATTTGGCAAAGATCACTTCGTCAGTCACCTCTTCACCCACCTCATAGGAAGCGTCGATTTTCTGCGCTTCACTCAATGAGATCTGCATATTCGGGTTCGTCAGGTCTTCATCGGCCACAACTTCACGGTTACGCCATATCTCGAAGTCCCCTTTGTCCGGGTTCACGATCACGTCGTAATTCTCATCGGTGCCAAACATTTTCGCGATAACACTACGAAACGACTCTTCCAGTACGCTAACCATCGTCGTTCTATCGATATTTTTCAGTTCCTTAAATTCCGAAAATGTATCAATCAAGCTGATTGTTTCTTCTTTTTTGGCC
>ERZ860322.1616-NODE-1616-length-12550-cov-3.666507_pt1 | contig 12550 bp, 7 predicted proteins | sample MGYA00509979_ERZ860322 | MGnify/ENA primary metagenome ERZ860322 (study PRJEB30046, sample SAMN00715217) | human gut metagenome | study: EMG produced TPA metagenomics assembly of the A metagenome-wide association study of gut microbiota in type 2...
AGAGGGCCTTGCTTCCGTTTTTATACTGAAGCACGAATGCTCCTAAGGAGGATATTCACTATGAAAAAGATGATTTCTCGTCGTAATTTCCTGGCCGCTGCAGGTGTTGTTGCTGCAGCCGGCGTTCTGACTGCATGCGGCGGTTCTTCCAACAGCACTGCTGCTTCCGCCTCTACCGCAGCTTCTGGTGCCGCTGCTTCCGGCGACACCATCAAGGTGGGCGTTCTTGGACCTCTGACCGGTGATGTTTCCGTTTACGGTCAGGCCGTTGTCAACGGCGCTACCCTGTACCTGAAGCAGGTCAACGAAAAGGGCGGCATCAACGGCAAGCAGCTGGAGATCATCGCCATGGATGAGCAGGGCGATGCAACTCAGGCTGTTACCTGCTTCACCAAGATGTGCGATCAGGGCATCACCGCTCTGGTGGGCGATGTTACCACCACCCCGACTCTGGCAATTGCTGCCGAGAGCGCAGACTACAACATGCCCATGGTCACCGCTTCCGCTACCGCTGAGGCTGTCACCTACGATGCCGAGACCGACACCGTGAACGAGAATGTGTTCCGCGCAACCTTCACCGACCCGTTCCAGGGCATCAAGATGGCTGACTACGCTTACCAGCGGTTGGGCTACACCAAGGCAGCCGTCATCTTCCAGAAGGGCGCTGACTACAACGAGGGTCTGGCAGAGAACTTCGTCAACGAGTTCGAGAGTCTGGGCGGCACCATCGTCGATCAGGAGACCTACTCTGAGGGCGATGTGGACTACAAGACCCAGCTGACCACCATTCTGGGCAAGGCTCCCGAAGTGGTGTTCTGCCCCAACTACTATCAGGAAGTCGGTCAGATCCTGGCTCAGGCTGAGAGCATCGGTCTGGCAGTTCCCTTCCTGGGCGGCGACGGCTGGGATGGTCTGGAAGGCTACGCAACTGCCGACCAGCTGAAGGATGCCTACTTCTGCGCAAACTACGCAAAGGGCTCCAACCCCGACTTTGAGGATGCCTACAAGGCTGAGTACGGTGAGGAGTACCCCAACGGCTTCGCTCCTCTGGGCTACGATGCTGCCATGACCGTTGTCTACGGCATTCAGGCTGCTGAGGATGCCGGCCTGGCCGCCGGTGATGACGACTATAAGCAGGCCGTCATCGATGCTATCGCAGGCGGCACCATCGATGGCATCACCGGCACCTTCACCTTCGATGAGCACCACAACCCCGTCAAGCAGACCGCTATCCTGTGCTTCGACGGTGCAACCCCCGTTCTGAAGGAAATGTTCTGATCTGCTTTGATCCTGCGCACCGGTGTGCGGCATAAAGGCAGCACTCAGAAATAAAAGACCCATTGCGGAGACCGCCGGAACAGGTTTTGCTCGGCCGTCTCCGCTTTTTTGGTAAAAAAGTGCATTCCCCAAAAGGCGTGCAAACGCCGCAAAGAAAGGAAGTATCAGTCCATGACAGTGTTTTTTAGCCAGCTGATCAACGGCTTGTCCCTTGGCAGCATCTATGCACTGATCGCACTGGGTTACAGCATGGTGTACGGCATCATCCTGCTGCTGAACTTTGCCCATGGCGATGTCATTATGGTTGGTGCATACATGTCCTGGTTCGTGATGAATCAGCTGGGCCTTGGCCCGGTCACTGCTGTGTGCGCCACCATCATCACCTGCACGCTGCTGGGCGTTGTGATCGAGAAGATCGCCTACACCCCGCTGCGCAACGCACCCCGTATCTCCCTGCTGATTACGGCAATCGGCGTGTCCTTCTTCCTGGAGTACACTGCAGAGCTGATCCTTGGTTCCGGTGCAAAGGTCATTCCGGCCTACTACACCAACCAGACCTTCCACATCGGCTCTGTGCCGCTGGGCCTCACCTCTGTCATCACCCTGCTGGTCACGGTGCTGTCCATGCTGGTGCTCACCTTCCTTGTGCAGAAGACCAAGCTCGGCAAGGCCATGCGTGCCGTGTCTGAGGATATGGACGCTGCCCGCCTGATGGGCATTAACGTCAACAGCACCATTTCCTTTACCTTTGCGGTGGGTTCCGCTCTGGCCGGCATCGGCTCGGTGCTGTACTGCTGCAGCTACCCGCAGGCGACCCCCACCATGGGCTCCATGCTGGGCCTGAAGGCCTTCGTTGCAGCCGTTCTGGGCGGCATCGGCTCCATTCCCGGTGCCATGATCGGCGGCATCGCCATCGGCCTGTGCGAGTGCTTTGTTTCCGCCATCGGCCTTTCCGCATGGAAGGATGCCGTCACGTTTGCGATCCTGATCATCGTGCTGCTGGTCAAGCCCACCGGCTTCCTTGGCCGCAAGGTTCAGGAAAAGGTGTAAGGAGGGCATGAAGATGAATACCAAACGCAAAACGCTCAAAATGCCCGTGCGCTACCTGATGAACGCCGTGCTGGTGGCTCTGCTGTTCGTGGGCCTGTCCTTCCTCACCCAGAACGTGCTGTCCACCTACCAGAACAAGGTGCTTCTCACCGTGGGCATCAACATCATTCTGGCTGTCTCGCTGAACGTTGCCACCGGTTATCTGGGCCAGCTGCCGCTGGGCCATGCCGGTTTCATGGCCGTGGGTGCTTACACCTGTGCCCTGTTCACGAAATACAGCAATCTGCCCTCCGGTGTCGCTTTTGTCGTGGGTCTGGTGCTGGCCTGCATCGTGGCGGGCCTGTTCGGCGTGCTGATCGGCATTCCTGCTCTGCGCCTGACCGGTGATTATCTGGCCATCCTGACGCTGGGCTTTGGCGAGATCATCCGCATCACCCTGAACAACATCGATGATGTGCTGGGCTTCAAGCTGTTCTACGGTGCCAAGGGCCTGAAGAACATCCCCAAGTATTCTAACTTCGCCAATGTGTTCATCTGCGTGGTCATTACCTGCTTTGCCATCCACGCCATGATGAAGAGCCGCCACGGCCGCGCCGTGCTGGCTATCCGCGACAACGAGATCGCCGCCGAGAGCTGCGGCATCCAGACCACCTATTATAAGGTGATGGCCTTTGCCTTCTCCGCTGCCTTCGCAGGCTTGGCGGGCGGCCTGTACGCCTGCTACATCGGCGTGCTGAACCCCTCCACCTTCGGCTTTATGAAGTCCATTGAGATCCTTGTCATGGTGGTGCTGGGCGGCATGGGCTCCATGCTGGGCTCCATTCTGTCCGCTACCGTGCTGACCATCCTGCCCGAGGCTACCCGCAGCTTTGAGAGCTACCGCATGGTGGTCTATTCGCTGGTGCTGGTGCTGATGATGATCTTCCGCCCGGGCGGACTGCTGGGCAGCTACGATTTTTCCCTGAGCCGCATCGTGGAAAAGGCCATGAATGGCGAACTGTTCCGCAAACATACCAAAAAGGAGGCCGCTGACCATGAGTGAGTTCAAGACCAGACTGCACAGTGTGCCCTCCGGCGGTTTTCTGACCGACCGCGACAAGGACAAAAAGCCCATTCTGGACGTGCGTGAGCTGGGCATCGACTTCGGCGGTCTGACCGCCGTGGATGGCTTCAACCTGATGATCGGCCGCAACGAGATCACCGGTCTGATCGGCCCCAACGGTGCCGGTAAGACCACCGTGTTCAACCTGCTGACCAACGTCTACCAGCCCACCCGCGGCTCCATCCTGATCGACGGGATGCCCACCGCCGGAAAAAAGACCTATCAGGTCAACCGCATGGGCGTGGCGCGTACCTTCCAGAACATCCGCTTGTTCAAGGAGCTGAGCGTCATCGACAACATCAAGGTGGGTCTGCACGAGTCCATGAAGTATAATCTGGCGTCCTCTCTGCTGCGGATGCCGAACTACTGGAAAGAGGAAAAGCAGTGCACCGAGCGTGCGCTGGAACTGCTGGACATCTTCCACATGGCAGACCTTGCCAACGCACAGGCCGGCAGCCTGCCCTACGGCGCACAGCGCCGGTTGGAGATCATGCGCGCACTGGCTACCGGCCCGAAGCTTCTGCTGCTGGACGAGCCTACGAATCATCTTGACATAGACTCGCGTGAAGCGCTCGAGGCCGCGCTTGAGGAATACGAGGGCACAATGCTCATCGTAACGCATGACCGCTACCTTGTTGAAAGGCTTGCCGACAGGGTGCTTTGCATGACGGAAAACGGTATAGAGAGCTACATAGGCGGCTATGAGGATTACCTAAAGGCAAAGCAGGAGCGCGAGGCTGACGAAGCGAAGCGCAAAAGCGTACAGCGCTCCGCAGCGGGTGAGGATTACAGGGCAAGGAGAGAGCGGCAGAGCGCCATAAACCGCGCCTCAGGCGAGCTGAGACGGGCTGAGGACAGGGTGAGCCAGGCCGAGGAGGAGATAAGCAGGCTTGAGGACAAGCTTGCTTCGCCTCAAGTCGCCACGAACTATGTCGAGGCCTCTGAGCTGAGCCGTACTATAGAAGAAAAGAAGCGGCAGCTTGACGGGCTGTATTCCCTTTGGGAGCAGGCCCAAGCCGCGCTTGAAAGGCTTGAAAAGGCTGAACAGGAACAAACGGAATAAACTCAGCCCCGAAGCAGCTGCTTCGGGGCTTTTTGCAGGCTCGGCTATCTACATCAGCCGTCAGCTTACGACTATGTTGATTATGTTCTTGACGACTATTACCTTCCTCACGGTCTTGCCCTCTATAAAGGGCTGCACGTCCTTGCTTTCAAGAGCAAGCTTCTCTATCTCGTCCTTTTCGGCGTCGGCAGGCGCCATTATGCGTGCGCGGATCTTGCCGTTTATCTGAACGCCCATCTCCACACTGTCCGCAGCGAGGGCGCTTTCGTCATATTCAGGCCAGTGCGCCTCGTATATGGGCGAACCGAGCGAAGCGGCTTCGTTTATCTCCTCAGTGATATGCGGCGCGAAGGGGAAGAGCAGTATCAACAGCGTCCTAAGCTCCTCCTTCGTTATGCTGCCAACGGCGTAGATATCGTTTACAAAGCTCATTATGGCGGCTATTGCCGTGTTGAACTTCATGCGCTCAATATCCTCGCCCACCTTCTTTATGGTGGCGTTGTAGCCGGCCTTAACGCTTTCCCTTATGCCGTGCTCATCGCTTATCATATCCTGCAGGCGCCACACCCTTTCAAGGAACCTGCGGCAGCCCTTTGTGCCCTGCGTGTTCCAGGGGATGGGCTGATCGAAAGCACCCATGAACATGATGTACATGCGGAAAGCGTCCGCCCCGTACTCCTTTATATAATCGTCGGGGTTGACGACGTTGCCCCTTGATTTGCTCATCTTTTCGCCGTTCTCGCCAAGCACCATGCCGTGGCTGGTGCGCTTCATATACGGCTCCTTTGTAGGCACAAGGCCTATATCGTAAAGGAACCTGTGCCAGAACCTTGAATAGAGCAGGTGCAGCGTGGTATGCTCCATGCCGCCGTTGTACCAGTCAACGGGCAGCCAGTACTTTAGAGCCTCCTCAGAGGCAAAGGCCTTGTCGTTATGTGGGTCGGTATACCTGAGGAAATACCAGCTTGAGCCGGCCCAGTTGGGCATGGTGTCGGCCTCCCTCACGGCCGGACCTCCGCAGCGCGGGCAGGTGGTGTGCAGCCAATCCTTGGCGCGCGCAAGGCAGCTTGAGCCATCGTCCGTGGGAGAAAAGTCGTCGAGCATGGGCAGCTCTAAAGGCAGCTCGCTTTCGCTCAGCGGCACCCAGCCGCACTTGTCGCACTTTACAAGGGGTATCGGCTCTCCCCAGTAACGCTGGCGCGCAAACACCCAGTCCCTCAGCTTATAATTGACCTTCCTATGGCCTATGCCCTCTTTTTCAAGATAGTCGGCAATGGCCTTCTTAGCCTCGGCGACCTCCATGCCGTCAAGGAAGCCGGAGTTGACCATGCGGCCATGCTCGCACTCTGTATAAGCCTCTTTCGTTATATCGCCGCCGGCAACGACCTCTACTATGGGCAGGCCGAACGTTTTTGCAAATGCATAGTCCCTTGTGTCGTGGGCAGGAACGGCCATTATTGCGCCCGTGCCGTAGCTCATAAGCACATAGTCAGAAACCCATATGGGTATCTCCTTTTTGGTCACGGGGTTTATGGCATTAAGGCCCTTAAGCACAACGCCGGTCTTTTCCTTATTAAGCTCGCCTCGCTCAAAGTCGCTCTTGTGGGCGGCCTCGTCGCGGTACTTCTGCACCTCGTCCCAGTTTTGTATGCGGCCTTTGTATTTGTCTATATAATTATGCTCCGGGCTTATGACCATGTATGTCGCGCCAAAGAGCGTATCCGGCCTTGTGGTGTATACGGTAAGCTTATCCTCTGTCCCTGCCAGCTTAAAGTCCACCTCGGCTCCCTCGCTGCGGCCTATCCAGTTGCGCTGCTGGGTCTTTACGCGCTCTATGAAGTCAACATCGTCAAGCCCGTCTATAAGCTTCTGCGCATACTCGGTTATTTTAAGCATCCACTGGCTGCGCACAAGCTGAACGACCTCGCCTCCGCAGCGCTCGCACACGCCGTCCACAACCTCCTCATTGGCAAGGCCAACCTTGCAGGAGGTGCAGAAGTTTATGGGTATCTCCGCCTTATATGCAAGGCCATGCTCATAGAGCTTAAGGAATATCCACTGCGTCCATTTATAATACTCGGGATCGGAGGTGCTTATCTCCCTTGACCAGTCGAAGGAGTAGCCGAGCCGCTTCAGCTGCGACCTGAAGCGGGCTATGTTCTGCGCGGTCACTATGGTCGGGTGTATGCCGGTCTTAATGGCGTAATTCTCAGTAGGCAGGCCAAAAGCGTCATAGCCTATGGGGAATAGCACGTTGTAGCCTTCAAGCCTCCTCTTGCGGCAAATAACGTCCATTGCGGTGAAGGGGCGCGGGTGACCCACATGCAAGCCCTGGCCAGAAGGATAGGGAAACTCGATAAGGCCATAGAATTTGGGCTTGGAATAGTCCTCCTTAGCCTCGTTGCAGTGCGCATCCTCCCAGCGCTTCTGCCATTTCAGCTCGATTGAATCGTGTTCGTAACGCTGTGACATCGTTTTGTTCCTTTCTGCTGTATATCATCATAAAAATAAAGCCGCCTCTTATCCTGCAAGAGACGGAACATTTTCCGCGGTACCACTCCGCTTGGCAAATCGCTTTGCCCGCTTATGCCCCTGTAACGCGAGGAACGCGCTGCGCATTGCCGCAGAGGACTCCGCGGCGAGCTTCACCGAGCAGTGGCTCCCCCATCTCAGCAAAAAAGGGGGCTCTCTTTGCCCACGGCAGCGATTACTGTTCCGCTTCACAGTCCTTTGCTGATTTTACGGGAAAAAGCTGCGCTTGTCAATACAAAAGCATTTACTCATTGCGCGCATCACAAAAGCAATTATAATATAACAGATAGAATATACTTATCGTGGAGGCAAGGACGTGAACACAGCATTTATAAACGCAAAGGTGTATATTGAAAGAGGGCGTTTTGAACAGGCGCTGCTTGTAAAGGACGGCATAATTGAGGCCGCCGGTACAGATGCGGACATAGTGAGCCTTGCAGCTACGGCTGTGCCTTCCGAAACGAGGATAATTGACTGCCGAGGCAGCACCATAATACCGGGACTCAACGACAGCCATATGCATCTTCTGATGGTGGGCGCGGGGCTTTATCAGGCGGATATAACCGGCGTAAGCTCAATAGACGAAATGATAGACAGGGTGCGCCGCTTTATGAAAAAATATCCTGAGCGCTGCAAGGGCGGCATACACTCCGTAGGATGGAACCAGGACCTGTTTACGGGAGACAAGCGCATACCCACAAGGCACGACCTTGACAGGATATCAACAGCTTTACCCGTAGTGCTTGAAAGGATATGCGGCCATGTGGTAACGGCAAATACAAAAGCCATAGAGCTGCTTGGCCTGGGCATAGGCTCGAGCCAGTTTGAGGGCGGCACGTTTGAGCTTGAGGAGGACGGCTACCCCTCCGGCGTGTTTACCGAGGGCGCATGCGGCAGGATACTGTCGGTTATACCCGAGTACACTATGCAGCAGAGCGAAGCCATGTTCATGCAGGCCATGGACTACGCCGTGTCACGCGGCATAACGAGCGTGCAGTCAAACGATGCGGGTACGACCGCTCCGGCCTCGCTTGTGCTGCCCATGGTGAACGGCATATTTGCACAGGGCAAGGCGAAGCTTAAGTATCATCATCAGGTATGCTTTAACGATGCGGACTCGTTCAGGCGCTATATCGAAACCGAGTATAAGGAATACAGGCAAAACGGCTCCGTACACCCGTGGCTTACATATGGTCCGCTCAAGCTGTTCAAGGACGGCTCCTTAGGCGGCAGGACGGCAATGATGAGTGCCGGCTACCTTGACGACAAGGGCAACTACGGCGTTGAGGCTATGAGCGGCGGCGTTATGCTCGAGCTTGTGCGCCTGGCTGATGAAAACGGCATACAGGCAGTTACCCACGTTATAGGGGACAAGGCCATTGAGGAGACGCTAAAGTGCTATGAAGCGGTATTGCATGACGGAAAGGACAAGAACCCGCTCAGGCACGGACTTGTACACTGCCAGATAACGGATATGCCGCTGCTTGAAAGGATAGTTCGCGACGATGTAATAGTTATGTATCAGCCCATATTCCTTGATTATGATATTCATGCGGTGATACCCCGCTGCGGCGAGGAGCTATCATCGACCTCGTATGCGTTCGGCACCATGGCTCGCCTCGGCGCGCACGTTTCCTACGGCACGGATTCGCCCGTGGAGGACTGCGACCCGTTTGCCAACATATACGCTGCCGTTACAAGAAAGGACAGGCACGGCTATCCCGAGGGCGGCTTCTTCCCCAATGAGCGCGTGGACATATACACCGCCATAGATGCGTATACTTCAGGCTCCGCCTATGCGCAGTTTATGGAAAGCAGCAAGGGCAGGCTTAAGGCAGGCTACGCCGCCGACCTTGTGATGCTTGATAAGGACATATTTACCATAGACCCTATGGAGATACCCTCCGTGCGGCCTGTGCTGACAATGGTGGGCGGCAGGATGGTGTACGAAGGATAAAGACTTGCCCCGCATATAGCAAAAACGCAGCCCCGCCCGCTTTAGGCAGAGGGCAGGCGATACAATAAAAGGAGTACAATATAAGCTATGAGAATATATGAAGACAAACTCAAACAGGTTGCCGCAACAGCTGCGGAGTCTATGCGCAATAACAGGGTGCCCGGGCTGGCAATGGCGCTCATAAGCCGGAACAGGCCCGCCTTTACATGCACTATCGGCCTTGCAGACCCAAATCGCGCGCGGCCCGTAAGCGAGGATACATACTTTGAGGCGGCAAGCCTTACAAAGCCGTTTTTTGCAAGGCTTGTGTTCGAGCTTTGCGATGAGGGGGTAATAGAGCTTACAAGGCCGCTTATAGAATACGAGCCGGATATTGTGCCGAGCACGGACGCCCGCTTCTTAAAGGCTACGGCTGCCGATGTGCTCTGCCACGCCACGGGCCTTCAAAACTGGGGCAGGCTGCCTATGGAGCTGAGGTTCGCCACAGGCGAGGGCTTTGGTTACAGCGGCATGGGCTATTATTATTTGCAGCAGATAATAGAAAAGCTGACTGAAACAAGGCTTGACGCGCTGCTGCAGCAGCGGCTAATGGACAAGCTGGGCATGGACTCCGCCGCGATGATATGGACAGGCGCGCTTAGGCACCGCCTTGCCCGCACCGCGGATGAAAACGGCGACATGGAGCCGGAACGCAGCACCGCCAGGCACTCTATGGGCATGGAGCCGAATGCGGCGTTCTCGCTGTATGTGACCATAAAGGACTACCCAAAGTTCATTATGGGCGTACTCAACGAGCCTGACTTTGCCCGGCGTGTGCGCTCCGTCAAAAACAGCGCGGGGCATGGGGTGGAGTGGGGCCTCGGCTGGGGGCTGTACAAAGAAATGCTGTGGCACTGGGGCGACAACGGCGGCTTCAAGTCGCTCGTATGCCTTGACCCCAATACGAAGGACGCCTTGTTGATACACACAAACGGCTTTAACGGCCTAAACGTCTGCTACGACATAGCGCAGCTTGTAACCGGCGAAAGCTTTGCCGATATAGCCGCTATGATAGCCGTGGCGGAGTGAGGGAGGCGGATACCTGGCCTTTTACCAAGTGAACAGGCAATGAGGGGAGATAGCTTTCAAAAAGAGCTATCTCTGTTTTTTTGCGGCGTCCGGCGGCCTTGATAGCGCGTCCGGCTGTATGCTATAATACAGGATGCAACAGAAGGAGAAGGCTATGCTGAGGGAATACATACAAAACGTACATTCGCTTTCCATAATAGGCATGTGCAAAAACGCGGGCAAGACCACCGTGCTTAACAGGCTGATAGCAGAGCTTAATGAAGCTGACGTAAGGCTCGGCCTCACATCTATAGGCAGGGACGGCGAAAGCGTTGACCTTGTGACGCGCACCGCCAAGCCGGGCATATACATATATGAAAACACGCTCGTTGCCACGGCTGAGGATATGTTCAGGCTAAGCGATATCACAAGGGAGATCGTATATTCTACCGGCTGGCCCACGCCGCTTGGCGAGGTTGCGATAGTCAGGGCGCGCAGCGACGGCAGCGTGCAGCTTGCCGGCCCGAGCATGACCAGCCAGCTGAGCGAGCTTATGGGGCTTTTCGCCTCGTTTGGGGCGCAGCTTAGCATAATAGACGGCGCCTTGAGCCGCAAGACTCTCTGCGCGCCCGCCGTATGCGAGGCTACTATACTCTGCACGGGCGCGAGCTATTCGCGGGATATTAACGCGGTAATAGACGATACCGCGTTTTCTGCCGAGCTTCTTACGCTGCCCAAGCAGAACAGCTTTACCGACGCTCAGCTTGATGCGGAGCTTGCGTGCAAGGTCAGGTTCAGGCGAGAAAACGGCGCGGTGGAGCCTATGCCTGATGATATTACGCTTGCACAGGCGCTCACCAGCCGCGAATATGCCGGCGTAGAGAGCGCATATGTAAGCGGAGCCGTGACGGACGCCATGATAAAGCCCGTGCTTATGGGCGGGGCAAAGCTAAAGGGCTTTGAGCTTAGCGTGGAGGACGGCAGCAAGCTTATAATAAGCCGCAGCTCCTATGAAAAGCTTATGATAAGGGGCGTAAGGCTGGCGGTGAGGCGGCCGGTAAGGCTTGCGGGGATAACGGTAAACCCCGTCTCCGCCTATGGCTTTGACATGGACAGGAGGCTGCTGCTTGAAAGAATGAGGGCCGCCGTCCGCGTACCCGTTGTTGATGTTGAAAGCGAAGAGGATTGAGTTTAGCATATATATTTAGTTTTAATGCATAAGTTATGGGAGATATCCGTATGATGACGTTTGCGCAGCAGGAGAACATAGGCTTCAGATACGTTATAAACAAGCTTGAGTGCTCAAGCCCATATGGACAGGCGAGGGTGAACAGGCTTAGATTTTTTGATGTTGATGAGACGGAGGAGCTTGAGCTTCAGCTTAGGAACATATGCGCCGTGCGCGATACGCTTGCCGAGCTGAGCTTCCATTACGGCAGGCTTGAGCGGCTGATGATGCCCATGAAGGACATACGAAGGAGCGTAATGAACCTTGAGGAGGCGCAGCTGAGCGAGCTTGAGCTGTTTGAGCTGAAGCGGTTTTTGTTGCAGACGGAGCTTATATATCCCGTGCTTGAAGAGGTGAAGGCCAAGGCGCACATACAGGGCATAGACATACCCGCGCAGACAGAGGCGCTAAAGCTTATGGATCCGGAGGGGAACAGGGCGGCCACGTTTTTTATCAGCGACAACGCAAGCGGCGAGCTTAAGGCCGCAAGAAGGCTGAAAAAAGAGCTTGAGGAAAAGCTGAGACGCGAAAACGACCCCGACGCCAGGGCAAAGCTGACGGCGGAGCGCTCGCTTGCCGCGGGCAGGGAGGACGCGGAGGAAAGGCGCATACGCAAGGAGCTTTGCATAAAGCTCATGCCATACAAAAACGGCATACTGAGCTGCATGGACAACGTGGCGGAGCTTGACTTCACCATTGCAAGGGCAAAGCTTGCCGAGGCTTATTCCGGAGTGATGCCCGAATTCAGCGACGGAGCCGTAATGATGGAGGATATGATAAATCCGCGCGTGGCGGACGCACTTTTTGAGCGGGACAGGCGCTTTACTCCGGTATCGCTGGAAGCTCCTGTGGGCGCAACGGTCATAACCGGCGCAAACATGGGCGGCAAAAGCGTTGCGCTAAAGACGCTTGCGCTCAACGCCATGCTCGTCAAGGCGGGCATGCTGCCGTTTGCAAAAAAAGCCAAGCTGCCGCTGTTCGGCGGGATATTCATAGTAAGCGAGGACCTTGAGGATATAGACAGGGGGCTTTCAAGCTTCGGCGCGGAGATAGTCCAGTTCAATGAGACCATAGCACAGGCGGCTGAAACCAAGGGAATAAGCCTTATACTCCTGGATGAGTTTGCAAGAGGCACCAATCCCGAGGAGGGGGCAATGATAGTGCGCGCGGTGACGAGGTATCTTGACCGCCAGAGGAGCGTATCCGTGCTTACCACGCATTATGACGGCGTGGCCGGCCTTGCATCGGCCCACTTTGAGGTGAAGGGCCTTAAGGATATGGATATGGAGGCCG
>ERZ860322.1617-NODE-1617-length-12546-cov-10.205028_pt1 | contig 12546 bp, 10 predicted proteins | sample MGYA00509979_ERZ860322 | MGnify/ENA primary metagenome ERZ860322 (study PRJEB30046, sample SAMN00715217) | human gut metagenome | study: EMG produced TPA metagenomics assembly of the A metagenome-wide association study of gut microbiota in type 2...
GTCCATTTTGTTTCCAATGAAAGAACTGCCTGGCGGATCTGTTCATCCAGACGATATTCTGTTTTTTTCATTGGTATATTCTGATTCTCTAACTTGGATAACAGCAAAATATTACCAACCAATCCGGAAAGTCTTTGGGTGTTAAATAAGATTTTTTCTACATATTCCTCTTGATCCGGAGACAGTTCTTCTCCCTGAAGCAGCATTGTATATCCTTCAATGGCATTAATCGGGGTCTTAAACTCATGAGAAACATCAGATACAAAATCCATCTGCAGCACCTCTGTTGCACGAAGTTCTTTTGTCATAACGTTAAAACTTTGATAAGATTCTCCAACTTCTGCTATACGGCTGTTCGTTTCCAAATGCTGTTCAAAATCTCCCTGAGAAACTTCCTTCATTGCTTTACTAAGTCTGGTAATTGGTTCCAGTAACTTTGCATTAATAAAGGAAGTGATCAGCCCTGCAATCAATGTATTGAAAATCAAAAGCCAGCCAAGCACAGGTATGCTGCCCGGCAGATTAAAAAAATGATTCAAAAAAGCAAATAATAAAGCAGATATGACTGTTGAAAATACAAGTGCCAGCCAGATTGCACCAGTCAGACAGGATCGGATCCGCAATCCTTTTTCTTTCTTTTGTTCCATTATTTTTTCACCACCTTGTATCCAATTCCACGCATTGTTACGATTTCAAAATCAGGGTTATCTTTAAAACGCTCTCTGATTCTTCCTATATGTACCTCTATCGTATGTGGGTCTGCCTCCGTCTCGTATCCCCATACTTCATCCATCAACTGTTGTTTTGTAAATGTTCTGCCTGGCGAAGCTGCAAGCTTATATAAAAGCAGGAATTCTTTTTTAGGCAAAACAAGACTTTCCTTATCAGTTGTAACCGTCATTGCATCATAATCAAACTCTGTTGAACCGATCACAATTTTGTGTTCATTCAGTATCTGTGCACGGCGAAGCAGTGCTCCGACTCTTAAAACCATTTCATTCACATTTACCGGTTTTACCATATAATCGTCACTTCCCGAAAGAAATCCCTGGCGCATATCATCAAAGGAACCTTTCGCAGTGATCATAAGTACCGGTATCTGATATCCTGCTGAACGGAGTTCCGACACCAGTTCATAACCATCCATAACCGGCATCATAATATCGGAAATGATCAGATCAATATACTCTTTATCCAATATTTCCAATGCCAGTGCTCCATCCGATGCACTTTTGACCTGATATCCATTCTTCTCAAGCACTTTTTGGAATAGCTGGCTTAATTCTTTATCATCTTCTACAATCAATATTTGAAACACGTTTTCCTTCCTCCTTATTAAAACAGATACCTTGCCCATCCAAGCAGATGCTGTACCAAAAATATTTTTCTCTGACGTTTCTTTGTTAATTCGATTGGCTCTACATGATATGGATCACGATAGGTTCCATCTTCCAATACCTGGCGGGACACTCTTTCATATTCCATCATGCCCTCTTCCAACTGTTTATTAATATCTTTACTGCGAATTACAAGCATCAGTTCCGTATCCAGATATGCACTTCTCATGTCCATATTAAAGGAACCGATTACAGACAGATCATCGTCAATCAGAATACTTTTTCCGTGGTATGAATAACCGCCTTCATATTCCCAGATATTAATTCCTGTACTTAAGATTCTATTTCTGTTTTTCGCATAATCGGCAGCCCCAAATGGATTCCCATTATTCGCAACTGAATTTGTCATGATAGAAAAATCTGAAACGTTCTCTGCAATCTCCTCCCATGTATTATACATCATATCATTACAGATAATATATGGCGTGTGGATCTTCACACGATTTTTTGCATTTTTCATCAATTCTCCCAACTGATACCACACTACTGGTTCTTTGGAACCTGTGTGAATAGGATTTGACACTAATGCAATCTTTTCTGTCTCAAAAGTTTCGTCCGTGTAATCGGTATCGCAGATTCTTTCCTTATTCTCTTCAAAATATTTCTGATAGCCGTTCTGCAGCTCTAAAACTGCGTTCTTTACAGATTTTCTATTTGCCAGTTTTTTATTGTCATGAAAATAATCACTGTCTTCTTGTTCCCATATCGTTTCAAAATACTCTAACAACTGGTTAACTGAATTTTCTTTCTCAGGTTCATCGCAAACCACTAACACGTCTCTGTCATAGTTCTTATGTCCCGGAAAATCACCCAGGAAATAATTGTATGTATTTCTTCCCCCAAGAATATATCTCTTTCCATCTGCAATCAAATATTTATCATGCATTCTACCCATTATTTTCCACGGTTTCAACGGATTGGCCTTATTATACAGTTTAATTTCAACATTCTCATGGGAAGATAATCCATAGAAATACGGATTTCCTTCCATATCAATCCAGCTCTCCATTCCATCTACTAACAGACGAATATGTACACCTCTGTCTGCCGCATCATGCAGTGCTCCTAAGATCAATTTTCCACTTTCATCGGATTGAAATGCAAAAGTAGAAAGAATAATTTCCTTTTTTGCATTCTTGATCAAACGCACTCTTTGTAAAAGCGCTTCTGGATTCTTTTCTATGATTACTGCCCGTTCTGTATTTTCACTGCATTCGTTCCATGACCCATTTTTTGTTTCTTTTTTGGTTGTATTGGACACTTCCGGCTGCTTTTTATATGCAACGCAGATTCCGAGCAATTCATAAAAAGCCACACATAAAAAAATTGCCAGTATAACAAGAAGGATTTTACATATTTTATACTTTTTCATTGTACATCACCTGATTCCTTTTTATTTCATACTTATACAATACAAAGTCAATCTCAATTTAACCTCAACAAAATTTATTTTTCATAAAAAAATATGACAGGCTTCTTTTTAAAGAAACAGTCATATTTTTATTCTAATATATGAAGGAGCTTTTCTTACTCCGTTGTATTAATCACTATTTTATTTCTTCCATAAGCTGTCGGATTTTTCTCAATGTACACCGTGTAACTGCCAGGTCATCTTCTTGTATATTCGATATGATTTTTTCATAAGCTTCTATCATTTTTTCTTTCTGACAATTACTTAATTCAATTGCCTTGTTCGTCAAAACAAGGTACGTTCTTTCTTTTTTCTCATCTAATTTCCAGATAATATATCCTTTATTTTCAAGACTTTTTACCATCTTAGATGTTTCTGGAATCGATAATTTCATGTATTCTGCCACTTCTGAAAGATATACTCCTTCATGACAGTCTGATTTTTCAACACATTCCTTTATACTATAAAGGAACAAATAATCTGTTCTTTCGACAAATTCAAATATACTTTCAACATTGATGCTCTTTAAAAAAAACTCCTCTGCACTGGTTCCTGCTCCCATATTATCGTTCCTCTCTTTCTATATATTCTTTTTTGCTGACTAGACTCTTATATGCCGGGCGAATGATCTTATCTGTAGTTATCAATTCTTCCAGGCGATGTGCACTCCAACCAGCAATTCTTGCTATCGCAAATAATGGCGTGTACAATTCTCTTGGAATATTCAACATGTCATACACAAAACCACTATAGAAATCTATATTAGGACTTACTCCTTTGAATATCTGACGCTGCTTTGCAATCAACTTAGGTGCAATCTTCTCAATATTGTTATAAAGGGTCATATCTTTCTCACGTCCTTTATCCCTTGCGAGTTGTTCTACAAAGCCTTTGAACACCATTTCTCTCGGATCGGAAATAGAATATACAGCATGTCCCATTCCATAAATAAGTCCTTTCTGATCAAACGCCTCTTTCTTCAAAATCTTACTCAGATATGATGCAATTTCCTCTTCGTCTTCATAATCTTTCACATGACTTTTAATATCATCCATCATATTCATTACCATCAGATTTGCACCGCCATGTTTTTTTCCTTTTAAGGATGACATTGCTGCTGAAATAACAGAATAAGTATCTGAACCTGAAGATGTTACTACCCGTGTAGTGAATGTAGAATTGTTACCACCACCATGTTCCATATGTAACAATAATGCTATATCCAGTACTCTTGCTTCCAGTTCTGTGAATTTTGTATCTGGTCTTAATAGGCGCAGGAAATTTTCAGCAATAGATAAATCTTTTTCAGGTCTATGAATATACATACTTTCGTTTTTTTCATAATGACAATAAGCATGGTATGCATATACTGCTAACATAGGAAATACTGCGATCAACTGCATACTCTGCCTTAGCACATTCGGAATTTCAAGACTTTCTTTCTCCTTATCGTAAGAGCCCAATGTAAGAATACTTCGAGTCATAGAACCCATAATATCTGATGTAGGTGCTTTCATAATGACATCTCTGGTAAAGTTAGTCGGTAGTTCCATACAATCAGATAGTCTTCCCTGAAATTCCATTAACTGTGTATCAGTTGGCAATTCTCCGAATAAAAGAAGATATGCTCCTTCTTCAAAGACAAACCTTTTTCCTTTACTTCCTGTTACTAAATCTTTTATATTATAACCACGATAAGATAACTCGCCATCACATGGACTCTTTACTCCATCACGATATTCAAAAGCTTTTATATCAGAAATATTTGTAAGCCCCGTCAACACACCTTGGCCTTTTTCATCTCGTAAGCCTCTTTTTACACCATACTCTGAATACAGCTTCTTACTAATGCTATCATTTTGTTCACAAAAAATTGCTTGCTGTTTCATATAATTTTCCAAATTGCTCATTTGAATCGCTCCTTTCATTCTGTTACGAACTTACATACTATACTCAGACATTCTTGTTTCCAGAGCATTCAGCATTGTCTGTTCTTTTTCTTATTCTTATTCATTAGCAATACAATACAATGGAAAACTCAATTTAACCTCAACAAGGTTTGTTTTTTTCATCCATGCAAAATCTTCTTTGTACAACAGACTGTTAGATATAGCAAAAACGGCCTTTCAAAAACAGTTAACTTCTAAATCAACTGTTTTTTGAAAGGTCGTTTCATCAGATTCTTATAGCAATCCAGCAAATAATCTCATAAATAATTGTCCCAGTCGCAAATATGCACTTCGTCCGGTTTGATATTGGTCTGTCACATCACGACATTCTCCCATCGTTCTTATCAGATCATTTTTTATTTCCACAACTGCCTGACAATCTGCCATAAAACAGCCGTTTTCAAAATGGTGATATAAACTTCGATAATCCAGATTAATTGTTCCACAAGTTGCCATACAGTCATCTGCCACACTCATTTTTGCATGACAGAAACCAGGAGTCCACTCATAAACACGAACACCATGTTTAACTAATCCATGATAAAAAGAACGAGTTATATTATAAATGAATTTTTTATCAGGGATACCAGGTGTGATAATTCTTACGTCTACCCCTCGCTTAGCAGCCAGACATAACGCATGCGTCATTTCATCTGTTATGATTAGATATGGAGTCATAAACCAACAATATTTTTCAGCTTTATTTATCATACTGATATAAACTTCTTCTCCTACTTGCTCATTATCCATAGGGCTGTCTGCATAAGGTTGAACAAACCCAGTTTGCTGTGCCGCATAATCATAGTGGAAAAGGTATTTACTAAAATCAGAATCATTAGCATCCTTATCACTTACTGCATTCCACATTTCCAAAAATGTCACCGTAAGCGACTGAACAGCATCTCCTTCTAAACGAATACCTGTATCTTTCCACTGTCCATACGGGTGTGTGTAATTAAAATATTCGTTTGCTAGATTATATCCACCTGTAAATCCGACTTTTCCATCAATAACTGTTATTTTTCTATGATCACGATTGTTCAAAAACAGATTTAAACCTGGCATAAACGGATTGAATACACGGCAATGAATTCCTATTGCCTCCATCTTTTTCACAAAATCTGTGTTAATAAAGCCTATAGAACCCATATCATCGTAGAATACTCTAACTTCCACACCTGCTTTTACTCGCTCTTCCAGAACATCTTGAATCTTATGCCATGCTTCAGCGTCTTCTATCGCATGATATTCCATAAAGATAAACTTCTGTGCTTTCTCCAAATCCTTAAGCTGTGCCTCTAATCCTTTCACTGCTTCATCAAAATACACAATATCCGTATTCTGATAGATTGGATACTGCGAATTTCTTTGTATGTAACTTGCTATATTTCCTGCTTTCGGAATTGTTTCTTTTATTCTGCTCAAACACTCCTGACTGTCCGGAAGCATTGGTAACAATTTGCTATCAATTTCTGCATATCGCTCACGCATTTTATGTGTGCCACCATTCAAACCAATCAACAAATACAGGCCTACACCCATAATTGGGAAAATTAGAATTAAGATGACCCAAGGCATTTTCATAGAGGATGTCTTATTTGATGCGTACAATCCCAAAACCAAGATCCCACTCAAAATCCTTGTAAATAAATTTATGATTTCTGCATATTCATTCAAGCGTGTTACGATAGTAATAATAAAAATCACTTCCAGAAGAATGCAGATTATGGAAAAACACAGCCGTTTTACCCCATTTTTTGTTTTTGCTTTGCCCTCTAAAGTATCTTGTTTCATATATATTCCACCTTCCTACTTGCTCAGTTTTCTCCCTAAATTTCGTGGAACATACCAATTTTGTCTTTTATTCTCTGCATTTCATTATCTGCTTCAATGATAGCTCTTGCAGAATGAAGTAATTCTTCACTTATCTCATCATAGCCAGGCATTTCTTCAATTCCTTTTTTATAGCGAAGTTGATGTTCCAATGTTGCCCAGAAATCCATACCATTGGTTCGAATCTGTAATTCTACACGCATAGGTGTTTTACCCTTAGCAAAAAATACTGGTATTTCAACAATCATATGATAGCTTCGATAACCATTCGATTTTGGATTTTTTATATAATCTTTTATTTCAATAACTTTAATATCATCCTGTTATCCTCCTAAATAGATTGAAATATGTCAATGAGTTTTTTTCTTGAACAATAGTAGAGCACAATTCTTTTATTTTGTTCCAACTTCATACATGATCATAACATGTAAACTTTAAACTATTTTCCCAGATTATTTCTCCATCAGTTTTTCAAACCAGGTATCCATAGCTAGGATGAATTGACTTACGTCTGGCAATTCTTGCAGCATTTCGTTTAGGGTTTTGTGCTTCACATATTTCTGCGCATACACCCAACAGGCAACGCTACTGGCTTCTGATACAATGTCAGCTATGGTTTTGCGCATAAGCTCTTCAAATTAAGCAATTTCTTTTTTCGGAACAACATCATACAGTGTTGGTGCCTAATGACTTATTTTTACTCCATTTTCATTTGCATCTTTAAACAGATTCTTAACTTTTTCTCTTGAATCCTCCGGTACTTTAATGTACTCCCACATAAATGCTACCACATCGGCTGGCCTTATTTATATCATTTCACTCTTTTTTGAAATAGAACAACACCACAGCAACAACTCAAATCGACTTAAAATTCCAGACTATTCGCATTCAGCAAGAAATACTTCATTCCCATGATGACAAAACCTTCATCATTTCTCCAAGGCTTTTTGCTGCCATTTACAATGACGATCTTCTTGAAAGAGTCCGGGATATTACGCAGAGAATTGAACTCCTGCGTCTGTTTTTCTTCCGAAGTCATGTCATATGCAACCTGGATATAGTATCTCTGGTTTCCTTGATTCACCACAAAGTCAACCTCCAACTGCTTGCGAACACGTTTGCCCTCTTTATCCTTATCGAAGATATCCACGACACCCACATCAACATTGAAGCCACGGATCAACAGCTCGTTATAAACAATGTTCTCCATGATATGAGTAGGCTCCTGCTGTCTGAAATTCAGACATGCATTTCTCAGTCCCAGATCCGTAAAGTAGTATTTCAGATTTGCACCGATATACTTTCTGCCCTTAATATCGTATCGGCTTGCCTTGGAAATCAAAAAGGCATCTGTCAAATAGTCGATATGCTTGGAGATGGTTTTATTAGCATAAGTCATCTGGCGCTCACTGTCAAAGGTATTGGCAATCTTTGAAGGGTTGGTCGGTGCGCCGATTGCAGATGCAAGCACATCAACCAGAATCCCAATCTCATCCACGTTCTGAATCTTATTTCTTTCAATAACATCCTTCAGATAGACATTTGCAAAGATGTTCTTCAGATAGTCCGCTTTCTGTCGTTCGCTCTGGAAACTTACGATCTGCGGCAATCCTCCGTAGATCATGTAGTCATCCCATGCATCATCATAATCGCCGTCATAGACAGAATAAAACTCTGCAAAGGAGAGAGGGTAGATTCTAATCTCATCACCTCTGCCACGGAATTCGGTCACAATGTCGCTGGACAGGAACTTGGAATTACTTCCGGTGACATACACATCAATATTGCTCATGCGGAGCAGGCTGTTCAGCACTTCCTCAAATTGTGACATAAACTGCACTTCATCAAGAAGCAGATAGTATTTGCCATCGTCTTTCATGGCATCTTTGATGTACTTGAAACACACCTTAGGATCTCTTAGTTCCTCATTTTCAATACCGTCCAATGCAATCTCAATAATATGATCAACATCAACGCCGTTCTCCAGTAAGTATCTCTTAAAGATGGTAAACAGCAAAAAGGATTTGCCACATCTACGAATGCCGGTAATCACCTTTATCATTCCATTATCTTTTCGCAGGGTCAGCTGCTGTAGGTAAGCGTCTCTTTTAATCTCCATCGTTACGCTCCCCCTTTCCGTGCATCTGCACACTTTTTAGTAATGAGATTCTATCACAGAACGACGTGAATTTCAATATGTATTCCTATTTTATGTGCATCTACACACTTTTATGTAATGTTGATAAATATATTTTCAGATTTTTTTGATTGCAGTGTCTATAATCGACTACTCCAATCGTTATTATAGGTAAACAACAAAAAGAAGATGGTTTGATTCAACCATTGAGCGAGTTCCTCTTGTCAGAAATGGTGAGTCTGTCAGAAAAACATACTGTGCCTTCTGGCGAAAGGATAATTCAGGATACTACATTGAAGATTTTGCTGAAATGTTAAAAACAATATTTTAATGTAATTCCTTTTCATCCATAAAACGGACAGCCTTGTTTTTGATGGCCGTCCGTCTTTTCTTAATAATATCCCCGTTCTTCCATCCAGTCTTTCACATAGCATCGAATTCCAATATAAATCACATGCACCAGTACAGGAACTGTTAGGACACTCTGATGTCAGTACCACAATGAATATTTACGCTCACTCAACAAGAAAAGCAAAACGGGATTCCGCAAGACTTCTTGATAAAGTAGCGAGCAATGCTTAACTAAAAATTTCCCTTATTTCCCTTGCGGATTCCGCATAAGGGCAAAAATAAGGGAAAATACATATCATTTCACTATCTAAGAGGCTGTAAGCCTTGAAAAATAAGGAAAGTTCAGGAAATCTCTCCACAACTTCCGATTTGTTAAATTCTTTCTATATTCCATCTTCTTGCTCTTCGGACAAGAAGCATTCCTAGCTCAAAGAGCTCGGTCAATTCTTATTTATAAATATCCTCTGTTTTTTGCTTCTTCAATTAATTGAGGTTGAATTAAAGGATAAGTCCAATTTTCAACTAAGTTATCCGTAATTAAAATTTTCTCTATTTCACTATGTATTTCTTGAAAAGAAAATACCTCTGCAAAGAAAAGCATGCCAAATGTTTCATCGTTTATATTTTCCATCACATTTGTTTGTCCTTTAACCGAATACGCACAGATTGGTTTGATGGTAAAATCTGTCGCACCCGTTTCCTCCATCAATTCCCGCTTAGCAGTAGCTAAAATATCTTCGCCGCTTTCTTTCCTTGATTTGCTATATAATTTTCTGCCATTTCTAACAAAGCACTTCCAATACCTTGTCTTTTCAAATTATATTTTACAAACAAACGATGCAGCCAAACCTCATCGGTGTCTCTTATAGAATTATATCCAATACTTCCACTAACTCTGTCTTGTTCATCAATAGCCAACCAAAACATATCTCCGACCTCTAGGTAGTTTTTCCGAACATCCAACAAATCCTCATTCAATCCCGGAACTCGTCCTAATGCATTTTTCGCTTCTAATATCATAAAAATCATATCATCACTATATTAATCTTCGTATTTAACTATTTTTATAAAATATTCCTTTAATTTTGTTTTTTCTTATAGCAATTCTTTAATAAAAAACTGCATTCTTCTTGTTACCAATTCCGTTGATTTCATATTTTTTAATGAATTTGTATATCTTTAATTCCTTTTTAACATTCCTATAAAATGCTATTTTTTGATGTTATACCAGGTCAAGAAAATCTTATGTTTTATTGTAAATTCTTCAGGATATTTTTCTTCAAGCATTTTTCTATGTTCCCTATCAAACAACGCAATCTGTTCCTCATTCATCGATGCCATAACACCACGACTAGCCATCATACGTCCATGCCATGTTTCTCTGGTAAACGGTAACTCTACAATCATAGTTTCCATTTGTGCTTCATCAAAATAATGCGTTGTTAAATCCTTTACTGAAGCTGATGCACCATTCCATGAGCTATTAATCTTTTTTACCAAACTATTAGAATCTTGTGTGATTGGTTCTTCTTTCATATAACCCATATACACCTTCAAAAATATGCCGTCAGGTTTTAACATTGACCGAATCTTTGGAACAATTACTTTTGGATCAAAATACCAAAAACACTGAAAAGCAGTAATAACATCAAAACTATTATCCGGATAATTAATATCCTCTGCAGATGATACAATGTATCTGATATTATCCATTCCTTTAGACAACTCTTTTGCTTCCGCAATTTGGTTTTCTGAGATATCTGTGGCAATAATATCAGCTCCATACTTTGCCATACCACGTGGAACTACACCTGTACCTGTTCCTAAATCAAGCCACTGGCTTCCCTCTGTTCCAATACCAATTTTATGTAATCTATCAAATAGCTCCTCTGGATAAATGTCTCTATGTTTTGCATAGAATTTAGAAGTTTTTCCAAAATCAAACTTCTGTCCTTCATCAATTATATTTTTCAGCATAATACATCCTCCTCATAATTTTCCCTTACATTATATTGCGTATATTAACTAAACCAAATCTTATCTTTTCTACAAACTCGATATTTACTCTTGCACATTACGAGTTACATAATGTTTCATTTAACACTTGAGTCATTGACATTTTATCACGCCATATTCACGTTATTATATCCCATTCAAAATCATTTTCTATATTCTACCATATCTATAGCTAAATTGATATTTCATTATTGTAGCAATTATAATATTTCAACTGATTTTTTTATATTAAACCACCCTGCATGCACATCTACAAAGAATAAGATATAGCCCCATAGAAAATTTTAACATAAACAAGGTAGGAATGCTGTCCTCCACTGTATGATTTTAAAAAAGCAATAGAATATACTAAGCTGGTAGGCGAGATATTAAGATATAGAGGTTTTAGGATTCTTCCTAACAAGAACGCATTTGTATATACAAATGCGTATCTTGCAAAAGACCCAGTCTACATTATTTTGCAGAAAGAAGGTGGACACATGAGCTCAAACAAAAGAGACATTACAAAAATAATACGGTTAAATGGCAGAGAATATCAGATGGTAATGGAAAAATTATAAAAAATAACATATAATTCAATGTCAAAATAGTAACTAAGAGATTTCGGGTAAAAAGATATTTGATTGTAATGGTACAAAAAATCCTTTATGTATACAGGTTTGCAAGCCTTGTATATCATAAAGGATTTTTTAGTAATGATATATTGAAAAATTATATTTTATTAAATATATCATTAGATCATCAAAGTCTCAAAAAATAATTGACTTTTTAATTTGCTTTTATTATAAAGCCTTTTATTTTACTGTTACTTTGCAGACAAATTTTTTCGTACCTGAAATTACTGTAATCTTAGCCTTTCCTTTTTTCAAGGCTTTGATTCTACCGTTTCTGTAGACTTTGACAACTTTTTTGTTTGAGGTTACGTAAGTGATTCTGTCACGACTATTTATCGGTGTTAGAGTAACTTTAAATTTAAAAGTTTTGCCTTTTTTCAAAGTCAGTTTCTTACAGTTTAACTTAATCTTTTTAGTAGTAATTTTGCTTGTCTGTGCATCCTGAGACGAAGTCGTTGGAGTTTTTGTAGTTGTCTTAGAAGAAGAAATTTTTGCAAGTGTTACAGAATATACTTTTCCACAAGCACTGCAAGTCTTGGATTTTAATCCGTTTTCTGTGGTTGTAGGTTCTTTTACAACTACATATTCTCCGTAACTATGTCCTGGTGCTTTTATGCTTCTTGTTTTTGTTTTTTCACATACAATGCAGGTAAAAGTTGTTACGCCGTTTGCTGTACATGTAGGCTCTTTTGTGACTTTTCCGTCATCCCAAGTATGGTTACCGGTTTTTGTGATGGTCTGACCATATGAAATTGTTTTCTTACAATCAGTGCAATATGTATTTCCTGTATAACCATCTTCGCCGCAGGTTGCGTCTTTTTTCTTGCGGATTTCAGTA
>ERZ860322.1621-NODE-1621-length-12522-cov-3.782546_pt1 | contig 12522 bp, 10 predicted proteins | sample MGYA00509979_ERZ860322 | MGnify/ENA primary metagenome ERZ860322 (study PRJEB30046, sample SAMN00715217) | human gut metagenome | study: EMG produced TPA metagenomics assembly of the A metagenome-wide association study of gut microbiota in type 2...
CGGGAATAGGAGCCGGTCCGTGATTAGGACCTTTCTTCACAACACACATGTGTTCTACTTCGTGTGAATAAGTCATATTCTTTACGTTTTTTGGTAATAAAATAAATATTCGTAACCACGTGAAAAGATTGGTTATTCTTTTCGCCTACAAAGTTAGTCGTTTTATTCTTTTCTGCAACTTGTTGCCCGTCACTTTTTATCTTTAAATAAAATAAATTTATTGCAGGACAGCATTTTGCAAACTAGAGTTGCCAAAATGTTTTTTCTTTCCGATGAAATTTCTATCTTTGTACCTATATTATAATGATAGGAATGGAAGCAAATAAAATAGCAATTACGGACGAAGCTTTGCGCCGAGGTGCGGAAGAGGGCATGGATGGTTTCTTGAAGGTGTTTATAGATAAATACTTGGAGGTGACAGGAGGTGTTGTCAATGCGGAAACAATGCCTTTGCTCAATGGTTACCAGCATTCATTGTTGGGGTATCATTTCTTGCGTGAAGAAATAAATGAAGGTGGTTTTGTACAATTGATACAGAATGGTTTTGGACCTTATATCTTTGATAATCCTTTTGCAAAAGCAATGCGGCAGTTTGGAGCGAAAGAATTTGCCAAATTGATTTATAGCGCGAAGAAAATATATGATGAGAACCGTGCTGATTTGGAAAAGGACAGGGATGATGAGGAATTTATGGCAATGTATGAGCAATACGAGGCCTTTGATGAGTTGGAAGAGCAGTTCATGGATATGGAAGAGTCGGTAACTGCCCGGATTGCAGAATATGTGGACAATCATATTGAGGAGTTTGCGGAGATTGTATGACAAGGACTTTTGCGTACTTTGTCGGGTATAAGCTCATGCGTTTTGATATAAAAAAAGTAAGTTGGCTTCAATAGCTAAGTAAGATACGTTCGTTGGCTGACGAACCTATGTTGCTTGGTCAAGCAAGTTAACTTACTTTTTTTGTCTTGTTATTCCGGTGTCATTCCATTTATTGTTTCCTGATAAACCACCCTTTGATATAGGCGGTTGCCAGTACGGCAAGTCCTGCCGCCAGGCAGATTCCCGTAAACACCAGTCCGTAACCGTTCAAGAAAGCTACCGGAGCGAAAGTTATCAGAGAAATCTCTACCGGGGCGATGAACAAGTAAGCCAGTGCATAGTTATCCAGGCATCGGCTGCGCATTTTGGGGTCTGCAACGCGGAGCAATGCGATGCCCATAGCCATAGTTCCTGTAAACCATCCCCATGTGAAGATAGCTTTCTCGAACCAACATTCTTTCATTAGTTTGCGGGCCATGACCAGAACATAAATCAGGGTTGCGATTAATCCTGAGACTAACAGAATTAATAAGGGTATGATGTACTCTATTACAACAGATATTTTAATGGAAGCAATTCCAAAAGCTACCAGAAAATCGGTAAAGGCTCCGCTGATGTGGCCTATGGTTTGCGGGCAGACATAATCACTGGTTCTTGTTTTGTCGAATATCTTTTTGATGAATATACCTACCACAAATGCACAACTGAATACCGGCAGTTCAAACCCCGGCATAAAGTGGGATACTGTTTTGCTGATGCAGTATCCGCCTAATGCTATCACTGCTACGATGATAAGATTGAAGGTCAGCGGGTCAATGGAGATGGAAGAGCAAGAACTTTCACCCATGCTTTCCCGTTTGTCGCCGGGCAACAGGCCTGTCTGTAATTCGTGAGGAAGGTCATCGTAATTGGCGAGGAAGGAGGTGTGCCCTTTCTTTGTCCCCCATTTTATGATGATCAGTCCGATAATGACTGCCGCTACGATACCGAAGGTGGCGGCAGTCATGGCCAAAGTTAGAATTTCGTCATATCCGAACTGGCTGAAAGCCTGTCCGATGGCTGCTGCTGTACCGTGCCCGCCGCAATAGCCGCTTGGCATAGTGATGCCGAAGGCAGGGTTCAAGGGCCATATCCGGTTCAGGACAAGCAATCCCAACAGTCCTCCAAAAGCCCATTGCAACAACATTCCTGCCTGTGAATATGCCCACATGCTGCCTATATTGTCTGCATCTCCTTTGGCTGCCTTTTGTGAGATGAGGGGGAGAGCGCCGAAAATGAAGGCTATCAATATGCCGGCATAAGTTCCTGTTTGGGTGGAAAGAGGTATGATGCCGAAACCGTGAGGTCCCAAGGACAGTCCTATAAACCCGGCCAACAGGCTGGGGGGGATGAACAGCCTTTGGATGAATCTTATTTTTACTCTCATGAGTTTGCCGAGCAGTAGCAGTACTGAGATGATGCCTGTATCGACAAAGAGTGTCCACGGGGTGAAATCGGTCATAAATCTAGGGCTTGTTTGGATGTATTCGTTGAAGAATACAGCGTTCATAAATAGTTTATTTTACCGAATCGGTTAGGAATGGAAATTGATCTTATCGGCAAAAATAATGTATAAGATCATGTAGATTGCATATTTAACTATATATTTATCCCGATTCTTTTAGTCATAGGCTGATTAAAAAAATGTTTTTGAAAAATATAGGATAGATGAGGATTGGTTATGCTGTAGTCTACTTCATTACCCTATATTAAATTCAAATGTTTCATTTTATATCTTTAAGAATATAAGTAACCTTGGAACCTTTATTGAATGCTCCTTTCCATTTGCCACTCATCTCTATAGTTTCTCCTTTGTCATTTTCAAAAATAGCCAAATAGGTTGCTGTATATTCTTTGATATATATTTTACATTCAGTCGTTACTTTTGTATGTGGAGAAAGTTTTAGTGTTTCTTTTGATTTATATAGAGGGGAAAGCACTGTTTCGTTAAGGGACAGAGGTGCATGTAAGTCGGATGATAATTTTCTATATTCAGAGCTCAAGGTACTGGCATTAGCTGTAATATCAACCAATATATTCTCTTTTAAAGTCAAAGAATTGAATAGTTCCGGGTCGTCACTGTAAAATTGTGATGTTTCTTTTATGTTTTCTTCAAATGAAAAAGTGATAGACATAGGTTCTTCTGTATTGTTGCTGGTTGTTTTATAAAAATATCCCGTCGGGCAAAAACTCGACGGGATTAGGAGGCAACTCAATTGTATCGACTTTCTCGGCATCATCTGCACTAAGTTTCCATTGAATAGATTGCAACTGATAACTGTTGATATCCAGTTCATCATTGCTGCTGCAAGAGTATATAAACAATGTACATAGGGCGGTGATCAATGCTTTACATGATTTCTTGAGTATTAGCATAATATTCTAGATTTTATGGTTAATGGGTGTTTTGTTTCAAAGATAGGAAATAAAGTGGTACTATAGCCCAACTGCTTGTTCTTTTATGTATTAATTTTTATTAATGGGTTAATGGCGGATAGGCTACAAGTGAATTTCGGTGAAAAAAATAGTTAAAACAAAAGATAAAGCAAGTCTTATCAGAGGATGAAACATGAATAAAAAATAATGTTAAAAGACAAGTGGCGACGCAGTATTTAAGCCAATTTTTCATTTAATCATTAAAACAATAAAAAGAATTAAGTTTCTTTCTTGGAAACCGATTCTTTTATTTAATTTTGCAAACCCTAATAATTATAAAGAAGAAAATGAAAAAAATGAAATTGGCAGCAATATTTGCTGGGTTAGTATCGGTGTTTACTTTTAGTTCTTGTTTGAATGATGGTGATAGCGGCCCCAATTATGATCTTTATGAGATCGTTACTGTGGAAGATGGTAGTATTTTTGGTGGACCTGTCCTGAAAGGAGATGCATGGGGATATACTTATACTCCAGTGGCTTCAAGTGTATTGGCCGGTCTTAAGGCATCTGATGGCAGTTATTACAAGCGTGTGCAGGTAGGGATCAAACTGATGGAAGGAGAAGCGATTACAGAGGGGAAAAAGTCTTATAAGGTAAGTGAAGTTGGCCTAATAGCTATTTTGAATTATAAAGATTTTAATGTTCAGGCTGATACATTGAAAAATGAGTATGCACTAGTGTCATTGGAGGATTCTAATAATAAGATATGGGCTATAAATGGATATGTCAACGTACCTTTTACCTTTAAAACTAAAGAACAGCTGAACATGAATGATTTCCATTTATATGCTGTAGAAGCCAAGGAGGATACATTGGTGACAAGACTTCGACAGACCAAAGGGGCTGATGATGCTTATCAGACAGGAGGTGCTTTGATTAGTTTCCATATGCCTTTTAATGATATGGAATTTCGTGACATTTTCGATCAAGTAGTGCCTAAGAGTGATACTATTGTAGTTAAGGTGACTGCAAAGGGAGAAAATGACAAAGAACTTGTTTCTACAGTGAAATGTAGTGCTTCGAATATGCAAGGAAGTTATTAATAATACTTTATTATATAGTGAAATCCCCTTCAGTTACGGTTGAAGGGGATTTTTATTTAATGGAACTATGTGGTTCAATTTATAAGATAAGGGGGGGAAGAAATTTGACGGGGCCTACTTCTTATTTTCCTGTTCATATCTTTCTTTAGATTCAGTATATACCTTCTGCGTGTGAAAAGAGTTGACATGAATTTTTAAACGGTTCGATCTTTCTGCTGCCGTAATAACAACATATCACATTCGTTCCTGTTGCATAAGCCTTTTCTCTTCCCTGATTAAGCCTTTTTATACGGATGTATTCTATCTCCATAGCCTTTGGAGTTGTTTCCATAAGCTTTGGAGTTATCTCCCAAGGCTATGGAGTTAACTCCAAAGGCTTGCGGAGATAAAACAAACAGGAAGAAAACCCTTAACCATAGGGCAGGAAAGGTTTAGAGATATGGATAAGATCTTTTAAGGATGAATCTGATTATAAAGTTACGCATATGTATCAAAAACTTTGCAGGAACATGAAAGAAACGTCCTCTGATCATCTCCCGCAATGGGTGTAATTCCCTTTGGCAGACTTATTTTGGTCTGTCATACAAACCATCCCTAAAAAATGACGAGTGTTCATACAGGGTATCACAAACAACCGCATGAAAAAAATCTCCACTAAGTTTCTACTGCTCCGAAACAAGACTGTTTCAAGACGATAAATAATTAAAAAGCAAAAAACGGACGTACATTCCAATAAGCTTTTTTATCATATCCTTGCAAACAGACTCTATCCCAATTAGGATATTCAGGATCATCAATGTGCCAAAGTAACATCCAGCATCTGTCTTTATCATATTGGGAACTGCAACTGAAGCCAAGTCTGTAGGTATCACTAAACTGCGGTAACGAATTACCTACTTTAGATAACTGTATAGTCAATTTATCCAGTGTTTCTTGTCCCCATCCTGTGTCGTTTAGGCCGTTACTGGTTTCATTTCGAAAATCTCTTGGAGATTTTCCACAAATATTCACCAGCATATCAAACCATTGTCCGATACTCGGTACGAACCATGGACTGCGATTAAGTCCATCAGGAATTTTGTTACTGTTTCTATATTTTCTTATTGATTCAAAAGCACTGTAACTACCCTGTACATTAGCAGTATAATTCTTCAACATTTGTTCTGTTTCAGAATAACCGTTCATATTCTTCTCAATTTCATCATCTTTTGTCATTGGAGTAATCCCTTCTTCGATTCGTTCCATTCCCCCCCAACGACCGGTCCCTAAATTTTCAAACCCCATTACATAAGCATGATTCCAACCGTTTTCATTGCATTTTACATCTGTCATTTTTTTAGAATCGCAAGTAATGACCATTCCAATAGCATTCTGATAATCATATATTTTCCCGTTTTCTTCCAGCATGCCGTCTCCGGGATGTATCTCTATTCGTTTTTCGGTTTCATTCTGAAAGACAAAATCTCCGGGATAAAGTTTTCTTTCTGTGCTTCCTTTGCCGGGTACAGGGCTGATTACTTTCAGAGTATAGCATTTCCCAGAAGCAAAAGTGATGGAACTGCCCGAATAGTTTATCTTTGTATTCGTATTATTTCTGCCGTCGGCGGTTACATAGCTTCCGGTAATTCTGGCATTTTTTTGTGATGGGACAATGGCGCAGAATTTTACAGAATCGATCTGATATGGAGTAATGCCATTCAAGTTCACATTGATAGCTGCTGAGTCTGTTCCTAAAATTCTTGATTCTTTGTGGTAAACAAAACCTGCATTTTCGGGTGCAAAACAACCTATGTATGCTTGTGGTTGCAGCACAAGCAATGTAAATTGGTGTTTAAACTGCAGGTTCAGGATTATTCCGGAAGAATTGCCGGTAGTAGGTACGCCAGTAGCAATCAGCAGGTCGCTCACAGTATGCTTTTCTTTTGTGGATTGGTCTTTCGAAGGTTGCAGTTTCTCATTCCTGGTCAACGAAGCAATAGCTTCATCTGTATCCTTTGAAACATCTAGTGTGATATTCTTCCTATATGGATAGTATGCGATGTAACTCGCTCCATCATACCAATAGAGTGTCTTGCTGTTTTCAACCGGATTCCAACTATCATTTGACACGTTATAAACCAATGGGATATTGTTAATGTCATCCACTATTGTGCCATCTTTTATGGAGAATATACCAATAGAATCACCGTCTACAAATTCTGTTTTAAGATGTTCATCTGTCACAGAAGCACGTGTGGAAGGCTTTTCGGAACCGGGAACGTTTTCAAACCCGGTTGCTGTTGCTCGAACAGTGAGAGGAGTTCCATTGTAGCAGTCCGTTCTTTTTCCATTATTTGTTTCATTTTCGTCGGTGCATGCACTACAAATCAAGAGGATGCTCCAAAAGATTATGCCGGTGAAAGATTTCATTTTTCTTTGTTATTATCTTGTTTAAAATTAGCACCTTAGTACAAGGCTGATTTTTATTTGTCCCATTAATTCGTTATTTGTTTCTCTTCTGTTCCATTTACCGTTTCAGAATCCGTGCCTCCTTCCCATGATGCGATATCATTTTCTGACATCACGGAAATAGTTTTTCTTGAGATACCGATGGTATAACTTACAGAAGCTCCCGGATTCCAAGTGTCAGTAGAAGGTAAAGATTGATTTTCTATGCAGATAGCTTGAGTAATGGCATTATTATTTCCGTCTTTTGCCGCATATTGATAAGTGATGCTGAACTGACTTCCTTTTCCGGCAGGAAGCAGGAAAAAAGTAGCTAACAATTTCTTTTCTTCCGCAATAGTATTCGGTACAGGGAAATTGGTTATGTCAGCGGTAAAAGTTTCTTTCTTGTCAGGTGATGGAAATGCCCACAGCCAGCCTTTGTCGCTATCAGTCGTAGGAGTATAATAGGTCAGTATTCCGCTTTTTATTCCCGTAATGGAGAAAAAGGTTACGGACTTTTCCTCCGTATCATCATTACTTTTTACATAAACATTGATCTTGGTTAGTGTATGGCGCAGTTTAAAACTTACATTGCCATTGTTTTGATTCATAACCGGAGTTGCAGCGAGAAAATCTATCTGTTTGTTTTCGGCTGTGGGAACGGTATAACTCAACATCGGAAATCCATTTGAACTCTCTTTGTCTTGAACGAAAAAGTTGCTACTTGCTGTTTCATTTATATAAGGAGCATAAGCAAAGAAACTGATTTTATCTGTTGTTGAATTGTCCGGCCAGAACTTGACCGGACTATAAGACCATGTGCCGTCTGTTTGTTTACCAACAAGCTGGTTATACATGAAATTCGGTGTTGCGGCATCTTTATTGAAATTTCCGTGTGTGAAGTAGGCAAACACACCGATAGTTTCAAGATCACTTGTTGTGGTATACTCTTTAACAGATCTCATTACCGGAACGTTTCCTGAAAAGCTGATAGGGATATTTTCTTGAGGAAATTTGTTCGTACCCTCTTCCTGGGTACAAGCTCCCAATAACAAAGTTGCAGCAAGGAAAATGCCATACAATTGTTTCACCCTTATGCTTTCTGTTTTTCGATTCATGTTTCTTTTTCTATTTTATTGTACGTCCGTGCTTTTTTAACCGTAGTGACAGGGAAGAAACATTCAACCCTGTCCGGTCTGTTTTCTTTCCATAGCCAGTATGTATCATGTTTTGGCTGCAAAAGGAAATTATTTCTCTACATTAATATCAGAGTCGCTATCATCAGTCCAACCTTCCATATTATCCTCCACCGTAATCTTAATGGCATTCATCTTGATAGTCAATACGTAGGTATGTTTCGTTCCTTTCTTGAACGTATTTTTCGGTAGTGAAACTTCTTTGTTTGTTATGGTACTTGTCAGATTACTTGTGTCGGTCACTTTGGTTACGATGTCATAATTGATTTTCAGTTTTAAGTCACCTGCGTTGGTGGTACCGTTTTTGTTATTTACCGGAATAAAGTAAAGAGCTTCTGTATCTGAGAATAACGCGGTTGCATTCTGGTCATCACTTACATTGATAGAACTTTTATTATATCCCCATTGGTCGGTGGTTGTTTTATTTAAAAAATCACTCAGGTCTTGTTCTGTTGAAAAATAAGATGCGTCAGGAGATATGGCTTCCCAAGTGTCGTTATCGAATTTATAAACAGCCTTGTTGTAAAGTGTTGTACTTCCTGGATCTAACTTTAATCCCGTTACAAAAATTTTGGTATCAGTACCTAAGTTCACATCTGGCTTCACCTTGATATTGGCTATTTGGGTAAGTACGTGACTAAACTTGAACTGAACCGTCCCCTTATTACTTTCATTAGTTTGGTCTTGTATGGCAGTATGGCAGTCTGTTACCAAATCTATCATATCTTTCCAGTTATTAGAAGTCTTTACCTCAAAGGTGATTGTCGGAGCGCCTTTGGCATTCTGTCCTGATAAAGTTATTTTTTGGTCTGTTCCAACTTCCGGTTTGGATTCATAAGGCGCATAAGCAAAGAATGTTATTTTCTTATCATCTATTGGCCAAAAACGTAAATTAGTATATCCCCAACTATCAGAAGTCCATGTAGCATGTTCATTGTACATGAAATTAGGTGTTGTGTTTCCTTTTTCACTATTCCATCCCGCACTGCTTGTCTGATAGGCAAAAATACCGAAACCGGCATTTGCTTTCAATGTGGACGTTGTAGTTTCCGTTCCTCTGGTCTGTACTTCCGTATATACGTCCAACCCGATTGTCCGGTTCGTATCCGGATTCATTTCTGTCATTTCATTCTGTGAGCAACCAGCTATAGTCAGTGTTGCCATCACCATCAATAAACTTTTCACTTCCATTTTCTACTTTTTTTAAAATTAATATTATAACTACCCATATCTGTCATATATCTATATCGCTGTTCACTTCATCGTTCCATTTATCTACATCAGCGTCAAATCCTGAGCTACCTTCTGTTTTTACATTCGGCACGGTCTTTTCACATGCCATGTCAATAAAAACGCTCATAGTTCCGTCTTCTTCATCCAACCGTCTTATTGCCAAATCGTTAAAACTTTCTTCAAATATGGTCTTCCCGTCTACTAACTTTGCTTTCAGATGTAGGTTGTGTGGAATCTCTACATCGAAGCCGAACACACTAATAGTAGTGCTCAGCGTTCCTTCTGTTACCGAGCCGGAATCATAAATGGGATTGCTTAAGCGTAGCACTTGTGTTACTGTCTTTTCCGAATTTTGTTTCGAAACGAGAAATATGGATTCTGCAATGCCGTCTAATGTGCAGGTAGCTTTTCGTATGTTGTTCATTCCTTTGATACGGATTTTAACCGTTATTTTTTGAGTCAGTTTTTTGGGGGTGAAGCGTAAGTGACAACTATTTTCGTTCCTGGTGGAATTTCGGTTACTTTGTTGGGTAATGGCTGATGAATAGTTTTCCGGCATATCAGAAGTCACTTCAAAGCCTTCGATATAATCAGCGGCAAGTTCGTCAGGACTTTCCATAATAATTCTTTCAGAGGATGATTCGTTCCTTATTTCCATCTTCTTTACATAGGCTTCTAGCGTCTGGTAGTTTTCTTCTCCTCTGAAACAGAGGTTACCAAAATCATCGAATGAACGGTTGAAAAGGACGACGTTGTAACATCCTTCTTTCAAGCATAGGGTCTTGTATGTACGGTCACCCATCAGTGCTACAAAAGGAGTGCTGCCATCGGTAGGGTAGAATATGGCGGTAGCACCATAATCCTGCTCTTTTTCATTCAGTCCTGACTGACTCCAATCGGCACTGATTGTTATTGTTGCTTCGGGCGAATAAGTCAGTTCGCGTCGGTTACAGGCAACTAACAAGAAAACAAAAAGGTAAAGGATATATAATGTCGGGGATATTCTCATTTTGCACCTCCTTTCTTTGCCTTGTGTTTGAGTAGCCATACCAGTGTATGGTAATTCCTAGAAACGGATGTATAACGATAAGTGGCTATATTTATGGTTTGAAGTACGTTCAATAGGGATATTTGCAATAATGGGCGACTAAATTCATATGAGAAAAGGATTCTTGTTTCTTTGTTTGGTAAAAGGCGGATGAGTTGTACTTTTTCCAGCTTATTAAGTAAATCTTTCCATTCTTCGTTTTGAAGGAGGAATTTGACCGGTTGCAGAACTTTGCTAGAAGAAAGGTCATGCAGTACGGCGATGGCTATTTGTGCACGTGTATATACGGATAACATGATAAACTTACTTTGTTAAGTCATTACTTACCAAGTAATAGCTTATATTTTTCTCACAGGGTGAGGAAAAGCGTTTTCTTATTCTGTATTTAATAAGAAAAAACATTTCGTCGGATAGAAAAAGATGTAAGAAATATGATTCCGTTTTTGAGATGTCAAAAATGGAAAGAGGTGTCGTGTAATTTTGTAAATTAGTTAAAGTACTGACAGATGCAATATTGTGCTTGTGCTTATGTGTTTTTCTATAATTGAATAAAATATAGTGGATTAATACAGATTTATAAGCTTTTTCTTTGGATTTATGAGGAAATATTCCCTACTTTGTGAAAGTAATCATCCATTACTTGGTAAGTAATTCTTCTTTTATTTGAATGGCTGTCATATGATATTCCTCATGCCACTTCCTTTTCTCCATTATGTGCTACTACCGAGATTATCAGTTCGTCATTGGCTATATCTACCTTTTCGTTTTCAAATGGTTTCAAGTAAGTTTCTGTCACCTTAATGGAAGAGTGTCCCAATGCCTTGCAGATAATACCGATATTTACTCCTGCATGAAATGCTAATGTCGCCCATGTATGGCGCGGCGTGTATGAACTGAGCTTTACATCAGGCAGTAACAATGTCGCTATTTTTTCTAGCTTCAAGTTGAAGTTGCGCAGTACTCGGAGATAGTTCATATATAGCTCTTTATCTTTTTTTATTTTTCCATTTTTCTGACTCTGTTCCTTTGCTGCGTTTTTTTTGTCTAGAATCGGAAATAGATAAATGGAATCATAATTCATATTCTTGAACTTCTCTATCAGTTTCATTGCTTCTTTAGGAATGCGCACTGTTATCTGTCGTCCTGTTTTGTGACGGCTATATACAATATATTTTCCTTTCACATCTTGTTTTCGTAGATGGGCAAGGTCAATGAATGGCATTCCCCGGAATAGAAACATTAGTAAGAAATATGCCAATGCACATTGCATCTCTTTGGGCAATTTTTCTATATCGGTGTGCAGTAGTGTATTCATTTGTTTTGTATCCAGTGCTCGTTTGGTCTGTGATTCTACCTTTGTGTATACATTATCGAATAGCTTCGGGTTATAAGGCAATATTTTTTTATCGGCAAGTCGGTTATATACAGCTTTCAGGGTTCGCATATAGGTTGATATAGTATTCAAACTCAGGCCTTTCGGTACTCCATGTTTTCTATCTGACCTTTTCTTGTCGGTCTTTTTGTTTCTTGTTCCTTCCAGTCTCATCCATTCCTCATACTCTTTTAACCTGCCAGATGTGAAAGCTTCATCTATTGGCACAGGTGTTCCTTTTCCTCCGTAAAACTCCGTAACGGATTTCAGTGTATAAGTATATGTATGTACTGCTGACCATTTTTTGTCTATTTCCAACTGTTTGATTACTACTTGCATGTAAGATGCCAAGTCTGGTAATTTTATGGCTTTTGCCACTTCTGCATTTTTTTCTTTGTCATCCATAATACTTTGATTTTAATTTCGCATCGTGCATAATTTCTGTAACAGCTATGCCGATGGGAAAGTTTTGGGATGCGAAATTTTTATTTTGACCTAATGAATTTAGAATATCACTGGTTGAATATATCGAAAGATAAGCATATATTCTCCGGAAGTTATCTTTCTTTTTGATTAAGGTATAGAAGAATTTCTCTAAATGTATTATTATGAGATGAAATAATCTTCGAATCAAATAAAGAAAGTCTGAATCTATAATAAAAGTAGGCTTATTTTTTTGATTCCCCCAAGAGAAGTATGCGTTTTTTTATTCGTTTATTCCAGTGAATTAATTACCTTTGCATTTCATTGAAGTTGAACTGAGGTAAATAGATTAGGCATTGAATTACAAAGATTTATTTAAACGAGTAATATCGCTGATTTCATCTCCGGCAAAAGCATGGGAGGAAATTGGCAAGGAAGAGGATAGGCGTAAAGTGCTGGGAGCATTTGTTTATCCCATGATAG
>ERZ860322.1622-NODE-1622-length-12518-cov-13.942791_pt1 | contig 12518 bp, 8 predicted proteins | sample MGYA00509979_ERZ860322 | MGnify/ENA primary metagenome ERZ860322 (study PRJEB30046, sample SAMN00715217) | human gut metagenome | study: EMG produced TPA metagenomics assembly of the A metagenome-wide association study of gut microbiota in type 2...
ATACCGACATCATCGGCCTTGCCCGCGCCACCGGCATGAGCATGGAGGAGCTGGCACAGTTCCTCACACAGCTCAAAAGGGGCGGTGCGCCCTTTATCACACCCAATACTAAGGAGGATACGGAATATGCGCATGAAGAATAAGTTCAAAGACCGCAGGCTGCTGCGCAGCGCCGCCGCGATGATTTGCCTTGCGATGATGTTTTTCACCATGTCCGGCATGGCCATGGCGACGGATATGGAGGACGCCCCGGCAGGCGGCGCGCCGGAAAGCACGCCGGAGATCGTGGAGGCCGAGCTTCCCGCCACGCCCGAAGAAACGCCGGAGCCCCCTCCGGCAGAGCAAGGGCCGGACACACAGGAACCGGCTCCCGCACCGCCTGAAACGACGGAAACGCCGCAGCCGGAGGCGGAATATGCGCTGGAGGCAGATATTCCGACAGGCTGGCACAATGCACCGGTAACAATCACCGTCCGTGTCGTGGATAAGAAAGGCACCGGCTGGAACAAGGCGGAGGCAGCACTGGGCGAAAACGCGCAGAGAACTGACCTGACGGAGCAGCTTGCCCACGACGGCCGCGCCCGCTACACGGTGCCGGACAACGGTACCGTGTTTATCTTTATCACTGACCCCTACGGCACGGAGCATAAAAAGGAGCTGACCGTATCCTGTATGGACTTTGAAGCGCCCCGGCTGCGGGCGGGCGTCAACGGTACGCTGCTGCGTGTGGAGGCCGCCGACGCACTCTCCGGCATAGCCGGGGTCTATGTGAACGATGAGCTTTATACCACCCTGCAAAACGGCGAGTTCAGCGTCCGCATTGACAAAAACACGCGGGATTCCCACTTTTACATCATGGGCGTGGACAATGCAGGCAACCGCACGGGCTATCTGGTGATCGCCAACCCCTTCTATGAAAAGGAAACGCCTGCGCCCAGCCCCACGCCGGAGCAGCACAGCACCCATTGTCCCGCAGACTGCGATTGCAGGAAGCAGCTCTCCGGCAATACCGGCAGCAGCGGCAATACCGGCAGCAACGGCAGCAATACCGGTGCAGGAAAGCCCTCCAACACCTCCGGCAGCACGGGAAAGACCGCTGCGGCACAGACGCCCGCCGCCGAGCCGGCAAAAGCACAGGAACCCAGCGATACCGCCGCGCCTGTCGCCATTGAGAAAGGGATGGGCTTTTCCCAAAACGGCAGCGCCGTCACCCGCGACCTGCTCTATGACAAGCACACCAACAAGCAGTTCATCGCGGTGGAAACCCGCAACGGCCATACCCTCTATCTGGTGATTGACTACGATAAGCCGCTGGACGAGGACGGAGATCAGTATGAAACCTACTTTTTGAACCTTGTGGACGAAAGCGACCTGCTTGCACTCATCGACGAGGATTCCGCCCCCGTCTGCTCCTGCAAGGACAAGTGCGAGGCAGGTGCGGTCAACACCGCCTGCGCAGTCTGCAAGACCAATATGACGGAGTGCATGGGCAAGGAAAAGGCTACGGAAAAGACGCCGGAGCCCGACCCGACGCCGGATACGAGCGACAGCCCCGACAAGGACGGCGGCGAAAAGAAGTCCGGCAGCGGTCTTGTTGTGATTGTGCTGCTGCTCCTGATGGCGGGCGGCGGCGCGCTGTATTGGTTCAAGCTCCGTAAGAAGAAGCCCGACATAAAGGGACCTGTGGACTTGGACGATTACGACTACGGCGATGAGGATGAAGATGAGGAATATGAAAACGAGGACGATGCGGACGAGCCGGAGGAAATGGAGGGCGCGGATGCATGACCCTGTTCACCAAAAACCCGCTGGAGCGGCTGATGATGCAGCGCCCCTATCCGGGAAAGGAGGAAACGCCGCGCACCCCCGCCCCGGAGGGACATTTCTGCTGCGGCTGTTCCCGTTACGGCACCGTCTGCCTCCGCCCCTGCTACCGTGACACCGACCTGCGGGAGAAGCTGCGGGCAAAAGCGCCGGAGCGTTAGGACCCCGACCCTTGCCGCCTTCTCCCACCGATGCTACAATGTACCCATGAAAGACCAAATACAGCGGAAAAGGATGTGATACGGATGCTGAGCTTTGAACGGGTGCTGGAGGCATTCAGGGAGCACCTTACAGAAGATACCGGCGTGGAGGTGGTACCGACCCGGCACGGCTATACCTACCTCACATGGGATGACAGGCGTGAAAATTGGGACACCGCTGAGATTTGCCTCACGCCGGAGGCGCTGCTGGACAGGCTGACCGGCGCGGTGGAAAGCTATGAACAGTGCCGCCTTTTGGATGGAACACGAGACCCAACCGACGCCGAGCGCAAAGCCTTTGCCGAGGCTGCCGAGCGATACCGGAAGCGGTGCCTTGAACGGCCTTGACTCATATACGATTAGAAAAACAGACACGAAAAGCAGTCCTTCGGGGCTGCTTTTTGCTATGCAGAAAAGGAGAAAAATGAATATGACACACCATAAATTAGTGATCGCGGAAAAGCCCTCCGTCGCCCAGTCCATCGCCGCCGTGCTGGGCGCGACCAAACGCAACGACGGCTATCTTTCGGGAAACGGCTACCTTGTAAGCTGGTGCTTCGGGCATCTGGCGGAGCTGGCGGGCGCGGATGTGTACGATGAAAAGTACGCCAAGTGGCGCTATGACGATCTGCCCATCCTGCCCGCAAGCTGGCGCTTTACGCTGAAAGCGGACAAAGCCAAACAGTTCGAACTGCTGCGGGACCTCATGCGCCGGGAGGACGTGACCGAGGTCATCAACGCCTGCGACGCAGGGCGCGAGGGCGAGCTGATCTTCCGCACCGTCTACTACATGGCGGGCTGCACGAAAACCATGAAGCGGCTTTGGATCTCCTCCATGGAGGACGAGGCCATCCGAAAGGGCTTTGCGGACCTTCGTCCGGGACGGGAATACGACGGGCTGCACCAGTCCGCCCTCTGCCGCGCCCGCGCGGACTGGCTGGTGGGCATCAACGCCACAAGGCTCTTTTCGGTGCTGTACCACCGCACCCTCAACGTGGGGCGCGTCATGACGCCCACGCTGGCGCTCATCGTCCAGCGGGAGGCGGAGATCGGCGCGTTCCGCCCGGAAGCCTTTTACACGGTAAATCTTCGCTGCGGCGATTTTGCCGCCGTGTCCGAAAAGTTCAAAGAAAAAGCGGAGACGGACGCCCTCGCCGCCGCCTGCGCCGGTCAGCCGGTCACGGTCAGGACGGTGCAGCGCACGGAAAAAACGGAGAACGCGCCCCGGCTCTACGACCTGACCGCCCTCCAGCGGGAGGCCAACCGCAGCCTCGGCTATACCGCCCAGCAGACGCTTGACTACCTGCAAGCCCTCTACGAGAAAAAGCTCTGCACCTACCCCCGCACGGACAGCCGCTTCCTCACCGACGATCTGGAAGCCTCTGTGCCGGAGCTTGCAGCCGTGGCCGCCGCCATCTGCGAAACCACCGCACCGGAGGGCGTGAACGCAAGGCAGGTCTGCGACAGCCGCAAGGTCAGCGACCACCACGCCATTCTTCCCACCGCCAGCGCGAGCAAGGCGGATGTGTCGGTGCTGCCGCTGGGCGAGCGCGAGCTTTTGCGCCTTGTGGCAGGTCAGCTTCTCCGTGCGGTCAGCGATGCACACCGCTATGCGGAAACCGCCGTCACGCTGGAGTGCGGCGGCGCTGTATTCACCGTCAAGGGCAGAACCACCCTCGTTCCAGGCTGGAAGCAGTATCTCGCGCAGGAAAAGCAGGACGCCGCCTTGCCGGAGCTGTCGGAGGGGCAGGTGTTGGATTGCGCCGAAGCCGCCGTAAAGGAGGGCAAGACCACGCCGCCCAGGCATTATACGGAGGATACACTGCTTTCCGCCATGGAGACTGCCGGAAAGGAAGATATGCCGGAAGAAGCGGAACGAAAGGGGCTGGGAACGCCCGCCACCCGCGCCGCCATCATCGAAAAGCTGGTAGCCACGGGCTTTGTGGAGCGCAAAAGGGCAAAGAAGGCCGTCAGCCTTGTGCCTGCCCATACCGGCGTTTCCCTCATCACCGTGCTGCCGGAGCAGTTACAGTCCCCGCTTCTCACCGCCGAATGGGAATACCGCTTGCAGCAGGTGGAGCGCGGCGAGCTTTCCCCGGACGAGTTCATGACCGGCATTGCGGATATGCTCACGGAGCTGGTGAAAACCTATCAGGTCATCTCCGGCGCGGAGGTGCTGTTCCCCTCCGGCCGTGAGGTCATCGGCAAATGCCCCCGCTGCGGCAGCGACGTGACCGAGAGCAAAAAGGGCTTCTTCTGCGAGAAAAACGACTGCCGCTTCGGGCTGTGGCGGGACAACAGGTTCTTTGCCGCCAAGCGCGCCGCTCTGACAAAAAAGGTCGCCGCCGCGCTGCTTGCAGACGGGCGGGTGAAGCTCACCGGCCTCTACTCCGAAAAAACCGGCGGCACCTACGACGCCACTGCCGTGCTGGAGGACACCGGCGAGAGCGTCCGCTTCCGTTTGGAATTTGACAAGGGGGCGAGGACATGAAGCTCTCCAAGCTGGAGCAGGAAAGTATCATCCTCTACAACGAGGAAGAATCCACCGCCAGCATCTACACCCACGACCCCAAGCTGAAGCGCAAGCTCAAGCGCCTTGCGGAGAAATACCCGGACAAGGTGTACCCGGATAAGGCCGTCCATGCCGGAGCGGTCAGCTACGCCGTGCCGAAAAGCTGCGTCAGCGTCCGGGAGCCGTTCAGCGACGAGCGGCGCAGGGCCGCCAGCGAACGCGCCAAAAACGCCGGATATACGCCGCCCGCAAGGAGTATATACTCCGAAAACGAATAAGAACCGAGCGCCCGCACAGGAAAGCCTACCCCTGCGCGGGCGCTGCCATTTTAGGGGTAAACAGCCCATGAAATGAAAGGAAGTGCCTATGACACGAAAATCTCCATATCCGACAAGAGCGGATTATCCGGCAATGATTGAAAATGCCAAGCCTGCGCTGCGCGAGCTGCTGGAAGCGGCCTCCTATGAACGAAGAATTGCCGTTCTCAGCGCCTGCTCTCTTGATGTGGTCAATACCGTCTGCACGATCATGGTGCTGGGGCGGCACAGTCTCTATCTTCGCCGCAAAAAGCCCATCAACGCGCCGGACGCGGTTTTTGTCCGGTGGGCGGCGGACCTGTGGACGCTGCGTGAGCAGGACAAGGCAGGCGACATCCGCTATCTCTGCGGAAAAACGGATTTACGGGAATATCTTTCGCGGGGGCTTCAGCTCCTGCGTATCGACCTGACGGAAGGAGGAACCTATGCCAGAGAAACCCGGTAAAAACAGAGAACAGCTCAAGGAGATCACCGACCGCATCGAGGCGGGCATCCGCGACATCTTTGAATCCGGCGATATGGAAAAGTACCGCAATTACCTGCGCACCATGAGCCGGTTTCACAACTATTCCCTCAACAATCAGGCGCTCATCCACTTGCAGCGCCCGGACGCCACACTTGTGGCGGGCTATAACCGCTGGCGGGACAAGTTCTCCCGCCATGTGCTGCGGGGCGAGAAGGGCATCACCATCATCGCGCCCACGCCGTATAAGAAGAAAATCGAGCAGGAAAAGCTCGACCCGGACACCAAGCTGCCCATTCTGGACGCGGACGGCAAAATTGTCACCGAGGAAAAGGAAATTGAAATCCCCATGTTCCGCCCGGTGAAGGTGTTCGACTACGCCCAGACGGACGGAAAGCCCCTGCCGGAGCGCGTGGCCAGCCCCGTCGCCAACCTGACCGGAAGCGTGGAGAATTATGAGGCGTTCATGGAGGCGCTGCGCCGTTCCTCTCCCGTGCCGGTGGAGTTCAAGCCGCTGTCTGCGGATATGGACGGCTATTTCAGCCCCAAATCCCAGAGCATCACGCTGCGGGAGGGCATGAGCGAGGTGCAGACGGTATCCGCCGCCGTCCATGAGATCGCCCACGCCAAGCTCCACAATTACGCTTTGCAGCAGCCAGAGGAGCGCAGGCATAAGAGCCGCAATACCGAGGAGGTGGAGGCCGAAAGCATCTCCTTTATGGTCTGCGCCTACTTTGGCATCGAAACCGGCGCAAACAGCTTCGGCTATGTGGCAACGTGGTCAAAAAACGCCGAGCTGCCGGAGTTCCGTGCCAGTCTGGACACCATCGGCAAGACCGCAAACGGAATCATCACCGACGTGGAAAAGCACTTCGCGGAGGTTTGCAAGGAGCGCGGCATCGAGCTTCCCAAGGACACGGAATATGAGCTTGTCACCATCCCGCCCACCCGCGAGGACGCGCTGGCCTTTGCTGCCGACTACGCGGCGTTCCTGCGCCGGGGTCTGAACGTTCCCGACAGCGCAGAAGGACCCACAGCGGCTTCGGTTGCGGACAGGCTGCTTGCCGGTGAGGACGCAGAGCTGCGGAAGGAGCTGGAGGATTTCGTCAAGCTGGCAGACGAGATCGGCATCGACGACGGCTCTCATGGGCTTCTGGAACGCTTCAACGGCCTGTTCCGTCAGGAATGGCGGGCAAAGGAGGAGCCCCAGCCGGAGGCTAAGGCGGAAATGGGCGAAAAAATGACCGAGCTGCCGCCGCTGCCGGAGCTGGAGCAGGGCTATCCCATGCCGGATACGGGCATCGGCTTTTCGGAAATGTATCAGTACGGCTACACGGACGGCAATGCCATGCTACCGCTGACCAAGGAGCGCGCCATGGAGCTGTTCATGCAGGACGTTCCCGTGTTCCTGCTCTATGCCGACAGCACCGAGGCCATGGCGCTGGACGCCGAGGATATTTCCTCCCACACCGGCGTGTTCGGCGTGGAGCGCGAGGAATGGGACGCGGTGCGCGGCGTTGTGACGCTGAGCGAACAGGCGGACACGGAGAAGCTGTTTCTGGAAAACCCGCAGGACGCTTTCCTCATCTATCAGATCCGGCGCGGCGGTGAATTGGACGCTTACCGCTTCATGAACTATGACTACTTGCAGAGCAAGGGCGTCACGCCGGAGCGCGGCGGCTACGACGCGATCTACACCGGCGGGTTTATGGATTATGGGAATGCCAGAACCAATCTGGATATGATTTATCAGCGGTTCAATGTGGATCATCCTGCGGATTTCAAGGGACACAGCCTGTCGGTCAGCGACATCGTTGCCCTAAAGCAAAACGGCGTAGTATCCTGTCATTACGTTGACAGCATCGGCTTCCGGGAGCTTCCCAATTTCCTCAAGCCGGAGAACTACCTCAAAAATGCGGAGATGGCCATGGAGGACGACTACGGCATGATCGACGGCATCATCAACAACGGCCCCAAGCAGTCCACCGTGGCCGATTTGGAGGCACAGGTCAAGGCGGGCTTTTCCATCTCCCTGACGGAGCTGGCTGCGGCCTCTCACCGCGAACAGAAGAAGCCCTCCGTGCTGGAAAAGCTCAGGGAAAGGACGCCGGAGCAGGCGAAGAATAAAACAGCGCCCAAACGGAGCGCGGAAAGAGAGCTTTGATATGAACGACAAGCATTTCACCCACGATGAAGTCAGCCTTATGAGCATCTACAACGCGGCAGGCACCCGCGAGGGCCTGATCGCGGCCCTCACAGAAATGCGGGGGTATCTGGACGCGGAGGAGGCCGAGCTGCGGGAGCTGACGGACAGCGCCCTCGCAAAGCTGCGCGGCATTACCGACGCGGAGTATGCCGCCTTTGACCTGTTCCCTGATTTCTGAACCTTTTATAGTAATTGATGACTTTTCGCCGTTGTGGTATGATATTCCTACCGTTAATTCTAAAGGAGGGATTGTTGTGCCAAAAGATGGGCAAGCAATGAGCAGCCTCGAAATGCGCAATCTTATACTTGAGGCATTGGCCGAGGAAGATAAAGCAAATACTCCGTATGGAATGACATTCAAAATGTACGGATACAAAGGGTGCGTATCTGATTTAAGAGCCATCGTAGAATACCTTGCAGTTAAGCACAATATTATAGATAAGGAAGTAGAATTTTCTGCCACTGCGTGGGGAGTTCCCGGTGGGATGCGCTATTACAAACGTAATACGAATTTTGATGATGATGAATTAAATCTGTTTACAGAAGAAGTTCACCAGTTGATGTTCCAAAATGTGCTATCACCCGGAGCAACCCGAAACTATGGCGATGATTGGCCGTACTTTCATGTGACAAAATACGGACTTGAATGTTTGAAATATAAAGATGTCCTCCCCTATGATCCAGACGGTTATTTGCGGAGACTATCAGCTATTGTTTCCGTAGACGAATGGGAAAAATTCTACGTTGCGCAAAGTCTCCGTTGCTTTAACGCTGGCGCATTGGAAGCCTCAATCATTATGCTGGGGTTAGCTGGTGAATATCTGGCTGGTAAGCTCATTGACGCTATGGACGCATTTCTTGCCAAGAATGAGCAGGCGCTATCTACGCAGTTTTTAACAGCTTTGTCAGGATTAACACAAATATCAAGGAAATATGCTGAATACGATAAAATTCTAAAAGAAGTCCTGAAGCAAACGGATGGATCAGGCAATTGCAAGTATCCAGCACTCAAATCGTTATCCCCACAACTTGATGTTCCTGCAAAGACAGTCTATGCAACATTTCTTAGGTTGACCAGAAATGAACTTGCCCATCCCACCGATGTCAGAATGGACAGAATTGAATGCCTGACCATGCTGATAAGCTACATCAAATATTGTGAAACACAGCATCAGTACCTTGATTTTTACACTTCAAACACATAAAAATTCAATACTTGCACAGGTGCAACCAGAAATGGTTGCACCTTTTGCTTTCAAAAGGAAGTGAAAATAGTGAACAAAATGCAATTCTATGCGGAGCAGGCGGAGCGCACCGCGCGGCAGATCACCGGCAGCCATCTGGCGTGGACGGCGTTCCTGACCACCGCCGCAAGGCTGTATAAGTACCCCTACAACGAGCAGCTCATGATCTATATGCAGCGCCCGGAGGCCACCGCCTGCGCGGAGTATGACTTCTGGAACGAGAAAATGGGGCGCTATGTCCGGCGCGGCAGCACGGGCATCGCCCTCATTGACGCTTCCGGCTACAAACCGCGGCTCAAATACGTCTTTGACGTTTCCGACACCGGCGGAAAGGAAAACGCCCGCCGCGTCAACTTGTGGGAGCTGAAAGACGCGCATACCGACAGCGTGAGCGCCATGCTGGAGCGTAATTACAGCGTTTCCGGCAAAAACGGCCTCGCGGAGCAGTTCGAGAGCGTCGCTTCCCAGCTTGCTGCGGAATACTGGCGCGACCATTCCCGCGACATCCTCGGCATCGTTGCGGATTCCTATCTGGAGGAGTATGATGATTACAACATCGAGGTGGCGTTCAAAAACGCCGCGGTGGTCAGCATCACCTACTCCCTCATGTCCCGCTGCGGGATGCAGCCGGAGGATCACTTTGAACACGAGGATTTTTTCAGCATCTTTGATTTCAACACCCCGCGCACGGTGGCGGCACTCGGCACGGCGGTCAGCGAGATCAACGAACAGGTTTTGCGGCAGATCGAAGTCACCATACGAAATTATGAGCGCGAACACAGCGCGGAAAGGACGGCAGAGCATGGAGAACAACCTGACTTACACGATGAACGGAGATTACATGATTCCCGACCTGAAGATCGAGGTGCCGGAGCAGCCCCTCGGCAAGTACGGGCGGATGCGCCAGAAGTACCTGAAGGAGCATCGCCCCATTCTTTGGAATCAGATGATCTTGGAGGAGACCCTGTTTCCGCACCTGCTGGAGATCGAGCAGGCGGCGCAGAGCCGTCTGGAGCAGATGATGCCGGAGCTGGCGGCGGAAGCGGGGGCGACGGAAAGCCTGAAAGCCAGCGACCCAATGAAATGGGTGGGCCTGATGAACACCTGCAAGGCGCAGGCGGAGGAAGTGATTCTCGCGGAGCTGATCTACGCATAACAGAACACCCCGCACGGGGCGGTCAGCTATCCTTTTTCCCCACCGAAGCGGAACAGATTACAGCCATAGAAGAAGCGGAGAGCGCACAGACGCCCTTCGCTTTTTCCGTTTCTCAGGCGCAGCTTGACCATGTGCTGCGGCTGGGCGGCAATTCGGACGATACCCGCATGGTCATTGCCGCCGCGTTCCAGAAGCAGAAGCCCACGGAGGATGTTGCCGCGCTGCTGCAAAACACTTTCCACGGCGGCAATGGCTTCAAAACCCCAGAGGGCGAGCTTTCCGCATGGTACGCCGCCGACGGCATCCACATCGCCCCCGGCAGAAGCGCGGAGTATGTGCGCAGCGCGCAGGTAATCGCATGGCAGGACGCCGCCGTGCGCATTTCTGAGCTTATGGACAGCGGCGCGTATGCTTCCAATGTGGAGCTTGCCGAAGCAGGGCAGCATGAGCGGATGCAGCTTGCCCAAGCCCTCTGGTATCTGAAACACGATCTCAGCGATGAGGCGCGGGAACAGGGCTATCTCTCCTGTATGGATACGCTGCGTGGCGGCGGATTTCCTGATGAAACGGCGCGGCTGGCAGAGCAACTGACAAACACAGATTTCCGCGATACGCTCTCCGGCGAGTTCGCGCAGTTTTACGCCGCACATGAACAGGACAGAAGCCTGCTGCGCTTCCACTACCACAAGCTGGAGAACATCTGGCAGAGCCTGCGGGACCTGTCCTTGCCCCGCAGGGAGTATTCCTCCGAAATGACCGCCGTGCCGGAGCTGGGGCGCTTTATCACCGAGGACGAGATCGACCACGCGCTGGATCGCGGCAGCGGTGTCGAGGGCGGCAAGGGCAGGATCTACGAATACTTCACCGCCGACCACACCGGCAAGGAAAAGGCAGCTTTCCTCAAAGATGAGTATGGCACCGGAGGTCATACCCATGCTGTATCCGGAGCAAGCAGCAGCTATGAAGATCATAGTGCAAAAGGCATTACGCTGAAAAAGGCAGACTGCGCCAATGTGGAGCTAAGCTGGACGAAGGTGGCCGCAAGGATTGACAGCCTCATTCAGAAGGACCGCTTCCTCTCCCCAAGGGAAAAGGAGCGCTACGCCCAGCTTCAGCGGGAAAAGGAAGCGGAGCGTGAACTGCCAACACAGGCACAGATTGACTACAATGCCATCAAGGAAGCCCACCCGGACGACATCGTGCTGTTTCAGGTGGGCGATTTCTTTGAGATGTACGGCGAGGACGCAAAACAGGCGGCGGAGCTGCTTGATCTCAACCTTACCACAAGAGCGATCCCCGGTGCTGGCCGTGTGGAGATGTGCGGCGTACCGTCGCACAATTTAGAGATGTATGTAGAGAAATTGCGCGATAAGTATGATGTGACGATTGCCGAAGCGCCGGACTTTAGAGCTGAGCGCCACATTTACACGCTGCGCTCTATCGACCATGAGGCCGAAGCCGCTATCAATGCTTATGAAGCAGAGTTCGGCGCGGACGGCACGAGGGTGTTCCGCGACCCCGCCGCAGAGCAAGTTCAGCCCACGGTGCAGGAACGTTTGGAGCATTACAGGCCGGTGGTGATGGCAGCGGTTTCGGAGGATACGGCCTATCGCAACGCCTGCGGGCACTCCGACCGGGAAAATGCGGAAATCGAATGTAATGCCGCCGTGCGCCGCGCCGTTCTCAATTCAAAGGATATGGAGCTTATCCGGTTGTTTTCGGATGTACCGGAGTTCCGCAGCCGCCTGCACCGAGAGACTTTTGAGGGAACCTATGAAAGGCTTCACGATCTGCTGCGTCCGCTCTCGCAGGACGATATAGACGATGCACTCCGTGCATGGAACGGAAATATCGAGAGCAAACACGCCGTAGTGCGGTATATGCAGCAGCACGGACGTGAAAAAGAAACTGCTGCATGGCTTGCTCACGAGTACGGCGGCAAGGAGGGCAACAATCTCTTTATCGTCCGCGCTGGAAGCCCGGAAACCGCCGAACTGTCATGGGCAAAAGTGCAGCGGCGTATCGCACAGCTTATCCGCGAGGATAACTTCTTCACGGAGCAGGAACGCGACAATTTCGATGATATTGACCCCGTTGCCATTCGGGAAGCCCTCGCCCAGCGCGGCATTGTGGGCGGCAAAGTGGTTGACCCTGAAAAGCTGAACAGCGACCCATTTATCCAGCGTGTGATGCAGGATACGGAGCGTATCGCGGAGCAGGAAGAACCCACCATCGACCCCGCAGACCGTTTCCATGTGGTGAGCCTTGACCGGGGCTTCCGCACCCTTTACGCCGTGTGGGACGACGAGACCCACGGCTACTATGTGGATGCGGACGGAGTGATCGAGGAATTTACAAGCGAATGGCAGGCGGAGGCATACCGGCTGGAACTGCAAGGACAGGCGGAGCAGGCGCTTATAGAACGGGCAAAGGGACTGATCTCCGACTTCTGCCGGAGCGAATACGGCTCGGAGGCGGATTTCAGCGACCCTACCAAGATTGGCATCGCCTACACCACCGTCACCGACGATGAGATTCCCATTCAGGTGAACATCGACCTTGTGAATTACCGGCTGGAGCGCTATCTGGATGACGA
>ERZ860322.1631-NODE-1631-length-12465-cov-3.987591_pt1 | contig 12465 bp, 12 predicted proteins | sample MGYA00509979_ERZ860322 | MGnify/ENA primary metagenome ERZ860322 (study PRJEB30046, sample SAMN00715217) | human gut metagenome | study: EMG produced TPA metagenomics assembly of the A metagenome-wide association study of gut microbiota in type 2...
TGAAAACCGTTAGGCGGCAACGCCACAGGGGTTCGAATCCCTTACTCTCCGCCATAAAAGGACTCCAATTTTGATACAAAGTTGGAGTCCTTTCTTTTTGCCTAAAAGTCCTTGAAATCAGGCACTTTCAGAAATACGGCTCTTCCGTACGGATCTTTTACCGTCCCGGGAGAGCCGTTTTTGTATTAAAGAATGTTCGCTGCCCGGCCTTCCTCCGAGATGAAATCGTTCAGCTATGGGTATAATCGTTCAGACAATAGCGCAATCGTTCAGATAATTAATGTCTACTGAATAATGGAAAAGGCCTTGTATCTCAAGACATAGAAGTCCATATGTGGTATGATAAGTGCAAGGGAAACAGCAAAAATCAGGCAAAAACCTTGCACTTGGAGGGCAGCCATGTATCGTTACAGCAACGGCCAGATCAGTCTGGCGGATTTCAAGCAGCCGGTTGGCATGAATCTGAAAGAAAGCAACCGTTGGGTCAGGAAAGCCCAGACGATTCCCTGGCTGGAGATTGAGAAACGGTACGCCGCGCTGTTTACCAACCGCAAAGGCAATGTAGCCAAGCCGCTGCGCTTGGCTTTGGGAGCCTGCATTATCCAAGCGGAGTATGGCTACTCCGACGAGGAGACTGTACTTCAGATACAGGAGAACCCGTACCTGCAGTACTTCTGTGGGTACCCCGGCTATGATGGCGAAAAGCTGCCTTTTGATCCGTCGCTGATAGTGTACGCCGGAGAGCACGGGAGTTTTATCCACAGTTCCCGAAGAACTTGTACGTTGTTGAAGAGCTCAGATTTGATCACGTGTTAACCGTCCAACGTCTCGTGGGGAAAGAACTGATTGAAACGACGATATTGGAACTGCTCGAGGAAAAAAGCATCGAGCAAATCTCCGTCGCTGAGATTGCCGTGGTATTTCTACCCGGGCGTTCTATAATCACTTCTGCGACAAGCACGAAGCTGTCGGAGCGATCTACCTGAGATATATGAAACCATTTGTCGACGGTCCTCTGGATGAATGGTATACTCATATGTCTGATTTTTTTCGTCTCATCAGAGATACATGGAAAACACGCTGTGTTATACCGGCCAAAACAATCTGGGCGAAGGCAATTCACCCTCTGCTGTTCTTTATGCCAGTTGAGTTTTCTGTTGGCTCTTGCTGGTCTGAGAAAGTTTTACTTCGATTCACCACCAGGAAACAGGTAGTCTTGTAATGACTCCGCGATCTTATCTGCAGAATCTCCCGGCCCATATGAATAGACCCTCCCACTTGAGTCTTTGGTCATGTTACCGCCCCCTTCACAAAGCAAATCAAGTACATGCTATATCTTTATTTGTATACTTCGATTATTCTGAAGAAGACCTTGCCGCTGACGTTATGCCTCATATGCGGCATCAGCGTAGAACAGGAATACATATGAAAAGGCATGGCCCTCGGTCACCGGCAGCAGATGTCGATGGTCGAGGGCCTTTTGTATTACCATGCAGTATAATTAAGGAGTTTAATTTTGGATGCAATTACACGGGTTTATCCTTAAGCTGATTATCATAGTTGCGCTCGATGGACTTAATAATGAGTGTCAGGACATCACAGGTTGGTGTTGGCACTCCTACGAGTTTACCCTGCTCGGAAAGAGCTCCACAAAGCATATCAACTTCAGTGGGCAGCTTTTTCCAGCAGACATCTTGAGTCATGGAGTTTACATACGGTCCGTTTTCCAGACACTGTTCATGGTCATGGGCAATAAACTCATCTGCATCCATTATCTGAATACCTTTAGCCTTTGCGACAGCTACACCTTCGCGGATGACTCTGTTATACAGTTCACGTCCGTACTGGCATCTGTCTGTATCGCCAATGCTCAGTCTAAGCACTGCACTGACAGGGCTGTGGGAGCTGTTCTTGATAACCTTCCACCAGACAAGAGGAAGGATATCCTCGCGGAATACAGCCTTTGCGCCGCCCTCATTGAAGTACTTTTCAAGCTGTTTGCCAACTTCGACGCTGCGTGAAGAAGTTTCAATAGTACCAAAGTTTACTACTACGCCTCCGTTTGGATATGAGGTGCACATACCCGGTCCATCGAGAACTGTTCCTATGGAGCCGGAGCCTATCATGCATCTGTTGGCAGGATGGTACTTCAGGAGCTTGTCCTCATTACCAAGACCGTTGATCAGAGAGATAACAACGGTTTCGGGTCCTATGCACGGGGCTGCACCAATGATGGCATTTTCAAGCTGAGTAGCCTTCGTAAGGAATATTACCGCATCCATAATTCCGATTTCGTCTGCGGAATATGCCGTCTTAAAGCCGTCCAGGTGGTAAGACTGATCAGGATCAATACGGAAAGTCATGCCATCAGCGGCAACCTTGTCCATGTGTGCCTTGTACACATCAACAAGCGTCATATCTGCTCCGCCCCTGCGGAGATATGATGCAAATACACTGCCGGCAGCGCCGGAACCTATCATAGCTATTTTCATAAAGAAAACCTCACTTTACAGAAGCCCTATTGCAGCTTCCATGATCTTCACTCTTGTTTCTGTCTCTTTAAGTCCTGCCAACTGCTCATCCGTAAAATCAGGATCAATCACATCGGCAATTCCGTCTTTCCCTATGCGGCACTTCATATCCATTGCCACATCAGTTATCCCAAAATCACCGTTGAGTACAACAGCAGCCGGAAATACTTTATTTGTGTCTTTCACTATCGCTTCAACTATCTTGGTTATGTGAATAGACGAAGTCCATGTTGTGGTACGCCCGCTCTTCATGCTCTGCCAGTGAGCAAACCATTCCACATTCATTTTTTCCACTATTGCCTTCTGTTCATCGGTAAGCACTAAGGGATTGCCATTAACAGTAGCCTGATCGTAAAGCCTTATTGCTTTGCCGTGTTCTCCGACGCACCACGCATCAATTGAGGCGTACGGAATGCCGGTGATTTCTTCAATAGCCCATTTCATGCGTATGGTATCCGGAGCGCAGAAGCCGATTACTCTGCTTCTGTCTATACCAAGCAGCTTATGATAGGCATATGTATATATCTCAATGGGGTTTGTACCTGTAATTATTATTACATTTTCCTTGAGAAAAGGCTTCATACTGTCGCAGATACTGCTGACTATGCTGTAATTGAGCTTCAGATTGGCGCTACGGTCTTTTACTTCGGGATTATACGGAACACTTGCAGTAATTACAACTATTTCGCAATCAATGATGTCGTGATAATCTGCCACAGTAAATTGTGTATGCGTATCATCCAAAAGGCCCTGATAAAGGTCCATTACATGAGTTTCTACTACATTCTTTTTGATATCGATAAGCTTTATTTCTTCCATGAGTCCGGTTTGTCCGACGGTCAAAGCTATAGCGGAACCCAAACCACCGGCAGCACCGATAATTGCCATTTTCATAATATCCCTCACTCTTTACAGAGGGAGCAGGAAACCTGCTCCCCGATGTAATTATGTACTGCCGATTATTGTTTTATTTGCAGAGGAGCTTTGCAAGTGTGCTGCCGAGGAAGTATACGATAGGCATGTTGACGAAAGCAACAACCATGCCCCATTTGAACATTCTGCCGAGATCAAGCCAGCCGTAGTCGGCTGCGACTGCTGCGGAAGGAGTTCCGGGAGGAGTTGCCCATGCGTGCTGTACTGCGTTGATGACCAGTATAGCAACAGCCATGGAGTTGAGGCTGTCACCATAAACACCCATGGATATGGGCATTGCGATTGCCATCATAACTGCAATTGCAACTGCGTTGGAGGTGAAGTTGGTGATAAAGATACCGACTGCAACCATGAGGAGCAGGAAGAGACTGGGGCTGATGCCGCTGAATACGGGAGAGAGCACTCCGGTAAGCCATGCAGAGATACCGGAATCAGCATTGGATACAGCGCCGCCAAGGCTCATGATAGCACCGAGGAAGATGATGGTACCCCAGTTTACATTGTCGAGAGCATCCTTGAACTTGAGTATGGGCTGGCCGTCTTCCATGGTGATAAGGTTCATAAGGATGAGACCGATGAGAGGAGGAATGGTGTTGTGAATTTTGCTGAATATGGGAGAAAGACCGTTGGGAGAAATAAACTTGAAGAGGCCGGGGAGCATCCAAAGAAGAATGACGCAGCCGTAAATGATCGCAGACCATTTTTCTCTTTGGGTCATTTGGCCTATTGATCCTTCCACCTTGTCAAAGTCAACATTCTTAAGGGAAGATACATCGGGTCTCCAGATGTATTTGCAGATAAGCCAGTAGACGAGAAGGCAGACGACAACTACGGGAAGAAGAACGCCGCAGAAGGTAAAGAAGTCAATGCTGTTGCCGGTGTACTGATTGTAAAGGCCCATACCCTGAATGGTAATTGCGTGAGAAATAGGAGTAGAACCGTTGCCGAGCTGTCCGGCTATGATAGCGCCGAGTGTCATCATTGCACCGACAGCAGGCTTCTTAGACTTATCGAGATTTACTTCACCGAGGATTGCATCCATGATGGGGAGAGTAACAAGGATAGAGCCGGAGGACGGGAGGAAGAGACCGAGTATAAAGCATGCCATAAAGAACATAAGCACGGTATACCAGGGACTCTTACGGGAAAGCTTGTTGGTCATAAGCACGATTGCAATTCTGCGTGCAAAGCCGCTCTTGGTAAGGCAGGCTGCAATCATGAAACAATAAAGCATGAGGACTGTGGTTGCATTACCGAAGGAGGTGGTGCACACCTTTGCAGCGCCGAGAATGGGAACTGTGCTGAGTGCAAAGAGAACATAGAGGCTTGTCCAGCCGACGCCCATGCTGAGCCACAAAATCATACCGCCGATGAGGATACCGAGTATCTGAACACCGGATTCGGGGAGACCGGCAACTGGAACATAGCGGGAGCCAAACATAAGAATGGTTGCGATTATTATAAGGATTATTTTGCCAGCACTGAAGCTAAGACCTATTTTTTTTGATTTACTCATAATAAGTTTCCTTTCTGCCGTTTTCTCTCAGAAGCTTAATACTTTCTGTAGTGTTACTTGCAGAGTCTTGCGATATGGTCGTAATTGATGTTTACATCGTCCTGAAGCTTTGCCATCTGTTCTTCGGTCATGTGAGCAAATCTTCTCTGCGTTTTGGTAAACTCGGTTACAGGCTTGGGGTCCTTCACGTTGACCGTAAATTTGAATTCGCCGTACTCTGCCTCCCAAAGCGGGAAGTAGTTTGTCTGAACCGCATCACGGCACTGCTGTACCATGAGTTCGGGCTTGCTCTTCCAGCCGGTGGGGCAGGGAGCCAGAATGTGCAGGAATGCAAAGCCGTGCTTGGAGGCCTCACGAGCCTTTTCAATCTTTGTACGGAAGTCCTTCATATATGCGGGAGAGCAGGTGGCTGCATAGGCAATGTTCTCTTCTGCAAGCATCATTGCGAAGGGTTTTTGGCTGTTCTTCTTGCCGTGGGCAGCTTTACCGGTAGGAGTTGTATTTGTCCAACCGCCTTCAGGAGTTCTGGAGGAGCGCTGAATACCGGTATTCATATATGCTTCGTTATCATAGCATACAACCAGCAGATGCTCGCCGCGTTCAGCAGCGGCAGTCAGATTGCCGAAAGCAATATCGGAGAACATACCGTCACCGCCTACGCAGAGGCAGGTGGTCTCCTTGCCCTGACGGATAAGCTCGCGGGAAACACCAGATGCACTGGGAGCCATGTTAGTAAAAAGCGTACCGTAGCAAGGAGCCGTATTTCTGCAAGTCAGCAGACAGCAACCGGGACCGCCAAACTCAATAAAATCGTTTCCGAGCACATCATACACTACACGTATTACAAGCTCAAGGCCACAGCCGGCACACATATGCAGACCAGGAGACAATTCAATCTTATTTTTCATTATAATATCCCCCCTTTCTTATTCCCAACTCAGCCAGTTGACCTCTTTAACCGGCTCACCGTTACCGGCGTCTCTTGTCATGCCGACTGCAAGCTCAATATGCTCGCGGGTGATATCCATAGTGGATATACCGTCAATAAAACTGAGCATTTTGGGCATATCCTCATGTCCTGAAATTGCTGCTTTAACTTCCTGATATACAGTGCCGCAATTCCAGCCGAGCGCAATGCTGCGGTCTATGACACCGACAGCCTTCCTGCCCTTGAAGATGCGAACGATCTCTTCTTTCGGGAAGGGCCTGAACATACGGATACGTGCAAGACCGACCTTGATGCCGGCTTCGCGTGCCTCGTCGATTACGTTCTTTGCCATGCCGGACATGGAGCCGATGGTCATAAGAAGGATCTCAGCATCTTCTGTCTTGTATTCCTCGACCATGCCGCCGTAGCTTCTGCCGAAGAGCTCTTCAAATTCCTTTTCGACCTTCGGGAAAATATTCTTGACATTATCGATAGCATTGAGGGTCTGATAACGATACTGGATATACGGCTTGCCGCTGAAGGAAAGGGCAAACTGCATGGACTCACTGTCGGAGAAGCGAGTGCGCTTCTTTTCTTTTGCGGTGCCGAGGAACTTGTCCACGAGCTCCTGATCGGGCACATCCACCGGCTCATAAAGGTGAGACATGAAGAAGCCGTCACTTACAACCATTGTGGGGAGCAGGACCTCGGGATCTTCGGAGAGCTTATAAGCCATGAGGATGGAGTCAAGGAGTTCCTGAGAATCTGCGGGGTCGATTTCCAACCAGCCGCAGTCTCTGGTGGAGGCAGCATCCTGACGGCTGGTACTGATACCGCGCTGAGCTCACGTGTAACATCGACCATAACCATGGGAACGCGCATGCCAGCCGCAAACATCATAGGCTCGTTCATATATGCCAGTCCGAGGGAAGATGTTGCGGTAAAGACGCGCGCACCTGCGACAGCTGCACCGGTAATGGCACTCATGACGGAGTGTTCGCCTTCGACCTCGATAATGTCGCAGTCCAGCTTGCCATCCGCGACGAACTTGGAGACTTCTTCGCTGATCTGGGTCTGCGGGGTTATAGGATAAACGGCTGCAACTTCTACTTTTGCAAGCTTTGCAGCGTATGCGGCAGCCTTATTGCCGGAAAGTACTTTTAACATTTGCTTTACCTCCCTTTAGTCCTTGAACTGTGAGTCCAGCATCATTGTAATTGCCTTTTTAGGACATTCATGTGCGCAGACACCGCATCCCTTGCAGTAATTGAGATTTGCCTGATAATAGCCATCCTTACTCTTACTTATGCACTGAATACTGCAGAAAGTGGCGCAGATGCCGCATTTGATGCATTTTTCGTGGTCAAATACCGGACGGGTAATCTTCCATGAGCCGGTGGGAAGAGTGATGAGCTCGTCGGCATTCTCATAATTACCCCAGAGTGATTCATACTCGGGCTTATCGGGAGTTTTGCACTCAAGCACCTTGCGATTCCACCAAGGCTCGCGCTTTTCTCCGCTGGCCTTGTAGTCAAACTCGTAGACAGTGGACTCATCATAGCCCCTCTGACATGAAAGCACAGAGGTCTTTACGAAGTTCTTGGGCAAATTGTTTTCCATTGCCTTAATAGCATCTTCGAGTTTCAGTTCCTCAGCCTTGCAGAAGGCTCCGCACATTACCATGTTGGTAAGGTTGTTGCCGTTGACCTCAAAGGCAATCCTGATGCCGTCTACCATAATAACCTTCGACGGCTTGACACCCATAGCCATAACAGCGTTTACATCCGTACCGCAGGCTATGATTACACCGCCTTCGGGGAAGCCTTCGTAGGATTTCTGCTTTGAGATCTGAGAGGGATCCAAGAGGAAAAGATAATCCGGCTCATAAGTAAGTCCGTTTTCGCGTACAGGTTCATCAGACAGACGGCCAAAAGCGGTAACGTCGCTGCCTCGGCGTTCGACACCGTAGGAGGGCATTACAGCCATGTACTTTCCTTCGAGCAGGAAAGCATTTGAAAGTATTTCGCCGCCTGTAACAACGCCCTGCCCGCCGACGCCGTGCATTCTGATCTGTTTCATTTGCACATTCTTCCTTTCTATAATTTTATTTAACTAAATAAAATACCCTGTCTTTTTTGCCTTGAATGTGAGTTCATCCCTGAAGTCGGGATGGGCAATAGCAATAAGTGCTTTTGCTCTCTCTGCAAGGCTCTTGTAGCGCAACTCCGCCACGCCGTATTCGGTTACTATCATGTCAACATCCGCTCTCGGGGTAGTAACAGTGGAGCCGAGAGGAAGAGTAAGGTCAATTTTGGAGATTTTGGTTCCGTCTTTTTTCTCTACAATGGAATTGATGACTATAAAAGACTGGCCGCCCTTTGACCATTTTGCACCTCTTACAAAGTCCAGCTGTCCGCCGCAGCCGCTGTAGGGCTTAATGCCTAGGGTTTCAGAGCATACCTGGCCGGTAAGGTCTATAGCGAGTGCGGCATTGACTGAAATAAACTTATCGTTCTGGGCTATAACTCTGGGATCGTTTACCCAAGAAACGGTGCGCATTTCAATGTTCTCATTGCCGTCTACAAAATCGTAAATTTCCTGCGTTGCTCGCATGCCTCCAGCAAAGGCGAATATGCTCTTTCCCGGCATAAGTGTCTTGTGAGTGTTGGTAACTACACCGGATTTCATGAGCTCCATCATGGACTGGGAGAAGAGCTCTGTGTGTACGCCGAGATTTCTATGGTTTGTGAGCAGCTCGCCTATTGTGTCGGGTACGCGTCCAACGCCGAACTGAATAGTAGCCTCGTTTGGGATACGTTCTGCAATGAAGCTTGCGGCTTTATAGTCTGTCGCAGAATGGACCTCCGGCGTGGCAGTGTGAAGAGCGGTGTCCTCTTCGTAAATAGCGGCCACTTCGCTGATATGCACCTTATTGCAGTCGCCGTTAATTCTAGGAAGCTTCGAATTCACCTGAACAACAACTCTGTCTGCTATTTCAATGCCCGCTCTGTGACCGAGGCTGTTGTAGCCCATGGTAAAGAATCCATCCTCATCCATTGGCGTCGCCTGACACACAAGGATATTAGGCTTTACACGCACGCGCACATAATCGTCGATATCACTGAAGTGCGTAATTATTACTTCAGGAGCATAACCATCTTCCATTGCCTTTCTGACAGGAGGAGTTGACCATCCGGCATAGTGATAGAGCTTGTCTTTATGGGTATTGTCAAGGAAGCCATAAGGTCTGGTAAGATTAAAGATGGTATAAACGTCAATTCCCGGAAGTGCATCAATATTTTCGTCGAGGAAGCTGAGGATAGAAACCTCTCCGCCGTGGCACATCAGGCGGTCTCCCTTTTTCAGCAGCTTTAATATCTGCTCTTTTTTTATCAGCTTGGAATTATATTCACTGAGGTAATTATTCATAGCGCATTCTACCTTTCTGTTTTATGTATTTATTGTATAGCTGTCAGCTATTTTTCACAACAAACAGCTATTATTCATATGTATTTTTGTATTCATGTTATTAAAGAGAAAAATTAAAGATAAACAAAAACTAATTGCCTGCAACAAAAACTTTAATATGGGTAAACAGTAATTTGCTTGCATAATATTTTTGTTGTGTTATTATTTAAAAAGTAAATAAAAATGATAGGGGGCAATAACTTGGACATTAACCAGATGCGGTATTTTATAGAAATATGCAGCTGCGGCAGTATGTCAAAAGCCTCAGAAAAACTGCATTTGTCTCCGCAGGGTCTCAGCCTTGCAATCCGCCGCATGGAGGACGAGCTCGGATGCGATCTGTTCTACAGGAAATCTTCCGGACTTATACTGACTGAAATTGGTCAGCAATTCAAAACTGAGGCGGAGGCAGCGTTAAGGCATGTGGATAATATATATTCCCTGTGCTCAAAAGGCTTAAAAAAGGAAATCCACATAGCCTGCACACTTAATCTTCTTTCCAGGTTGCCCAGCTCCTTACAGCAACTTCTGATTTTCGGTACAGATGATATCTCCGTACACACCACCGAAAATTTCACCTGTGTATGCGAAGATATGATTCTCAGCGACAAGGCCGATTTAGCCATTGTTTACGGCGATTGCGATGAAACGCTCTTCAAAGTTACCAAGCTTGATAACTATAATCAGGTCTTTATAGTAAACAAACAGCATCCTCTGGCAGCCAAAAACAGTATTAAGCTTGCAGAGCTTGCGAATATTCCGTTAATTATCCCCTATGATCGCTGCCGTCCCGGTATGAAGCTTCGTCAGATGTTCAGTGAAGCAAATATACCTCTGAACATTGCTTTCAGTTCAGATCGTCCGCGTCAGATTATTGATGTTGTTTCCGCAAATCCTAAGCTCGGAGCAAGAATAATTCTCAACGATGTAACTGAAGAAGACCGACATAACCTGAAAATTCTGCCGTTAGAGGACGAGGAGTTTCTTCTGCCGGTTTGCCTAATCTACAAAAAGGGCAAAAAGCTGAATATGCAGGAACTGTTTCTGCATCACCTGATTACAGATTGCTACTAGCAAGCAAAACATAACGCATCTGCTGATTTTTATTTTTCCTTGAGACAATCATTCCTATAAAAATATGCCCGCATTGGAGTGCACCATCAATCCAATGCGGGCTTGCTTATTATTTGAAATATACATAGACCTCTTTCAGTCTAAATAATGTCTACTGAATAATGGAAAAGGCCTTGTATTCATGCCCAGCGGCAGGCGGAGGAGATCGTAATAAGTGCGGCCAAATCAAAGTCAAAGATGTGACCCCGCATTTTCAGCTGTGACCCCAATTTCAGAGGAGGTGACCCCAAAAGTATCCGAACTTTGTATTATTGGGGTTCTTCTCCACGTCGGAGCTAAGTACGCTCTGCTCAAAAACCGACAGCTCGTTTGCTGTGGGCTGATAACGAAGTAATATTCAAACAAAGTTATCAGGCGTAGCAAGGGCAAACAGAGAATCACCGAGATTGGTCTATTACAGACTTTTCTCGGTGATTTTTTATATCCACACATTCGATTCAGGCAGCCTTCTTCGATATAATGGTTGCAGAATATCAAAGGAGGAACGGCGGATGAAGCCAAACTATTGCTAAGCAGTGCGGGGCAGATTATGTCATCGACAATTCACTTGGTAACTGCTACGAGCAGATAGCAGCGGTTGCGATATTTTCAAAGCACTCGCCGGCATGCTCGACGGCAGTCTCAAAACCAGGCCGCTTATCGACGAGATCGTGCCGCTCGAAAGGACATCGTATGCATTTGACCGTCAGGCAAGCCACGATGCCATGAAGGTTCTTGTAGATATGAATGCCTGAAAACGCGGCAAATCACAGAATAAAGTACTCCACTCGGCTGCATACTAGGTTAATGCTAAATTGGGGTGTCTTCACGATACCACCCAGCCTTGACACCCCCCACGAAAAAACCTCCGCATGGCGAAGCCATGCGGAGGTCTCTTATTTTATACTTTCGCGTCTGCCGTGGGATCAGATGATCATGTCGACGATCTTCTCGATGCCCTGGTTGTTGCCGTTGATGGCCATGCAGACGTCCCATGCGCGCCAGATAACGGTACGCAGGTTGCCGATCGCGACGCAGTCGCCGACACGGTAGATGGTTTCCTTGCCCTTGACCTTCTTGGAGGCAGTCTTGCCGCCGACAGGAGTGGGAACGAAGCCGATGCCGTTTACGACGCTGTCGCACTCGACGAAGAAGGTCTCGCCGGTCTGAACGTTCTTGACGGTGCAGCCCTTGTCGGTGATCTCGGTAACGGTGGAGTGCAGGTAAACGGGAACCTTGTGGTACTCCATAGCGTCACGCAGGAAGGAGGTGTTGGCAAGGCAAGTAGCCTGAGCCGCAATAAGGTCGCCGGCGTACTCGACGATGATCGGGTGCTTGCCGAAGTTCAGCAGCATATCGTAAGCCGCCTCGCAGGAGGACTGGCCGCCGCCGATGAAGAGAACCTTGTCGCCGACATCCTTCTTGTCCTTGAGAACGTCGGTAAAGGTGAGGGTCTTCTCGAAGCCCTTGATCTGGGGCATCATTCTGGGAGTAGAACCGGTGGCGACGATGATATCGTCGAAGCCACGGAGAGTGTTCAGGTCGTTGACCTCAGTGTTCATATGAACCTCGATGCCAGCCTTCTCAATCTCACGCTTGTACCAGGTGATGAGTTCCTTGTCGTTCTCTTTGAAGGTCATGGCGGAAGCAGTCAGGAACAGACCGCCCAGCTCATTGGTCTTCTCGAAGAGGACAGGGATGTTGCCCTGCTGCTTGAGGACGAGCGCGCATTCCATACCGCCGATACCGCCGCCGATGATAGCGACTCTCTTCGCCTTCTTGGTGGGAGCGATGTAGTATCTCTTGTGCTGCATGGTGGTGGGGTTGAGGGCGCAGCGGCCGAGGTGCAGGGAGTCCATGGTGTTCTGGAGGTTGGGAGTTCCCTTGTACTTTGCGAAGTTGAAGCAGCCGTTGTGGCAGCGGATGCAGGGCTTGATCTCGTCCTGACGTCCTTCTTTTATCTTATGTACCCACTC
>ERZ860322.1636-NODE-1636-length-12415-cov-21.515453_pt1:0-5000 | contig 12415 bp, 11 predicted proteins | sample MGYA00509979_ERZ860322 | MGnify/ENA primary metagenome ERZ860322 (study PRJEB30046, sample SAMN00715217) | human gut metagenome | study: EMG produced TPA metagenomics assembly of the A metagenome-wide association study of gut microbiota in type 2...
TGTCTCCTATGATGTTGACTTGAAAATTTGAAAGTTGAGATAATATTAAATTTGAAGTGTAGACATTAAGTACATTCATTTGAAATAGGGTTTGAAAAATCAATGGAAAATGAAAGGATGTCAATTTGAGCATAGGTGAAAATCAAGTCAAAATGCCCTATGGTGGGTAGACTTGTCTCCTATGATGTTGACTTGAAAATTTGAAAGTTGAGATAATATTAAATTTGAGGTGTAGACAATATGTAGAATAAGTTTCCCTATGGTATTAAAAATATGTTGGATGAAGATGTATGATAGGAATTTGGGCACTAGGTTGAGTCAAGTCAAAATTCCCTATGGTATGAAAAGAGCCTCCTATGGTATTGACTTGGTTGAAAATTCCAAAAAAAGTCGATATTCAAAAATCTCAACATAAGTGATTTGGCGTTTAGTAGAGTCGAACAGGTCATTTTATTATATAAGGGAGCAAAATTCTCAGTGGGGCTGCCTGCTGAGAAACCCTTCTTGTACCCTAGAAAAGTGTGCCATAGGCAACTTGGCTAGGGGAATTCGAATCTGCGGTCAGAATGGAGCTATCTCTACGGAATAGGTGATTTATAATTAGGTTTGGGGTACATGAAAAATCAAGTCAAAATTCCCTATGGTCGTCTGGACTATGGGTGATGATAGGGCATTTTGACTTGAAATTTCGGGTAAGTCAAAATTGATTGTAAGTGACTATATGAAGGTAGATAAGAAGAAATAGAATGAATTTGACTAACTTTTAGGTTTAATAACGCGATAGCAGTTATCCTGAGGTAAGTGATAATGAATTTAACAATTAGGTTGAATCAATAAATAGGTTGGTATAGATAATTTTTAGTAGGTATTTAAAAGAATAGGGAATTGAAATAGATAATCTTCGATAGAATAGTAAATATAAAGGTAAGGATTAATATTTGAAAGTATTAGAATAATTCGCGAAGTGAGCAAGTAGGAGGATGGAGTGAATGCATGGAAGGTGAGTATAGGTGAAGAATGAGTAGAAGGTGAGTATAGGTGAAGAAGGAGTAGAAGATGAGTATAGGTGAAGAAGTAGTTGTGAAGTGAGTGTAGAATAAGAAGGTATTGAAGTGAATGAAGTATGAGAAGATTGAAGATTGAAGTGAAGTCTGAAGTGAAGTCAAGAAGTGAAGTGAAGAGTGGAGTGAAGTGAAGAAGTGGAGGCAAGTCAAGAATGAAGTCAAGAAGTCAAGATGAATAGAAGAAATGAAGAAGCCAAGAATGAATGAATGAAGAATTGAAGAAGCCAAGAAGTCAAGAATGAAGAAGTCAAGAAGTCAAGAATTAAAGATGAATAGAAGAAATGAATGAAGAATTGAAGAAGCCAAGAATGAATGAAGAATTGAAGAAGCCAAGAATTGAAGAATAAAGAAGTCAAGATGAATAGAAGAAATGAAGCGAGAATGAATTAAAGAATGAAGAAGTCAAGAAGCCAAGAATGAAGAAGGCAAGAAGTACAAGAATAAAGAAGGCAAGAATGAATGAAGAATAAAGAAGCCAAGAAATGAAGAAGCCAAGAAGTAGAAGAATGAAGAAGCCAAGAATGAAGAAGCCAAGAAGCCAAGAATGAAGAACCACAAGAAGCCAAGAACCAAGAACTCCAAGAACCCCAAGAACCACACAAGATCAACTTCAAATACTTCACAATCTTCAATACCTCCCTATTCTACAAACCCTTCTCAACTACTTCCAAGTCTATATAATTCTTCAAGGACTTTTGAACCTATTCAAACTTTCTATAATTTCTAAGCCTCTATAACCCTTCGATGCTTTCATAAAATCTCAATACTTTGCAAACTTCAAGAAATGAAATTCTAATGAATAATAATCTGGTCGATCCTGCCAGTAGTCATACGCTCGTCTCAAAGATTAAGCCATGCATGTGTAAGTCTAAATAGTTTTAGTGTGAAACTGCGAATGGCTCATTATATCAGTTATAGTTTATTTGGATGAATTTTTCTATGGATAACCGTAGTAATTCTAGGGCTAATACATGTTATAATCTCTTTGAGATTTTCTTATTAGAATAAAACCAATTGTATTAGTGAGTAATAATAATAGAATCGATCGCATGCTTTTGTAGCGATAATCCTTTCAAGTTTCTGCCCTATCAGCTTTCGATGGTAGTGTATTGGACTACCATGGCAGTAACGGGTAACGAAGAATTTGGGTTCGATTTCGGAGAGGGAGCCTGAGAGATGGCTACCACATCCAAGGAAGGCAGCAGGCGCGCAAATTACCCAATCCTGACACAGGGAGGTAGTGACAATAAATCACAATGCGGAACCTTTGGTTTTGCAATTGGATTGAGAAGAAGGTACAAATCATATCGATAAACAATTGGAGGGCAAGTCTGGTGCCAGCAGCCGCGGTAATTCCAGCTCCAATAGCGTATATTAACGTTGTTGCAGTTAAAAAGCTCGTAGTTGAAGTTGGATGAGTATTTGAATTCAATTTTCGAATTGGTTTCAAATACTTATCATTTCTAGTAGTTATGCTTGGGTATTCAATTACTTGAGTATGATAGCTAGTCATTTACTGTGAGAAAATTAGAGTGTTTAAAGCAGACGTTTGTTTGAATAGATTAGCATGGAATAATAATGATATGCTTGATTTCATTGATTGGTTATGAAAGATAGCAAGATTAAAAGGGACAGTTGGGGGTATTCATATTCAATAGTTAGAGGTGAAATTCTCGGATTTATGGAAGATGAACAAATGCGAAAGCATTTACCAAGGATGTTTTCATTAATCAAGAACGAAAGCTAGGGGATCAAAGAGGCTTAGATACCCTCGTAGTCTTAGCTATAAACGATACCGACTAGGGCTTAGTAGATATCCAATGGTGTCTATTAGTACCTTGTGAGAAATCAAAGTCTTTGGGTTCCGGGGGGAGTATGGTCGCAAGGCTGAAACTTAAAGGAATTGACGGAAGGGCACCACCAGGAGTGGAGCCTGCGGCTTAATTTGACTCAACACGGGGAAACTTACCAGGTCCAGACATAGGAAGGATTGACAGATTGATAGCTCTTTCTTGATTCTATGGGTGGTGGTGCATGGCCGTTCTTAGTTGGTGGAGTGATTTGTCTGGTTAATTCCGATAACGAACGAGACCTCCGCCTATTAACTAGATAAAGTAAATATGTTTACTTTGTCTTCTTAAAGGGACACTATACGTTTGAGTATGGGGAAGCTGGAGGCAATAACAGGTCTGTGATGCCCTTAGATGTTCTGGGCTGCACGCGCGCGACACTGAACTATTCAACGAGTGGCTTGATCGATAGATCTGGCGAATCTTTTGAAAATAGTTCGTGATGGGGATTGATGCTTGTAATTTTTCATCATGAACGAGGAATTCCTAGTAAACGCAAGTCATCAACTTGCATTGATTACGTCCCTGCCCTTTGTACACACCGCCCGTCGCACCTACCGATTGAATGATCCGGTGAACACTTTGGATTTTCGGATACGTTTGAGTATCTGGGAGAAGTCGTGTAAATCTTATCATTTAGAGGAAGGTGAAGTCGTAACAAGGTTTCCGTAGGTGAACCTGCGGAAGGATCATTGTAGTATGGAAGTGTTTGTGTTGTATTACAACAGTTTTGGTTGATTTGGTTAAGAGGTTGAAATTGGAGGATAACTTAATAGAACTCATTACGATGGATATCTTGGCTCTTGAATCGATGAAGAACGCAGCTAAGTGCGATAAGTAATGCGAATTGCAGAACTCTGTGAGACATCGAATTTTTGAACGCATATGGCACTTCCTTTGGGAGTATGTTTGTTGGAGTGTGATAAATGATAAATATCTTCTAAAGATGAATATTGATAGTATGGTTGAATACTATTGAAATAAATAGGATTTGAATATTTGGTAATCACAAATCATTCATTCCTTCTTTCTTCTTTTCATCTCCAATCAAACAAGAAGACCTGCTGAATTGAAGCATCTAACTAAGCAGAGGAAAAGAAAATAACAATGATTCCCTTAGTAACGGCGAGTGAAGTGGGAAAAGCCCAATCTGAATTGCTTTTTAGCAAGTTGTGGAGTGTAGATTCCTTTGAATGTATTTATTGATTGCTAATTTGTTTGGAAAATCAAGTCATAGAAGGTGAAAACCCTGTATTTGCATGATATAAATAGAAAATGAAGGAAATCGTGGAGTCGAGTTGTTTGGGATTGCAGCTCAAAGTGGGTGGTAAACTCTACCTAAGGCTAAATATGTTCAAGAGACCGATAGCGAACAAGTACCGTGAGGGAAAGATGAAAAGCACTTTGAAAAAAGAGTGAAATAGTACTTGAAATCGTAATGGGGTAAGCATAGAATTGGTAGAATTAAAATTGTAAGTGGATAGAATTTGAATTCTATTTGACTTCTCTTTTATGGAGAAGGTGGCTAAAAGAAGAGTAAATCTCTATTCTTCCTCTAACCACCTTTCTGGAATACTAATTTTATGTCCCGTCTTGAAACACGGACCAAGGAGTCTATCATCATTGCAAGTAGTTTAGTGTAAAACTAAAATGCGTAATGAAAGTAATGGATGTGAAGTATTTGTTTACGGCAACATCTACCGGTCTTGCTTCTTTGAAAAAGGATTCGAGTAATAGCAATGATGGTGGGACCCGAAAGATGGTGAACTATGCCTGAATAGGACGAAGCCAGGGGAAACTCTGGTGGAGGTTCGAATAGATTCTAACGTGCAAATTGATCTAAAAATTTGGGTATAGGGGCGAAAGACTAATCGAACCATCTAGTAGCTGGTTCCTTCCGAAATTTCCCTCAGGATAGCTGCAACATGATATTAGTTTTATGAGGTAAAGCGAATGATTAGAGGATTCTGGGATGTAATATCCTGGACCTATTCTCAAACTTTGAATGGGTAAGAAGCTATAGATGTTTGTTTAATCTATGGATTTGAATAAATGTTGCAAGTGGGCCATTCCGGGTAAGCTGGAC
>ERZ860322.1636-NODE-1636-length-12415-cov-21.515453_pt1:10000-12415 | contig 12415 bp, 11 predicted proteins | sample MGYA00509979_ERZ860322 | MGnify/ENA primary metagenome ERZ860322 (study PRJEB30046, sample SAMN00715217) | human gut metagenome | study: EMG produced TPA metagenomics assembly of the A metagenome-wide association study of gut microbiota in type 2...
CCTATCAAATTGTCCATATCAAAATGTCCACATCAAAATATCAATTCTACCTTTTATGATTCAAATTGTAGTTCTATTGGAACTAGGGTGAGCTTCAATTCAACAACCTATTATCAAATCAATCATACTCATTGATCTCAATGAGCATTTGAAGAACTTGGAGGATTCACTTGATAGACATAGAGCATGAAGGCACACTAAGGTCATCTAGATGAAGAATCCAGAGAGATAGTAGAATGGATTGATTTGATAATCAAGAGAATTGAATTGAAACCCGTGGAGGTTCGGATGAGATGCGGTTCAGTAGTAAATTGGACTAGTTGAATGGAGAAATGGAAATGGTAGTGAAGCAAAATTCGCCATTCAACTGACTAGTGGATCCTTCTTAGATGACCGAAACCCGAAACCAATAAAGAAGTGTTGATTGAGTGGTGCATGGTAGGAAGTAAGGAGTCATTCAATGGAGAGCTTTCACGGTGACCAGAACGACTCAATCAACACTTGAATGGAAGAGTGAATCACTTCCAGCCGCTTCCAGCCTGGCGGGAGAGCAGGTAGTTCAAGGATTCTTGGAATCTTTCGGACTAGGGTCAAGTACCCCTGGACATGAGGAGAGATGAGTGGAGAAGTCTCCCATGGGTGGAAGCTAGCGGTGTGTGTGCGGGATGTTCCGAGGGTTTCCGAGGGTTAGGGTTAGGGTTGAAAGCCCATTGGGGAGACCCTAACCCCCAGAAACCCACTGGGTAGCCCATAGAGTCAGGGTTAGGGTTTGAGACTCGATGGGCAATCCCAAGGAATGGGTGGGATGTCCCGATGCGGAAAAGGTGGGATCCCCCAGGGAAACCCAACCACTCAGCACACACCACAGCACCCTTGGAGAGACTTCCCAGCATCCTCGTCACGTCCGAGTGAGGCGATAAAAACGGGGAAAAGGAAAAAATGGCGGAGGAAGGAAAAAGAGGAAGGAAGGCTTCTCCCTACACATGCTTCCCATGTAGATTTCGCGAAGAAAAAGGTGGGGCGATAGCCCCGCCTTTTTCGCGCGAAATGTCAGACGCGCTTTCCTCGCATTGACACTGCGCCGAGGGAACCTCGGCGTAAGTGTCATTAGAGGAAAGTGTGGATGACCGGTTCCAAGGGGCTTCGCATGAGATGGAGAGCAGACAATCCTCTATCCAATGGTATGTTCAGATCCTCTCTAGCTCCTCTAGATCGCGAGAAAAATCGACTTAAAGATCATCTTCCCCACTCAGAGAGACTGTTATTTTGGTGATATGGACACCCAAGGACACCCAAGGACACCCAAGGACACTTCGAAATGCACTCATTCACACTCTACACACGCAATAACAACCATTTCGCACAAAAACAACTTCACTCACTCACACACTCATGCACATACATGCACCACCCAAACACCATCTATGCATCCCACTCACTCCAACAACTCCATTCAAACACACAAACACCATTCTGCATCATCCTTTCATTTCATTTCAATTCAACCAATTCCATCAATCACAAAATTGAAAAATTCAACTACAAATAATATACCACCATCACTGCTCATTTCAACTTTCACACTTTCCAAACATCATTTCACTCCCATTCTCATTTATTTTATTCACCACATCAACACCAAAAAATACCTCCAATTTGTTTACTCAAATTCCACCTAGTCGCAGAGATACAACACCATTCATAACCAAAATACGCTTTCCAAAAGATACCAACCACTTTTCTCCATACCATCCTACACAATCTTACCATTCCTCACTCACAATCAATTCATCTTATTCTATACTTTACAATCATATATACATTACAAAGATCCATTCGCATTACTACCATTCTTTACTCAAGAAACACAATTCATCTACACTCATTTTGCAATTTTCCATTCAAACTTTACACACCTCTACAAACACCAATACACACTTTCATACAATTCAAAACATTTCATTACAATCCCATCACACTCTACTATCCATTCAAACACTTTCAAAACCATTCCACACACAAACTCATCTCAGACAACTTCCTCATATTCAAACTCCATTCCATTCTATATTCACTATACAATCCATTCAACACATTCATATCTATTTATTTCATCCATTCAAACACTTTCAAACATTCAATCACTAAACACTTCAAACTCTACTTTATCAACCACTTCGCGATCTCATTCAATACAAGAGTTACGGGAGTTACGGTAATACTTTCATGAGTACATCGAACCATCAATCAATGAAAGTGAAATGAGATTGGTTGTAACGGCTGTGGATAAGAATTTAGGAATTAAAAATGTACTGAAAGGTTTTTCTCAGTGGATAAGAGAGTTGATAAGAGTTTGAGTATACTTTTGTGAGATGAAGGATGGTTGATCCTCTACATTCTAGAAGCGTTTCATCT
>ERZ860322.1641-NODE-1641-length-12396-cov-2.598736_pt1 | contig 12396 bp, 13 predicted proteins | sample MGYA00509979_ERZ860322 | MGnify/ENA primary metagenome ERZ860322 (study PRJEB30046, sample SAMN00715217) | human gut metagenome | study: EMG produced TPA metagenomics assembly of the A metagenome-wide association study of gut microbiota in type 2...
GCGATTATGAGCGCATCAAGGGCATTCTTGACCGCATCCCGCCGGAGATCATTCGAGCATATACACATCGTGACAGCAAAACGCAGGAGGTACGCCATTATAGATAACAGAAAAAAGGATGAATGGAGCGGCTTTGCCGATTTACTTGCCAACTTAATAGAGAAATATGCGGCGGTTCTGGATATTGAAAATCTTCCGGAGCCGCCGATTTGTTTGGACAGCGAGAAAAAAGAAATTGTAAACAATTCCAAACTTTTTGAGGAATCTATTGAAAAAACGGACATTGCATGATATAATATACGTGTGATAAGTGTCCAAACCTACTCTGAGAGTGATTTCGGAGTAGGGGTTACATAACGGTGCTGCATACGGCGGCACGAATGAGGATAACGATATGAAAAAAGACAAGATAAAAGTATATATTTACACGAGAGTATCCACCACGATACAGGTGGATGGATACTCTCTGGATGCTCAGAAAGCCAGAATGAAAGCATTTGCCGAGTACAATGACTATAAGATTGTCGGTGAGTATGAGGATGCCGGTAAATCCGGTAAGTCCATCGAGGGCAGATTAGAGTTTAACCGCATGATGGAGGACATCAAATCCGGCAAGGACGGTGTTTCCTATGTGCTGGTGTTCAAGCTCTCCCGTTTCGGCAGAAATGCGGCAGATGTGCTGTCCACCTTGCAGGTTATGCAGGATTTCGGTGTCAATCTGATCTGTGTTGAGGATGGTATTGATTCCTCCAAGGATGCAGGAAAACTGATGATCTCCGTTCTGTCAGCGGTTGCCGAGATCGAGCGTGAGAATATCCGTGTTCAGACGATGGAGGGCAGAATCCAGAAAGCCCGTGAGGGCAAATGGAACGGCGGCTTTGCTCCTTATGGATATACGCTTGAAAAAGGCAAGCTGTATGTGAATGAGGAAGAAGCAGAAGCAATCCGCATCATCTTTGACAAGTACGTGCATACCGACATGGGCGCAAACGGTCTTGCCCGATACCTCGCCAATCATGGCATTGGAAAAATCCAAAGACAGAACGGCAAGAATCCTCTGTTTGATGCGGCGCTTATCCGCAGGATACTGAAAAATCCTGTTTACTGCGGCAAGATCGCCTATGGCAGACGCAGGACGGAAAAGGTGCATGGCACAAGAAACGATTACCGTCTTATTGAACAGGACAACTATCTGTTGGTCGATGGTCTGCACGAAGCACTTGTTTCCGAAGAACTCTGGCATGATGCACAGGTGAAATTGGTTGCCCAGGCAAAGAAATACGAGAAGGTCAACCATGGTAAGGATAACAAGGTGCATCTGCTGACAGGCTTGCTCAAATGCCCGATCTGCGGAGCCGGTATGTACGGCAATAAGAGTGTCAAGCACAAGGCAGACGGCACGAAGTACAAGGATTTCTACTACTACGGCTGCAAACACCGCACCATGACCCGTGGTCACAAGTGCGACTATAAGAAGCAAATCCACGAAGAACTCTTGGAAACCGCTGTCGCAGAGGTGATTACCAAGTTGGTCAGCAATCCGAAGTTTGCCGCTTTGATGCAGCAGAAAATCAGCATGAAAGTGGATACTTCCGCTATCGAACAGGAGATTGCAAACTACGAAAAACAGCTTCGCCAGAGCTATTCCATCAAGTCCCGATTGATAGAGGAAATTGATACACTTGACCCCGATGATAAACATTACATCAAACGCAAGGCAGACCTTGATGATCGTCTTTACAAGATGTATGATAAAATCGAGGATACGGAGTCTCTGCTGATTGAAGCCAGAGCAAAGAAAATGGCAATCGAAGCTGAAAAGCTGACTGCCGATAATATCTACAAAGTTTTGATTTACTTTGATAAGCTGTACGCCGTGATGGATGAACAGGAACGCCGACAGCTTATGGAGTCGCTGATCTCCGAAATCCATATCTTTGAGGAACGGAAGCCGAACGGACAATGGCTGAAATCCATCAAATTCAAGCTCCCGATCATAGAGGAAGATATGGAAATAAGTTTGGACAACGATACACAAGTTTAGACGGTGGTCCTCTTGTCACGGGAAACCGCTGCTGCGGGACTGAATTAAGCAAACTGCATTATTGCATATCAAGGCATACATGCAGCATTAAGGAAAGAGGAAAGCAATGATTTACTGGATAAACGGTGCATACGGCGTCGGAAAATCGACTGTTGCGGAGCAGCTCAGGGCGAAGCTGCCGAAAGCGCATATATTTGATGCGGAAGAGGTCGGCAATGCTGTCAGGGACAATTATCCCGAGGAATGCAAACACAGCATTATTTTTGAGGGATACCCGCTTTGGAGGGAGCTGAACTGCAAACTGTTGAAGGATATAAGCAGCAAATACGATGGAGACATTATTGTGCCGATGACGCTTGTGCTTGATGTTTCGTATACTGAAATTATTCAGCGGCTGACGGACGGCGGCATTTCGGTCGGGTATGTTATTCTTGACGGCGATCGGCAGACAATTCACGACAGGATAATTAAGCGCGGAGAGGATGAGGAGTGCTGGTGCATGAACAATATCCAAACATGCCTTGATGCGCAATGCGGGGATATGCGTGCCGAGCACATAAACACCGTCGGAAGAACGCCGGGCGAAATCGCGGATGAAATAATTAAACGCTTCAAAAAGTTTTGAGAAAATCCGCAGATTTCGTGTTTATAACATCGAATAAGGGTTGAGGATATCGGCAAATGATTGAAAAACAATTCACGGCACTGCTGCGCAGTTTTGTGCAGGATACTGCGCCGAAAACGGAAGAACCGTGGAACATGGCGGAATTGCAGCGGGCGGCGGCACAGCAGAACATGCTGCCCGTGTTGGCGTATGAAAACAAGCGTTGGAGGCTCTCGACTGATTCGGAAGTTTGCCGCCGACTGGACGGTTTTTTGTACGGTGCGATTGTCGGCAACCTGAACCGCCGCGTGGACTTTGAAACTTTATCAAAAGAATTTACGGTTCGGGGTATTGCACATATGCCCGTTAAAGGCTATTATCTCCGAAAGCTTTATCCCGTTCCGGAGCTGCGCACGTTTGGGGATATTGACCTGCTGATCCATCGGGAAGACAGGCAAAAGGTACACGAGCTGATGCTTTCGCTGGGCTATTCGGTGAAACAAAACTGGGAGCCGACTTATTCCTACATTAAAGGTGCGGAATATTATGAAATCCACACGAATTTAATGGACGGCAATCTGGATAACAGAGCCGATTTAAAAGCATATTTTGATGCCGCATGGCGGTATGCGGAACCGGATGACGGGCTGCGGTACAGACCTGCTTCGGATTTTCATTTTATTTACACGGTGTGCCATCTTGCAAAGCATCTGTACGGCGGCGGAGCGGGGCTGCGGATGTATTTGGATATTGCCCTGTATATGAAGAATGAGAGCGCACGGCTGAATATGGAAAACATTGAGCGGGAGATGGCAGCTTTGCAGCTGACCGGGTTTTTTCATACGCTGATGAATGCATGCAGCGCATGGTTCGGCACGGAATGCGGCTGCTCGCTTCCGCCGCCGGACGAAGCGGCGATCAAAAAGCTTCTCTGCTATACTCTGGATTCGGATCTGTTCGGCCATTCCCGTGACCATGCAGTGATAGAGCTGCGCAATTCGAAATCGAAGAAGACTGCAAAGGGCAAATTGATACGCAATATGCTTTTTCCGCCTGCGGGGCAAATCGAATCGCGCTATACCTTCCTTCAGGGTCGGCATTGGCTGCTGCCGCTGGCGTGGATCGTGCGTGCGGTGTCGAATTTGCGGCTGATTCCAAACAGACTGCACAGCATGAAATCCGTTGCAGAAACCGATATCGACCGCGTGGAAACGTATGACGGGTTTATGCGCCGAATCGGACTTTGAAAAATGCACGCATCGGAGCGGAAAAAGCAATGCAGATTGAAACAAAAATCTGTTCGGCTTTAATCGGATTCACATGAAAAACTAAAAACGAAAAAATTGACCGCCGAGAGATTCGGCGGTCTTTTTTATGAAATTCGTAAAATTCTGCTGTTGTGATTATTCGGCAGTCATGGCCGAACCGAGCTGTTCGCCGCTGATTGTCATTTCATTGATGGCAGAGTTCCAAGCCTCGAAAGATTCGGCATCATAAAGCTGTGCGGTGAACATTGTCAGCATATCGCCGGAGTAGATGTAGCATGCAATGACGTATGCACGAACATCTTCAACATCAACGGTTGTTTTGTAGTAAATAACCGGGTGATCACCGACGGTCAGTTTATAACATTTGTCGTCGGAAACGGTTCCGCCGAAAGCTTCTTTGAAATAAGCTTCAATTTCTTCAACAGACTGACTGAAATTGATTGCGGCGTCATCGCCGATGGGTGCGTTCATGTAAATGACTGCATTCTGTGAATTTTCATCCACGCTGCTGGCAAAAGCAACGATTCCGCCGATGTTCATAAGCATGTAGCCTTCGGGTGCGGTCAGCTTGATGAAGTCGGTTGTGAATTCGCGGGTGGCTTGGTTGTAATTGTAACTGTCGGCAGGTTCCGCAGTGGGTTCTTCCGTGGGCTCCGCAGTGGGTTCCGCAGTAGGTTCCGCGGTGGGCGTCGCGGGAACTTCTGTGGCGGGCGCGGGAGTAGGTTCTTTCTTGTTTCCGCCGCATGCCGCAAAGCTGAGCAGCATCAGTGCAGCAAGGATAATCGCCGTAATTTTTTTCATTGTGAGTTCTCCTCTGATTTTTTAATTTTACACAACATGATACAGACGGGTGCAGTGAGCAGCCGCGCCATTAGCTGTGCATGACCTGATTATTATACCACGCCGAATAAATATGTGCAATACGGAAAACAGAAAATATACATATCAAGGGCTTTTTTCAAAGCAATAATGAAAACAGCAAACAGGACCATCCTTCGGGAGCTGCCCTGTTTTTGTTTTGAGGTTTGTGCAGCTTCCGAAAAACAATTGTGTAAGCTTAATCGAAAGATTATTGCCTGTCGATTCCTGCCTGTTTAAAAAAAATAACCGAATATGTAAGAAAGCAGACAAGATCGCTTAATGCCGAAAAAAATCTTGTGTGATAAACAAAAACACTGTAAAAAAGAATGCCCGTTTCCGCAAACAAAAATACCGCCGGCATTGTACGGAGCAGTTTTCCCCATATCGTGTTTTTTCTGCCGGACCATAGGATTATTCCCAACACGGCACATACAAAAGCGGGCGGAACGCTGTATAGCAGCCAGCCTCCGATATGATTCGGTATCAGTTGGGATAATGGCTCCGGCTGCATCGCTCCGCTGCGGTAAAGTCGGAACGATTGGTGCACGGTCGTAATAAGGAACATCAGGAATATGTAAATTCCCGCATTGATTGCCGCACATTTTCTGTTCTCGCTGAATAAAACAATCAACGAAGCCGAAAACATCCAGAAGCCGAAGGTGCTCGAACTCCAATAATAAAACGACCAGAAACTGTTGTCAGGCACTTCAATGAAAAACACAACGGAGAATCCTGCAAGCAAACCTAAAACAGCCATTGAAAAATAAGATTTAAGTTTGTCTCGGAATAAAACTTTCAAGTGAGTTCTCCTCTGCATTTTATTTATTGGCTGAAGCATATCAAATTGTGACTGCGTATCGCCGTTTCAATCCTTCCGCCGCTCGGAACGGCAGAAAACACAGCGACCGCAATCACAGCGAAAATCCGTGCAGAAAAAGGCATTCGGCACAGAAATTCGGGAAAAGAAATTTAATGTGCGTAAATGTCATTGATTCGGGTCACGCAATTCAATTCTGTATCCCATTTTGACAATCAGCTTCAAGGTTTCAAGCGCGGTGTTCCTGTCATATTCCTTCTCGCTTTCCGCAAGCTCGTCATACGGAACGAGCAGGGGTGTTGTTTTTAAATCGTTGTCCTTCTTTTCACCGTAAGTCCAACCTTCGGCAATTCTGCCTGCGGCCCACACTTCATGAACGTTTTCGGCAATTTTTTCCGTAAGAGCAAGCAGCTCCGCAGGAAGGACAACATCGCTTGTGTCGATGGGTTTGGGTTCGTACATATTGTAAATAACCTCCGGGTTTATTGTTATAAGTCTGACGGTATGCGCCGAGCAGCGTATGCATTCAGCTTTGCCCGTTCGCAAGCTTATTTATGAGATTGCCCGCAACCTGGACAAGAGTGTCGGGCAAACTGTTTTTGCTGCGTAAAGTATATCACGAAAAGAACAGAATTCAAAACAAATTTTCTGCGTTTAAATCTTTTGCGAAAACTTTACGGTTTACGGGCGGTTCTGACAAACAACACATTACTCAGAATAATTTTTAAGAATGAAAAAATCAACGGCATCAGCAATGGTTCTGCGGAGCTTATCATCAAGCTTGTCGATGAGTTCGCTGCGGAGCGACTGCGGAATCGGGTATATTGCTTCGGCAATTCCGCCGGCAATTGCAGCAATTGTGTCGCTGTCACCTCCGATTGAAATGGCATTCGAAATGACGTCAACAAAGTTGTTTCCCTCAAAAAATGCATTCAGTGCCTGCGGAACAGAACCCATGCAGGAAACATCGAAGGAATAATCGGGACGTATTTCGTCAAGCGTAAAATTCAAGTCATAGTACTTGCCTGCGTACTCACGAACATCTGCTTTGGACGCTCCGGAGCGCAATTTATATATGCATCCGGCAACGACAACTGCACCCTTGATGCCTTCAGGGTGATCATGCGTCACTTTTGCAGAAATTTCACCGAGTTTTTCGGCTTCTTCCAATGAATTTGCTGCCCATCCGGCATAGGAGGCACGCATTGCGGAACCGTTGCCCCAGCTGCCGTATGGATGCGGATTCTCAGAAGAAATCCATCGGCGAAAATGTCCGCCGTAGCCTGCATGGGGATACAGTCTTCCAAATTGCTGCATTTTTTCCTGAACAGCATAAAAAAGTACAGATTCGGAATTCGGGAAATTCAGCCAGTCTTTGGGCAGAAGGCGTAAACCTTCGCTCAGTCCCGCCGCAACGGCGCAGGTCATAACGGTATCATCAGTGAAAAAAGAATTCGCTTGAATCAATTCGTCTTTCCCGATTTTACGTTTTATATTGTGCCATTCGTATACAGATCCGGCAACATCGCCTAAAGCCGCACCGAGCATTGCGGTATGATTTCCATCGTAGTCCCATCCGCCGAACAACATAAACCACTTGCCGTTTCTTAAACGTGCGACAGCTTTCGCGTTGCCGATTTCATCGATTGAAATTTCGTCACGCTCCAATGCACGCTTGATTTGCCTGTCCGCCATTATCATGCCGGTTCCCGGAGAAAAGCTGTCGGCATCTCCGCAAAGTTCTATAAATGCTTTATTCAACATGTACAAGACCTCCTGTTTGCTGCATTAAATCCGATTTTGCATATGCAGAGATATGCATGAGAAATATGAATGTACATATATTTTAGCGTTCAAATTTAAACATGTCAACCGCTTTTTTAAACAAAGTTGAGTCCGGTATGAATAATGCTTATCGTCCGCCGCAATTCTTTTGTCGTGAAAAAGGCAGATTTTCCGCCGCAATTCGACTTGAAACTCGGATATATTTATTGTAAAATAATATTGCCGAATTGCAGCAACGATTTTTTTCGGTGTGCGGAGCGAATATGCGGCACGGGGAACGGGCAGGCACGGTTATGGGTTAAGATTTTGCAGCTTCCGCTGTTTTACAAAGTTGTTTCGCAGGAGCATCCGCAGAATGAAAAAAACGGGAGGAACGAAAAAATGGGGAGAACATCGAACAAGGATAATAAAACTCAATATCAAATTTGCCGTGAAAACATGGGCTATTCGCGGGAAAAGGCGAGCGAAGTGCTGGGCTGGATTTCGGCGGATCGCATTGAACGAATTGAAAACGGGGGATTTGTGCCGCGTTCGGACGAAGTGCTTGAAATGTCCCGCGGGTACAGGAACCCGAATCTGTGCAATTATTACTGTGCGCACGAGTGTCCCATCGGGCAGCAATATGTCCCGGAGATAAAGGTCAAGGATCTGTCTCGAATTGTGCTTGAAATGCTTGCATCGCTCAACGCAATGCAGAAAAAGCAGGAACGGCTGATTGAGATAACGGCGGACGGACAAATTTCGGAAGATGAAATGATTGATTTTACGGGTATTCAGGCCGAATTGGAAAAGATATCCGTAACGGTTGAAACGCTTCAATTCTGGTTTGAGCAAATGGTTGCCGACGGAGAAATCAAACTTCAGAAAAACTATTGCGAAGCGGAAAGATAGCACGGGCTGCACAGGTGCAGATTAAACCTGAAAACGTCGATTTATGCATTTAATCGGCGTTTTTTGCATTTTTTAGGGAAAACGGCAGGGTTATTTCGCAGTTTTTGCCCTTTTTCCGAAGGATGAACTGCATTATAATTCAGTCATACAAAAAAACAACAGCCGAAAGGAGATTTAAAATGACTGTTAAACAAAGGGTTATTGCCTCGCTTCTCGTCGAAAAAGCGGCGGAGAACAGAGAACTTGCGGATAAGGTCGGACTTATCTGCCGGTTGAAGCCAACCGAGGCAATACGGAAAATTTCGGAAATGAAGGTAGGCGAAGAAGAATGAAGATCATCGGAAAAATTCTTTTGGGTATTGTCGGCGTTATTGCGGCACTTTACTTTATTGTATTCATCACGGCGTGGCTGTAAGAGGAGGATGCGGACATGAAGAAATTTTTAAAGGTTTTGGGTGGGATTTTTGCCGTGTTGCTGGTGACGGCAGTTGCGTTCGGATTCGGATACTTTTTAGGAAATCGTTCGAACGGCGGAAAAGCGGAAGTTGTTCCCGCCAGCAGCAGCGGCATCGATCTGAAGCTTCCGGGTGAAGTTGAAAAATCCATCATCACTGTGGATGAAGTTGAGGCTAAGATTCTTGAAATCGGTGAGCTTGCAACATGTGAAGGAGATTACACCGTGACCCGGGGGAAGGATTTTACCCGCTATTTTGTGGACAAGATTCCCATTCCGGGTTCAACGAACCATGTTGAATTGACCTGCACGGGCATAGTTAAAGCGGGCTATTCGCTTGAGGAAATTGCCGTTCGGGTGGATAATGAAAGCATGAAGATATATGTCGCTTTGCCTCAGGCGAAAATCATGAGCAATCAGCTGATTTGGGACAGCGTTGTATGCAATGAACAGAACAGTATGCTGAATCCGATCGATTTTGAGCAATATCAAACGCTGATTTCGGAGATTGAATCGGAAGGACTTGAGGAGGTTCAGAAAAAAGGTTTTTTTGACACCGTTGAATCGAATGCAAAAAAACTTATCGGAAACTTTCTCGGCTGCTTTGCGGACTATACGGTAGAATTTATTTAAAATAAAATTATGAAAGGAAAACAAAAAAATGAAACTTAGTGAAATTATTAACTTTGATGGGCAGGGTTGGCCATATGGAAAACTTACAGAAAGAGCATGTGAGCTGGGCGGACCGGTGAGATTTGTGAATGTGGTGCATTGGAATGGGTATGAGAGCGGGTATCAGAGCGGGCAAGCAAGCATGGTACTGCCGATGATTGGGCTCAGTGTGGTTACCGCCATAATAGGCGCAGGTGCTGCTCTGTTAATAAACGCTGCTGTAAAAAAAGAAAATCCAAACGCCACGGAAAAAAAGTCAGCGGTATCAGCTAAAAGCCAATCAAAGAGATTGATTTAAGTGATGATGAGATTACTATATTGACAGACAACATGCTTGATAAAAACAGATGATTCGGTTCAAAATGTCATCTTCTCCTTAGTTATCATATATTTCTAATCCGGGAACAAAACCGCCTCCGAAAAGGGAAGCGGTTTTGTTCCTGTTTGAAGCTCAATAAAAAGCCTTTGCCGTTCGGTTAAAAGTCTGCTGTATCAATCCGAATCTCTTGCCGCAGCGGGTGCGGAAAGAATCTCATTCCAGATAATGCCCTGGGTAACTGCGGGCTGAGCCGAGATGGCTTTAAGCAGCCTGTCCGCTCCGCTCTGCACTTTTTTTGTGCTTTCAACCGGTTGTTTTTGCTCATATGCGGGATCGTCATCGGGTCGGACTGCGGCGGGCTGCCGTGCCGCAGTTTTCTTTGCCGTTTGGCTTGCTGCGGTTTTTTTGCCGGAGGATGCATTGCTGCGCATGTTTCCGCCGCCGGTTCCGTACGGGGAGCGCGGAGCGCGAACTTCGCCCTCATGAGCACCTTCGTGAATGCTGCCGCCGGTGCAGTTTGCCGTGCCGCAATAGGAGTCGGATGCACTGTATGCTCTGCCCTCGGTTCGGTTCTGTGCGGCAGGCTTCGGTTTCCCCTGCGCAAAACCCGTTCCGAAGGCGAATTCGTCCGATTCGTTTTCGGCAAACCGATTCGCAGCACCGTTTTCGGCGGTTTCAGGCTGCTTTTTCTTGCTTGACGCAATAATTCTGAGAACAAAGAAGCCGATTGCCGCAATGAATATCAACAGCTGCATGGCTGCCTCCTTTCGATACGTTTGGATTCTGTTTGTTTGATTCCGTAAACTAATTTTCGTTAAATCGATTGCCGACCGTTTCCGCAACTGCATGACAGCCGCGGAAACGGGTGCATTTTGACTGTTTATTTAACGTCGGCGGAACCTGCGGTGGTTTTTCCGATGGATTCGCGCATTTCGGTGTCGGCGGCAAGATTCTTCATTTTATAGTAATCCATGATGCCGAGATTGCCGCTGCGGAACGCTTCAGCCATTGCAAGGGGAACCTGGGCTTCGGCCTCGATAACGCGGGCGCGCATACCTGCAACCTCCGCCTTGTTCTCCTGCTCCTGTGCAACCGCCATTGCGCGGCGTTCCTCTGCTTTTGCCTGTGCAATGCGCTTATCGGCTTCCGCCTGGTCGATCTGAAGCTTTGCGCCGACGTTCACGCCGACATCAACATCCGCAATATCAATGGAGAGTATTTCAAATGCCGTGCCGCTGTCCAAACCCTTGTTCAAAACGGTCTGAGAGATGGAGTCGGGGTTTTCAAGAACATCCTTGTGGCTGACGGAAGAACCGATGGTGGTAACAATGCCTTCGCCGACGCGGGCAATGATCGTTTCTTCGCCTGCACCGCCGACAAGACGGTCGATATTGACGCGAACGGTGACTTTTGCCTTTGCGCGGAGCTCAATGCCGTCCTTTGCAATTGCGGCGATAACGGGTGTTTCGATAACTTTGGGACTGACGCTCATTTGAACTGCGGTCAGAACATCCCTGCCTGCAAGGTCAATTGCGCATGCTTTTTCAAAATCAAGTGCGATGCCCGCACGCTGGGAGGCGATGAGCGCATTCACAACGCGGTCAACATTGCCGCCCGCAAGATAGTGCGCTTCCATCTTGTTCAGATTTAAATCAAGACCTGCCTTCGTTGCCTTGATGAGCGGTTCAACAATGCGATGCGGGTTTACTTTGCGGATACGCATACCGACAAGCTGAAAAAGCCCGACATGAACCCCCGATGCTCCTGCCGAAATCGCAAGCCCGACAGGGAAGAAGGAGAAGAAGAATATCAGCAGGATGACTGCGCCGATTATGATGCCGATGATTGCGCCGACAGACATGCCGGCTGCGGGGGCATCGGCGAAAACCAAAGAGCTTTCGAATTGAATAAGGTTCAGTGCGTTCATTTTTGTATTTTCCTTTCAAATAAATACTGTTCAAATACTGTTCCGGAATATATGGCTGCGATGCGATACCGTTTGCGGCATCGGCGGCAGCCCTTTCCGGCTCAGCGCAAAGCTAAGGCGATAAGATACAGCAGTGCGATGAATGCAGGTACGCCGATAAGAAGAAAGATCCAGTCTCGCTTGCGCCGCCTGTTCAGCTCTTTGCTGCTCATTTCGGTGTTGTATGCATTTTTGCTTGCCGCTTCAATATCCGATGCGTCATAAAACTGAGAATAGAAAAACGGCCGCTTGTTCTCTTTTTTGTCGTCAATAGGTTTCTTTTTCATTGAGTGTGGATAAAACTCCGCTCCGGAGTCAAGGACGATGAATCATTCCGCTTCGTTCGGGCGTCGAACGCTGATGCGCAGACCTTCAACGGCACAAACAACAATCGGTTCATCTTTTGCAATGAATTCACCGTCGGCAAGCACATCGTAACGTTTTCCGTTGATAAGTGCAGCACCGCTCGGCCGCAGCGCAGTGAGCGCAATCCCCTGTTTGCCGATGAGCTCGGCTGATTCGGCGGTCACGCGGTCGGTCGCTTCCGCTGCAATGCTTTCGTTAAGCACAATGCGGGAGTTTTTTGCCGTTTTCCGTTTGCCGAAAACAACTTTGAATATTATGACCGCGGCGATGCTGAGAATTACAACAAGTATTGCAACCGAGAACAGCGCGGATATTGGGTCGTTCGAACCTATGATAAGCCCTGCAATCA
>ERZ860322.1644-NODE-1644-length-12380-cov-3.453387_pt1 | contig 12380 bp, 9 predicted proteins | sample MGYA00509979_ERZ860322 | MGnify/ENA primary metagenome ERZ860322 (study PRJEB30046, sample SAMN00715217) | human gut metagenome | study: EMG produced TPA metagenomics assembly of the A metagenome-wide association study of gut microbiota in type 2...
CTGAAGCCACGCTTGAGCCGGAGAGCACCGAGGCGCCGATAGAGAGCAATGAGCCGGCCTCCGCTGAAAACGACGCAAACGGCGGCAGGCTGAGCAACGGGGCGATAATAGCTATAGCGGCTGCGATAGTCGCCGTAATAGCGATAATACTTGTTGTGCTTAAGAAGAAAAAGCACTAAACTAATAATTGAGCGTGTTGGGCGACCTTCGGGCCGCCCTTTAATTATCAAAGCAAGGCGGAGGCAATATGGGCGATATTCTATTTGGCTTGAATGATGAACAGCGCGACGCCGTGACCAGCACGGAAGGCTTTGTGCGCGTTATGGCCGGAGCCGGCAGCGGAAAAACACGGGCGCTTGCGCACAGGTTCGCGTATCTTGTTAACGAGGTTGGCATATTGCCTGCAAACATACTTTGCGTAACGTTTACCAATAAGGCGGCAAACGAGATGAGAAGGCGTATACGCAGCCTTACCGGAGATAACGACACCGGCTTTATAAGCACCTTCCACGGCTTTTGCGTAGCCGTGCTGCAGGAGGACGGCTACTTTGTCCAGTACCCTAAAAGCTTCCTTGTGCTTGATAATTCGGATATAGATTCAATGCTCAAAATAATATATGAGGAGCGCGGGCTGACGCTTAGGGACATGACGTTTTCAAACGCAAGGGACATGATTGAAATAGAGAAGTGCAAAAACCGTCCCCAGTATTATCTTGACGTTATAGCGATGGATACAGACGCGTTAAAAAAGAAATACGATGAAGCCGTAAGCGCAAAGGACGTCATATTCTACGGCTATCTTTATCAGCAGAAGAAATGCTTTGGGCTTGATTATAACGACCTTATCAAATTCACGCTGTATATATTTTCAAAGTCGGACGAAATAAGGCTAAAGTGGCAGCAGAGGCTTGAATACATAATGATAGACGAGTTTCAGGATATAGACGGGCTGCAATACGAGCTTATGCAAGCGCTGTGCGCGTATCATAAAAACCTTTTTATAGTCGGCGATCCGGACCAGACCATATACACCTGGCGAGGGGCAAACGTTAAGCACATACTTGATTTTGACAAGAATTTTCCCAAGGTAAAAACGATAATGATGATGAAGAACTACCGCTCGACCCCGGAAATAATAGCGGCGGCAAACTCGCTTATTGATAAAAATACCGTAAGAATGAAAAAGCAGCTCATACCGACGCTGGCTAAGGGCGAAAGGGTAGTGTATTCCCACGCCAAAACAACAAAGGAGGAAGCAAACTCAATAGCTGAGCGCATAAAAAAGCTCAGCAAGGCCGGCGTACCGTATGGCGATATAACTATTCTATACAGGGCGCATTATATCGCAAGGACAATAGAAGAGGGCCTTATGCGGGCCGAAATACCATACACAATATACAGCGGTGTGCAGTTCTTTGACAGAATGGAGATAAAGGATGCGCTGAGCTACCTGAGGCTTATAGCATACAGGGACGATCTGTCCTTTATGAGGATAGTCAACACGCCAAAGCGCAACATAGGCGAAAAGCGCATGCGCTTCCTGAAAGAATATGCCGCTGCGAACGGCTGCCTGCTTTACGACGCGCTTGTTAAGAGCATAGACGAGCCCATGTTTGCAAACACGCAGGCAAGGCGCTTTGTCAAGCTGATAGAAAGGTTTTCCAGCATATGCCATACCATGCCGGCATCCGAGCTTTTAAGCGCCGTATTGAACGAATCCGGCTATGAGGAGGCGCTGCGCACGGAGGGCGCACAGGATAGGCTCGATAACCTTGCCGAGCTTAAGCAGGCCGTATACGAATATGAAACGGGCTGCGGGGAGGAGAGCAGGCTTGAGGACTTTCTCTCTCATGTGGCGCTGCTTACGAATGCGGACGCAGCAGCCTCTCCAAACGCGGTTAAGCTAATGACCGTGCATACGGCCAAGGGGCTTGAGTTCCCGTATGTGTTCATATGCGGGCTGGACGAAGGGATGTTCCCCTCAAAGCGCACAAGCAGCTTTGAAGCGATGGAGGAGGAAAGAAGGCTTGCCTTTGTGGCCATAACAAGGGCTGAAAAGGGGCTTTATCTATCCGATGCCGAGGGGCGGGGGCTTGCCGGCTCGTTCCGCTATCCGTCAAGATTTGTGTTTGATATAGACAGGCAGCTTATGGATTACAGCACAGAGCTTGACCCGGGCCTTAAGGCCGATGCACAAAGATACATATCAAGCGCGCACAACAGGCTCAAAGGCTTATCCGGGCAGCAAAGGTTGAACGTGGGCGACAGGGTGCGCCACGACATAATGGGCAACGGCGTGATAGAGGACATAGACGAGGAGCGTATGGCATACGTCGTAAAATTTGACGAGCTGCCCACCACAAGGAAGATAAACTTTAATGCAAACCTTAAAGAGGTATAAAGCAAACAAGCGTGCAGATCAAAGGAGACTGTACGCTTGTATTACGTATTGCTGTTTCATCGTGAATGGATTATAGCTTAGCTCCCGTCACGAACGGCAGCGCCGCGCCTATGGCCGTTGCGAACGTTGCGTTTTCAGGAATGAAGAACTTAACGTCCGATATCTCCTCAACGACGCTCATTATCTTTGGTGCAAGGCTCATGTTGGCAAGGCTGCCGGTAAGCACGACGTCCTTCACCTTGTCGTTTTTCAGCGCGAACACGGAGAGCATGCCGACGGTTTGAAACACCATGTTAACAAGGCCCATAGCTATATCCTCCTTTGAAGCGGCGCTGGTTATCTTGCCGAAGTTTGACGCCGTTATGTGCGATGGCAGCGTGCCGACCTCGTTGGTGCAGATATCGGATATCATAAGATCGACCTTGCTGAGGTCGCCCTGCTCGGCAAGGCGCGCCATTGCGCCGTGATCGTTTTCATGGAATATGTGCCAGGAAAGTCCCGCAAGCGTGCCGCCGCCCACGCCGCTGCCGCCTATATGCACGCAGCCAAGCCTGCCGGCGCGGACGAATGCCGTGCCTGTGCCAAGGCTTACCACAAGCGCCTCTTCCTTGCCGCTCAAAGCGAGGCCTCCATTGCCTATGGCAACGAATTCGTCTATGCGCTCGGTGCGTATGCCGTATATGTCGCCCTCAACAAGCGCCGCGCCAACGCCCGTTATTACGAAGCAGGCAACGTCGTTTAGCGATATATGGCGCGTGCTTAAAAAGTTGCCTATCGCGCCGTACAGGGAGGTAAGCCTGTCCGACGCTTCCACCCTAAGCGTGCCTATATGCTGGCCGGATTCCTGAAAACCGGCTATTTTGGTGGTGGAGCCGCCTATATCTATGCCAAGGACGATGCCCACGTCAGTTTTCTCCCTTCACGCGCTGCTTATACCATACTGGGACTGCTACCCTGTATACAAGCGGAACTATTATCGCCGCGGCAGCCAGCTCTATAACGCCGTTAAGGCTTATAATGGTAGTGAATATGGTCTTAAAAAGCTCAAAGAACTCCCGATAGCTTTCAAACATGCCGCCGAATATATACATTGCGCTCAATACGAGCACAGTGTTTGTAAGCGTTGCGGCTATGGCCGCTATAAGCGCGCACACTGTCCTGTTGAGCCTGGTCTTGCTTAGACCATTGAACACAAGTCCCGCAACGGCGCCTACGAGCACCCTCGGCAGCACCGATATAAGCGGGTTTGTGAACATTATCCATAACGGATTCGTAAATGCGCGTATAACGCATGTAACACCCCATACGAGCCCTAAAAGTGCGCCGTATTTCCAGCCGAGCATCGTAGCGCCTATGGCTACCACGATATGCAGCGTGGTTATCTCGACAGGCCCAACGGTTATATAGCCGGTCATGGGCACAACGGTCATTACGATGATAAGGGCAGAAAACATGGCTGCCAAAACAAAGCTGCGCATGCGTTCGCGTTTCATAGGACTCTCGACACTGTTGTTATTCATTGCCAATGCTCCTTTTTACTCAAAAACTATTGTAGGGCAATGCCCCATTGCTGATGTGATTATACTTGTAATCGGGCCGATAATCAAGCTCTTGAATAAATGGATCGCGGTTTTGCGCGCGGTTTCCATATAATTGTGACAGGCAAGGCGTAAAACATGTCTTTACAGGGCGAGTAAAGTACAATATAATACATCATATCTGCGTATATAAATTTTTTTGAAATAGAGGTTTTATAGAATATGGAAAACAACGCCGGCATAACGACGAAAAAGAACAGCAGGAAAACGATTATAACAGTGCTTGTTGCCCTTGTAGCGGCGGCAGTCGTGCTCGGCGGGATAATGATAGCCTTAAAGCTTAAAGCAGAAAAAGAAGAGGAACTGAGGCAAAGCATAATAAATTCCGGCACGTTCCACACGGGCATAACAGTGGGCGGGGTTGACGTTTCCGGAATGACTATGGAAGAGGCCAGCTCCGCGCTAAAGACAGCGGAGGATAAGCTGACGGAAAACGTTGGCTTTGTTGTCAGCGACGGCGAAAACGAATATAGAATAGATAAGAGCTTTTTCACCATAGGCTATAACACGGACGATATGCTTGCCGAAGCTATGGCGCTTGGGCGCGAAGGCACGCTTGAGGAGCTGCAGGCTGAGCTTGCGGATATAGCCGCAAACGGCAGGAGCTTCGCTATCGACTATTCAATAGAAGAGCCGGATTTCGCGCAGTTTGCGGCGGATATAGCCGCCCAGGTGAACGTTGCCCCTACGGAGGCTACGTTCAGCGTGAAGCAGCTTGAAATGAACGGCGCGACAAACGCCTTAAACGCCGTTAACATAGGCAAGGCGGACGATGATACCACAACGGACCTTAGGGATCTTCGCTTTGACTTTGTTGAAGGCCAGCCCGGCTACGGCCTTAACGAGCAGAAGCTTATAGAAGAACTTGAAAGCCGCACCGAGGCGAGGAATTACGGCACGGTGAGCTTTAAGCGCGAGGAGATACCGCCTACCGTTACGATAGAGACCTTAAAAGAAAGCCTTGTGCTGAGGAGCAGCGCCTACACGAGCTATGCAAAGGGCAATTACGGCCGTGCGGAGCGCGTGCATAACATGACTAAAGCCTGCGGGCTTATATACGGCACGGTGCTTCAGCCCGGCGATGTGCTTTCCTGCAACACGCTGCTTGGCGACAGGTATGAAAAATACGGCTGGCAGCCTGCCCCCGCGGTAATAGAGGGCGGCGCAAATACAGAGGATCAGCCTGGCGGCGGCGTCTGCCAGGTAAGCACCACCATGTATGAGGCCGTGCTTATGGGCGATTACAACATAGTCTACCGCCAGCCGCACTCAAGCAGGCTCAGCTACGTTGCGGGCGGCCTTGACGCCACGATAAACACGCGTACCATAGACTTTAAGTGGAGCAACAATACGGACGCTCCGGTATATGTGTTCACATGGATAGATAAGCAGCAAAAGCGTATATGGTGCGAGATATACGGCGCTCCCTTTGCGGCCGACGCCGGCTTTGACGAGATAGAGCTTTACAGCGAAAGGCTTCCGGACATAGAGCCTACGGCTGATGAGTACATACCGTATTCCGGCCTTGTGCAGCCGTATTGGATGCTAAAGAACTCGGCCAAGTCCGGTTATGTATATGATTCCTACAAGATATATAAGCTCAACGGCCAGGAGGTGCGCAGGGAAAAGATAGCCAACACCGTATACCACATGCACCCCACGCGTTACTATGTGTGGCCAGGCTACGTTGCCGGCACGCCGCTGCAGCCGCAATACAAGCTGGAGCTCCCTAAAAAGACCAACTAATCTGCGAACAGAGATATGATTAGATAAAAACTGACGGTTTTTTATGACTGTTTTCATATAGGCATAGCCCCATCAGCCCTCCGCAAATCAAGGCGGAGGGCTTTTAGTATATCGTAATACAGTAAAAAACAATGTTTTTCACATAAAAAGGGTGACAAGTGGAGCGAAGTGGTATATAATGGGGTCAACTGAATGGGTAGAGGGGCGCTTTATACCCATTTTGAGGGATTCGGAGGATACAAAAAGTGCTTATTGGCTGTTACGAGCATAATATGGACAGCAAGGGCAGGATAATAATCCCTGCCAAATGGCGCTTGGACCTTGGGGCGCGGATAATCGTGACCTGCGGCTTTGCACGCAAGGGTGATTATCAGTGCCTTATGGGCATGTCCGAAGAAAGATGGGACGCTTTTGTGAATGGCGTGCAGAACGTATCCATGGCGGATATAGTTGTGCAGAAAGCGCTCAGGAAGCTGTTCGCGCTCGCATGCGAATGTGAGCTGGACAAGCAGGGCCGCATACTTATCGCGCCAGGCTTAAGGGAAAAGGCTCAGCTTGAGGGCGACATTATGCTTGCCGGCGCCAACAACAGGATAGAGATATGGAACAGGGCCAGGTGGAACGAGGAGATGGACGATGAGTCCGGCTTTGATGATGAAACGCTTGAAGCCCTTACCAGGATACAGGCGGGTATATGAGCGAGTTCAGGCATATCCCGATAATGCTTAACGAGGTAATGTCTCTTCTTAAGCCGGAGCGAGGGGGAATATTTGCGGATTGCACGCTCGGCGGCGGAGGACACAGCGAGGCCATACTGAAAGCGCTTCCTGACGGCTCCAGACTATATGGCATAGACCGCGACAGTGACGCTATAGAGGCTGCTGCAAAAAGGCTTGAGCCGTTCGGCGGCAAATTCACCGCAGTACACGGCAACTTCTTTGACATAAAAGCTTTGATGGCCGCAAGGGGTGTGGACAAGCTTAATGGCATATTGATGGATCTTGGCGTATCGTCATATCAGCTTGACGCTCCCGAAAGGGGCTTCTCATACAGGGAAGACGCCCCGCTTGATATGAGAATGGACAAGAGAGCCCCCTTCAGCGCGATGGACGTGGTAAACGGCTACACCGGCGAGCAGCTTTTCAGGATAATCAAGGGTTATGGCGAGGAGCGCTACGCTTCAAGGATAGCAAACGCCATAGTGCATAAAAGGGCGGACAAGCCGATAGAAACAACGCTTGAGCTTGCGGACATAATAGCCTGCGCAATGCCGGCGGCGGCAAGAAGGGAAGCGCAGCACCCCGCAAAACGGACGTTTCAGGCGATACGCATAGAGGTAAACGGCGAGCTTAAGGGGCTTGAGGGCGCGATACAGGACGCGCACGATATGCTGGCGCCAAACGGGGTGATGGCGGTAATAACCTTCCATTCCCTTGAGGACAGGATAGTTAAACAGACGTTCAGAAGGTTCGAAAAGCCCTGCACCTGCGACCCGAAAGCGCCTATATGCACCTGCGGGAAGGCGCCGACGGCAGCGATACTTACAAAAAAGCCCCTTACGGCGGGGGAAGCGGAGCTAAAGTATAACCCGCGCGCGAGGAGCGCAAAGCTCAGGGCAATAGAAAGGCTTTGAGCGCATAATCAGCAAGGACGGTGAATAAAATGGCAGCGACGGCGAAAAAAGCTCAAAACGTGTACGCACCTTCAAGGGTGTATTCGTATTCCAGCGCAGCCACGGCAGAAAAGCTGCCCTATCCATCTTATGAGGAAGACGATAATATAATACCGAGAGTAGAGCCGAAACGCCACGCCGCGCCGCGCACAAGGATAATAAGGGAAGCGACTCCGTCGCAAAAGCGCAAGCAGAGGACCATGCCAAAACTTGTAAGCGTTATAGGGGTGCTTACTATAGCGGCTATACTTATAGGCTTGGTGCTCAGATACGCCGCCATAACCAGCGCCTACAGCAAGGTGAACGCTATGGAAGCAAAAATAGAGGAAAGCCGAAGAAGGATAACCGAGCTTGAGGTGCAGCTCGACGAGGCGGTAACGCTGGACGAGGCGAGAAGCACGGCGCTTGAGGAGGGGCTGAACTATCCAAACGCCGGTCAAATAGTAAAGGTCAACGGGGCCGTCGGCGGATATATGAGCGGCAGCTCAAAAACCGCAGACGCTCAGCCGGAGGAACCTACGGAGCCGTAACGCATATAAAGCGCAAGGGCGTGCGCGGCGGCTGATCTTTTGTTAAGGAGGGGCAGGCATGGACGCACCGGGCGTTTCCAACAAAAAGCGGCTGAAGATAGCGCTTTGGTTTATGATGGTGCTGCTGCTTCTGCTTATAGCAAGGCTTGTCAAGGTCATGGTAATAGACAGCGAGGAGCTTGAAAACAGGGCTGCTTCACAGCAGACAAGAAACACCACCCTGAGCGCTACCAGGGGAAAGATACTGGATTCAACGGGAGTCGTGCTTGCAAGGAACGCTACCGCCTACAAGGTGGTCATATGGCCTTCCAGCATAAAGGACGATGAGAAGGAGAGGGTAGCAAAAGAGCTCAGCAGCCTGCTTGACATGGATTATGCCAAGGTGCTCGAAAAGGTAAATGCAAACAAGCAGGAGATAGTGCTTGCGCGCCAGGTTGAGCGCGAAACAGTGGATAAGATAGAGAGCATGAAGCTCGGCATAGGCGTAGGCACGGCTATAGATACAAAAAGGTATTATAGCTCCGGCTCGCTTTTCAGCCAGCTTTTGGGCTTTACTAACATAGATGGCGAAGGTCAGGCGGGGCTTGAGCAAAAGTATGAAAAGTACCTTGCCGGAAAGAACGGCCGCATGGTAACGGAGACGGACGGCAAGCAGAACCCGCTGCCATACGGCGTTCAGGAGATAATAGAGGCTACCGATGGCTGCGACCTTATACTGACAACGGACGCCGTTATGCAAAGCGCGCTCGAAAAGGCCTGCAAAGAGGCGCTTGAAGTGAACAAGGCCGCAAGTGTGCAGGGAGTGATAATGGATTGCACCACGGGAGAGATAAAGGCTATGACGACGCAGCCGGATTTCGACCCCAACTCTCCGCCGCGAAACGATATGGCGCTGTTAAACTCCCTTATGCGCAACCGCGTCGTGACCGATTCGTATGAGCCGGGCTCGACGTTTAAGCTTATAACCCTTTCCGCTGCGTTCGACAGCCATACGGTGAATACCGGTACCGGCTTCTATTGCGACGGAGGCTGCACCGTAAACGGCGAAAGGATAAAATGCTGGAGAAGCGGCGGACACGGCTCGCAGACGCTTTATAAGGCGGTGCAGAACTCCTGCAACCCAAGCTTTGTAAAGATGGCGCTGAGCATGGGAACGGAAACGTTCTATGACTACATATATTCCTTCGGCTTCGGCTCCTCAACAGGCAGCGGAATAACCGGGGAAAGCGCGGGCATAGTTACGCATCAAAAATATATTACGGAGAATACCCTCGCAAGGATAGGCTTTGGCCACAGCATAGCCGTAACGCCATTGCAGCTTGTAACGGCGGTAAGCGCCGCGGTAAACGGCGGGAAGCTCATGCAGCCATATGTCGTGGATAGCATAGTCGCTCCGGACGGGACGGTGGTGCTGAAAAACGAGCCCAAGGTCGTAAGGAGAGTGATAAGCGAGGAAACCTCCGCCCTGGTAAGGGATATAGGCGAAAGCGTGGTATCCGAAGGCAGCGGCAAAAACGCCGCCATACCAGGCTACAGGATAGGCGGAAAGACCGGAACCGCCCAGAAATACGGCGCGGACGGCAAAATAGCACAGGGCAAGCTTATAGCCTCCTTCATAGGCTTTGCTCCGGCGGATGAGCCGAAATATGTGTGCCTCATATTGGTTGATGAGCCGCAGGTAGGCACGATATTCGGCAGCACCGTTGCGGCGCCGTTCGTAAAGCAGGTGATGGAAGAGGTGTTAAGATATGCAGGCTACCTTCCTGAGCAGGCTTCAACAAGCGTGACGGTGCCCGCCGTGACGGATATTACGGTAGCCGAGGCGAAGCGGGAGCTTGAAAAGATAGGCCTTACGGCTACCTATCAGGACGATGAGAACGAGATAGTTACAGCCCAGGTCCCAATAGAGGGTAAAAGCGTGCAGGCCGGAAGCGGCGTGCTGCTTTACACGGCCATGACCTGTGTGCCAAGCGAGGATATATCGGGCGAGCAGGAAGACGAGATGGTGATTGTTCCCGATGTTTTTGATAAAACCAAGCTTGAAGCGAACGATGCGCTTAAAGCCAAGGGACTTATCATTAAAATAGATCCGCCGGATCAATCCGGCAAGGCGATACGCCAGTCTCCCGCTGCTGGGGAGACGGTACCCAAGGGTACGGAGGTACTTGTAGAATTTTCTAACACGGGGATCGGTTAAACGGTTCCGGAAAGGCGGAATATGCTCTTAAGTAAACTTGCGGTAGCTACCAGGCACAGGCTTGTTGGCGGCGATACGGAAATAGCTGATATAGTATACGACTCAAGAAAGGTGCAGCCGGGGGACCTTTTCTGCTGCATAACCGGCACGTTTTCCGATGGGCATGAATATGCGCCGATGGCAAAGCAGCTCGGCGCGGCGGCGCTGGTAGTGGAAAGGGAGCTTGATATAGATATACCGCAGCTTATAGTACCCAACACAAGGATAGCTATGGCGGAAATGGCAGCCGCATATTACGGCTACCCTTCAAGGGAGATGAAGATGGTGGGCGTTACCGGAACCAACGGCAAGACCAGCACCACCTATATGATAAAGAGCATAGCCGAGGAAGCCGGAGTAAAGGTAGGCCTGATAGGCACCATACATAACCTTATTGGCGACAGGATACTTGAAACCGAGCGTACCACGCCGGCAAGCGTTGACCTGCAGAAGATACTGAGGGATATGAAGAACGAAGGGGTCGAGCTTGTTGTTATGGAAGTATCGTCGCACGCGCTCGACCAGGCAAGGGTACACGGAGTGGATTTTGATATAGGCATATTCACCAACCTTACCCAGGATCACCTTGACTATCATAAGACGTTTGAAAACTACCTTGCCGCAAAGAAAAAGCTGTTCCTTCACTCAAAGCGGGCGGTAGTAAACGCGGACGATCCTCATTTTGACGCTATAACCGAGGGCCTGACAATACCCATAACCACCTTCGGCATAAGGGAAAAGGCGGACTTTTCCGCAAGCGATATAGAGATAACCACAGCCGGAGCACAGTTTACGATGAAGACTCCCTCCGGCGATATAAGAATGAAGATAAGCATACCCGGGCTTTTCAGCGTGTTCAACGCAATGGGCGCATCTGCCGCGGCAACGCTGCTCGGCTTCGATGCGGACGCTATACGCGAAGGGCTGAGCAAGCTGACCGTATCAGGAAGGCTTGAGCCTTTGCCTACGGACGGCGACTACAGCGTGCTGCTCGATTACGCGCATACTCCGGACGCGCTTGAAAACGCGCTAAGGACGGTACGCGGCTTTGCAAAGGGAAGGGTCGTTACCCTGTTTGGCTGCGGAGGCAACCGCGACAAGGCAAAAAGACCCATAATGGGAGAAATAGCCGGCAGGTATTCCGATTTCCTTGTTGTGACGAGCGATAATCCGCGCGATGAGGAGCCTATGGAGATAATAAATAATGTGCTCGACGGGGTCAACAAATCCGGCTGCCAGCATGTTGTTATAGAGGATAGGCGCGCGGCGATAAAATACGCGCTTGAGCACGCAAGGCCAAAGGACGTTATAGTGCTTGCCGGTAAGGGACACGAGAACTATCAGGAAATATGCGGCGGCAAGCGGCACTTTGACGAAAAGGAGATAGTTGCCGAATTGCTTGAAGAACTGGGCAGGAAATAAAAGCTGCCCGCGGAGGTAAGGGGATATGAAATACGCAATATACGCGCTTATGCTTTCCGCGCTGGTGACAATAGCGCTTGGGCCGGTGGTAATACCCATGCTCAGAAGGCTGAAGTTTGGCCAGAACGAAAGGAGCGACGGGCCGCAGAGCCATCTTAGCAAGGCGGGCACGCCTACCATGGGAGGCATGATGTTCATCGCCGGAATACTTGCCGGCACTCTCGCGTTTTCGCTTAACGCAACGGAGCTTTCGCTTCCGGCGCTTTTGGCGATGGCGGCGTTTGCGCTGGTGGGCTTCCTTGACGATTTCCTTAAGGTAAAGTTCAAGAACACAATAGGCTTAAGGCCTTATCAAAAGATAATAGCCCAGTTCGCAATAGCGTTTATACTTGCGCTTTATGCATATAAAAGCCCCTTTATCGGCTCAAAGATATATCTCGCCTTTTTTGGCGTAGAATGGGACCTTGGCATATTCTATGTGCCTGCAATGATGTTTATAATAATCGGCACCGTGAACTCGGTAAACCTTACCGATGGTCTGGACGGGCTTTGCTCCGGAGTTTCCATGATATACTCCACGGCAATGATGATGATTTTCGTCTATATGTCCACAGCCATGAAAACCCCGCTCGGCTCGGGACAAGCCGTGCAGACGCAGTACAGCGCGGAGCTTAACTCAATGGCGATATTTGCGGCCTCAGTGGCCGGCGGCTGCCTGGGCTTTTTAAGATACAACACATATCCTGCGCGCGTGTTTATGGGCGACACCGGCTCC
>ERZ860322.1645-NODE-1645-length-12369-cov-4.231525_pt1 | contig 12369 bp, 12 predicted proteins | sample MGYA00509979_ERZ860322 | MGnify/ENA primary metagenome ERZ860322 (study PRJEB30046, sample SAMN00715217) | human gut metagenome | study: EMG produced TPA metagenomics assembly of the A metagenome-wide association study of gut microbiota in type 2...
CTCGCCCGCCGCGCAGCCGCACAGCGTCAGCGCGACGCACAGGAGCAGAATTATAGTTGTACGAATTTTTTTCATGTTTGTGTTTACCTGCCCTCCCGCGGCGGAATGTCTGTTGGGTTATGATACGTTTACTTGGTGTATCTGAAAAACAATGTCAAGAGGAACTACCGGTATTTTGCAGAAAAAAGTTACAAAATGGTGTGGTTGTTTTAGACCTTTTTATATGGTATAATTACTAAAAATACCATATTTTTGACTATGGAGGGAGAATATGAAAAAGCAGGTATTAACCAGTTTGTCTGACGAGCAAGCGTTGTTCGTGAATAAGGCTTTATTAGGAGAAAACATTCTTGTTGATGCCTGTATTGGAAGCGGGAAAACAACTGCAATTCAACACTTGTGTTATGCATTTCCGGAAACAACGCAAATCCTCTATTTGACTTATAACAAGTTGCTGAAATTGGACGCAAAGGGGAAAATCAAAAACAAAAATGTCACTGTAACGAATTATCATGGCTTTGCGTATAAAATGCTGCTGCAAAGCGGAGTACAGCCAAACATTGCCGATGCGATACAGATGTTCAATAAGAAGAAGCCGCCAATTAAGGCATATGATGTTTTGATAATTGACGAATATCAGGATATCGAGCAAGAGTTTTCGGAACTATTGGAGTACATAAAAGCTACGAACCCGGCAATTCAAATAATCGCTGTGGGGGATATGGAGCAAAAGATATATGACAAAACCGCATTGGATGTGTCGGCCTTTATGGAAGAGTTTCTTGGCTCGCACATTAAGGTGACTTTTACAAAGTGCTTCAGACTGTCATCCGCCTTGGCGGAAAAGTTGGGACGTATTTGGAAGAAGAAAATTGTTGGCGTGAATGATTCCTGTGTAGTAGAAGAAATGACTGTGCCAGAGGTAATGAATTTTCTCTCAGAGCAAGACCCGAAAGAAATACTCTGCCTCGGCAGTCGAAATGGTAGTATGTCGAGAGTGCTGAATGCACTGGAAAACTCTTTCACGGAAAAGTTCAATAAGAAAACCGTTTATGCAAGTATTTCCGATAAAGATTCTCTGGGACGTTCAGAGCCGAGCAAAAAAGCAGCAATCTTTACGACTTTTGATAGCAGCAAAGGGCTAGAGAGAAAGATATGTGTCGTATTTGATTTTACGGAGAGCTATTGGAATACAAGGATAAATAAACCACAACAGAGATATGAAATTCTACGAAATATTTTCTGCGTAGCAGCAAGTCGAGGCAAGGAGCATATAATCTTTGTTAACGATAGAGAAGCGCTCCTGTCAGAAGAAACAATATCGACTGCGGCAGATTCAGAGAAAAAATATGAAAATGTAAATATATCAGAGCTGTTTGACTTCAAATATCGTGAGGATGTTGAGTCTTGTTACGCCATGCTGCAATGTACTGAGATATCAATGGACGATAAATCCGTTATTACCGTAAAACCGACGGACGATCTTATTGATTTGTCGCCGTGCATAGGAATATATCAAGAAGCTGTATTTTTCAATCAAGACCAATATGATATTGATAAAGAAATTGATTTGTATTTTTCAACTCACAAAGATTTGAAAAAAGACAAAGAAGCTGCAAGCCTAAGTCTAGATGAAAAAATACTGTATCTGGTAGCTCTGAAAACAAGGCAGGAGCGTTACAGAAAGCAGGTTGCAGTACCTTTTGTAAGTGGGGATGAACTGAGAGCGATTATAGATAGATTGTCTGAGCTGTTTGTTCAAAATGAGAACGTCCAAGTTCAATGTGAAATTCTGTTCTATGAAGCAGACTCAAAATGTGAGTGCTTTAAAGCAGTCGGGTTGTGTGATGTTCTGAAAAATGAGACTGTTTACGAACTGAAGTTCGTTTCTGAGCTATCGCATGATCATTTTCTCCAGTGTGCTTGCTACATGGTTGCGTTGAACAAGGAAAAAGGAGTCCTGTGGAATACACGTGACAATACGCTTTATGAAATTCGCATACCGAACAAGGCTGCATTTTTAGACGCAGTAGCGAGAGCGGCAACTAAGAGAAAGCTGGATAGATACTACCATCCTGATATATGAGGAGATATATAGATGAAGCCATTTGCCAATAATCAAGACACGACAGTTAACGAGTGTTTCGCAGTTATTGATACTGAAACGAGCTGGCAGGATAAAGTTATATCAATTGGCGTTGTAATTGCTCAAAAAAACTATCATATTGTTGCCGAAGCGTATTATATTATCACACCGGAATGTGAGCTGCCTGCTATATATGAAGATGCGTTGTATTATTATACTAAATTCGTCAAGTGCGAGAGGTCTGAGGCAATATCAGAAGTGCGAGGACTGCTGCAAAGCTACCACGTAGAGAATATTTTCGCATATAATGCGTCATTTGACTATAATCATCTTCCGGAAATGAGGGATTTCGTCTGGCACGATATCATGCGCATGGCGGCATATAGACAGTATAATCCAAATATTCCGAAAGATGCGGAATGTTGGGCAACCGGCAAGCTGAAAAGCGGCTTCGGAGTAGAGTCCATTATGCGGATGCTGACAGGTGATAAATGGTATTACGAAACACATAATGCGGTGATTGATGCAATAGATGAACTGACAATCATGGCGCTGCTCGGATATCCACCTGAACAGTATCCAAATATATACGAGAAAATGGCATCAGTGCTGAAAGCACAAAAACAACGTGAAAAAAACGAATTATGCAGAAAAAGGTTGCAGGAATATTTATCGCAGGGAAACATTGATGTGATCAATTTTGAATGTAAAAGTAAACCAGTAACAATAAGGTGCAGACAATGTATGCAATCATGGGAAGTGTGCTGTTATGATGTGAATAGCAAAAGACCAAAATGCCCAAATTGCTTTCCTAAAGTTAAGTCTAGGAAACCTCTGAATAAATAGCTTTTACTCCCGTTCCTAATTGATATAATAGCCATTTTTTGCTTGGTTAGGGAAATTTCAGCACGAAATAAGCATTAATCCGCTGCTTTTCTGCTCCAGTTCCCCAAAAAGGGCAGACTACCCCTATATCAGGTTGTGGAAAGTTTTTGCCCTGCGATGGCAAGGGCATATAAATTGGCACAGGCGAACATGGCATACAGACGGTTTTCGTTTTTCGCCAGTCCGCGGTACACCGTTTTCCTATAGCCGAACTGACACTTGATGATCCGAAATGCGTGCTCCACCTTACAGCGCACCGATGACTTGCGGTTTTCAATATATCGTTCCCAGTCAATTGCGTTGTCAGATACATGCGGCAGCTTTCCGGGACGGCGGTTAATGCGGTAATCAATGCCGGATAAGTGATCATCGCCGGCTACTTCGGGGCGCTTCTGGATTCCGAGATACCCGGAATCACCATATACCACTTCATCATCTTCTCGGATCAATGCCGCAGCTTGTGTGATATCGTGGACATTCGCTGCCGTGACCGTCATGGTATGCACCAGACCGCTGCCCGCATCCACACCAATGTGACATTTCATCCCGAATTTCCACTTGTTGCCCTTTTTCGTCTGGTGCATTTCAGGATCGCGGGCTTTCTCTGCGTTCTTCGTGGAGCTGGGAGCATTGATGATGGTTGCGTCCACAATGGTGCCGCCCTTCATCATGTGCCCAGTTTTTACCATTACGCGGTTGATCGCGTCAAAAAACAGTTTGTTCAATCCGTTCGCTTCCAGAAGGTGGCGGAATTTGCATAAGGTCGTTTCATCCGGCACTGCTTCTGCCATGAAGTCAATGCCCGTGAATTTCCGCATGGCGTAGCTGTCGTAGATAGCGTCCTCAGTCGCCGGGTCGGATAGGTTGAACCAGATCTGAAGAAGGTACATCCGCAGCATTTTCTCAATCCCCATCGGAGGACGGCCTCGCTTCCCTTTGGGATAATAAGGCTCGATCACACCGACCCATTCGTCCCAGGGAATAATTTCGTCCATGATTTCCAGAAATTCTTCCCGCCTGGTTTTCTTCTTTCGGAAGCTGTATTCGATGTCCGTAAATGTTTCCTGCTTCATTGCCTGCACCACCATTTCTTTGCTGCTGTTATTATACCATATCCCCCGTCTCTATGCTAATCCAGATTAATTCAGAGGTTTCTATAATATCTAATATTGGGCATTAATTACAATTAAGGTTAAAAAAGTAAAAATGTACAAAGGACAAGATAAAACATAAAAAGAGTAATACACTTTTCCATCTGTCAGCATCAAATTGGTCCAGAATAATTACGCACTGTTTACTCGCCGCAACAATAGCAATACAAAGAACTGGGAAATCCGGAAACTCCAATTGTTTCCCCCATGTACTGCATTTTCAGTACGGAATTACAAGTCATTTGCAGCCTTTCGCTAAGCAAAAATCACCTGAAATCGAAAAAATTTGGGTGATATTTTTCTTTCATATAATCAATAACATGAGCATGCGAAATACAACATTAATCTTTGGCTTCAACCGAGGCAAATAGCAGTCCGTTCATTCCAAAGCGAGAATAAAATGAATACATTCCACCCGTTAGCCACAAGGGTTCGCATGGCCGGCCATATCTCATCAGGTCCACTGCCCATCAAACATAAAATGTTTCACCAAATGATACAGTAGCTTTGGTGTCTCTAAAAAACAGTTTCTTCAACTCTACCGATTCCGTTGTGTGGTATGGTGATAGTGAAGAATGATTTTGGATGGAACTGTTTGTAGCATTATAGTATTTCTGCGTATAGTTCAGCAAAGCTACACTCATATTTATTAAAGATTTAGGTAAGCCTTCCGGTATTTCACGCCAAAGAACTTTGCCAGCTTCACCAGTTCTTCGTCTTTAATAGTATTGATCTGTGGCAGGTGCGCGATTTTCATATATATCTCTGCTGCCTTTTCGGCGGTCTCTATAAGTCCAAATGTCTCGTCCAGATTTTTTCCCGCACCGTAAATGCCGTGCTGTGCCCATACCACCAATCTTGCGGTGTTCATCTTCTCTGCGGTAGCAACACCGATCTCATTGGTACCACAGAGCATCCATGGCAGTACATTCACGCCGTCAGGAAATACCACGATACATTCAGTGCACATTTGCCACAGAGTACGAGTGAAAGCTTTTTCGTCAAGACTATGCACATAGGTCATGGCCAGCAGATTTGCTGGGTGGCAGTGCATCACCACGCGGTTTTCGCTGTCAATAGCCAATCTTGCCGCATGGCTCATCATGTGGGCTGGGAACTCTGAGGTGAACTTACCTCCGTCTGTGAAGCCCCAAAGAAGCTCCGCACTTTCCCCGTCAGGACTAATACGGAGCAGACCAAGGTTCACATCGGGAGCATACTGCACATTCTTGAAATACTTGCCGGTTCCAGTAACGAGGAAATATCTGCCCGCAAGCTCCGGAGCCTTGAAACCTATGGGGATGGTGCGCAGAACTGCATTCACATCCAGATATTGGTCAACTTCGCTTTCATCCAGCATAAGGCTGACATTGCCGCCGTTGCGCTCATCCCAGCCGTGACGGTACATTTCTGTGGTAGCACGTATCATTTCTACCATAAACGGTGCGATCATTATATCTTTCATCTTTTACTCAGTACCTCGTTTTCATAGCGCTTTATTTCCGGCAGATAGTTCGCTTTTTTCCCCTCGCGGCGGAGAAACTCGTTCCACACATCGCCTATGGGCATCATCTTATACAACTCCTGACACGCCTGTAGGGATGTGAAGTCAGAATTGTCCTGCAAATCTCTGAGACACGTGGGCTCAAGCAGCGCGTACAGCAGCGCTTTCTGAACATTGTGTATGCCCGTGACCCACGCGGAAATGCGATTTATGGACGCATCAAAGTAGTCGGTGGCGATGAGTACCTTGTCTAACCCGCAGCGGACGCACTCCTTCATCATCTCTCTCGTTTCATCGTCGTAGCTCACCACATGATCGGAGTCCCAACGCATGGGTCGGGTCACATGGAGCGCAAGCTTATCTGAGAAAAGAAGCAGAGACGAAATTTTGTCCGATACCATCTCCGTTGGGTGATAATGACCATTGTCCACCAGCGGAGTGATTCCGTTTTTCATGGAGTAGCTCAGGCAAAATTCGGCAGAACCCACAGTATATGCCTCAACGCCGATACCGAACACCTTACTCTCAAGGGTGGGGATGACCTTTGTCTTATTGTAAGTAGTTGAGAAGATCTCGTCCAGAGACTCTTTCATCCGCTGACGGGGTGACTTCCGGTCGGCAGGATAGTCCTTTAAGCCGTCGGGCATCCAGTAGTTTATCAGGCATGGCTGCCCCAGCTCGTCGGCAAAATACTCTGCGATCCTCAGGCAGCGTTTGCCGTGCTCTATCCAATAATCCCGGACTTCTTTCTTCGGTGAAGACAGAGTAAGCCCATCAACTACCATCGGGTGAGAGAAGAAAGTGGGATTGAAGTCTATACCAAGGCTCCGTTTTTTTGCGAATTCCACCCATTTTGCGAAGTGCTTCGGCTCCAGCTCATTGCGTCCCACCTCTTCTCCGGACTCAAAAATGGCATAGGAGGCGTGGAGGTTGAGCTTAAACTTGCCGCCGCAGAGCTTCATGACCTCGTCAAAGTCCGCCATGAGCTCTTCGGGCGAGGTGGCTCTGCCTGGGTAGTTGCCGGTGGTCTGAATGCCGCCGGATGCCGCCTGCCGTGAATCGAAGCCCACCACATCGTCACCCTGCCAGCAGTGGACGGAGATTGTGGTGCTTTTCAGCGTTTCCAATGCCTTTTCCGCATCCACACCGATGGATGCGTATATTTCTTTTGCGCTTTCAAATCTGTTCATTTTCCAAACCCTCCAACTGTATTTTCAGATTGCCGATGGCAGTTGCCTCGATGGGCAGGGCAATCACTTTTTTACCGGTCGCTTCCCTGGTCAGACGGTTCAAAAATGTATTCTTTGCTCCGCCGCCCACAATGTACAGCTTATCATAAGTTTTTCCGGTGTTGGCCTCCAGCTCTTCGATGGCCTTTCTGTAGCTCTGTGCTAGAGAGAGATACGCGCAGCGGAAATAGTCTGCTTTCGTTAAGGGAACTTTTAACGCTGCATCAAAGACGGCTTTCATGCTTTTCGGTGCAATAAATTCCGGCCCGTCTACATCCAATGTCATATCAAAAGTGCTCTTTTCGGCTTCTTTAACGATCTCGCCGAAGTTCTTCTCATGGCACAGCTCTCGGCGAAGCTCGTTTATGAGCCACATGCCCATGATGTTTTTCTGATAGCGGATATAGCCCACGCCGCCCTCGTTGGAGTAGTTGGCAGCTTGACTGTTTTCATCCGTGAGGGGCTTCGGGGTCTTCACGCCGAGCAGTGACCATGTACCGGAGGATATGTACAGGTCATCTCCCTCCATGGGGATACCCTCTACCGCAGAGCCGGTGTCATGCGTAGCGCAGAGAGCTATTTTGATTCCTTCATATTGCCCGATAACCGTTCCGGGTCGGCTCAGCTTTGGGAAAAGCTGCTGAGGCAATCCCAGCCGGGACACAATCTCCGCGTCAATTTCTCCGGTTTCGGCATTCACCATGCCCATTGTGGTGGCATTTGTGTACTCTTTGGCTTTCACTCCGCAGAGCTTATACAACAGGTATTCCGGCATCATCAGAAAATCCGTGACGCCCTCGAGCCGCCCGGCGAGCTTGTCCGCATAAAGTTGGTATATACTGTTGAAGGGCTGAAACTGGATTCCCGTGCGTCGGTACAGCTCCGAGAACGGAATAATTCCGTGTACCTCGGGAATGGCAGCTTCTGTGCGACTGTCCCGGTAAGCGTAAACAGGAAGGACCTCTTTGTCGCCCTTCATCAACACATAGTCTACACCCCAAGTGTCAACGGCCATACTCTCGACAGGATAAGCCATCTGTGCCTCCAAAATGCCCTTTTTTACATGGCTGACAAGGCTTTCAGTGTCCCAGACGAGGTGCCCGTTCTGATCTGTAATGGCGTTGGGAAAGCGATAAACCTCTTTTGTTCTGATTTCGCCGTTTTCCATCCAGCCGACAATATGCCGTCCGGAGGATGCGCCGATGTCAATGGCAAGTACGTATTTCATAATTATCACCGATATTATTAAATCACACAAAAAGCAAATGCGGAAGAACGGTTTTTGACCGAAAAAGTGTCCTTATTTGCAGTTGCAAAGAATCACCTGCTGCAGTACAATAAAGGTAGGTGATTTTATGATAAACAATCTTCTTTTGAAAAAGCTTGAGCATATCAGTCCCGAGGAAGAGGCCATTCTGGATGGTAACCCTGAAATTCGGAGAGCGATATATATGCAGTCCGGCTCCGATGTCATTGATGCAAAGAAACTGCTGGATAGCGGCAGACTCATTGCCATCCGTCCTCATACCCGGTTTGCCCATTTTCCCGAGCACAGTCACAATTATGTGGAAGTCGTGTATATGTGTCACGGCACTACCACCCATATTGCCAACGGGAAAGCTGTCACGTTGCATCCAGGTGAGCTGCTGTTCTTAGGTCAAGGCGCACGGCAGGAGATTCTGCCTGCCGGAAAAGATGACATTGCCGTCAACTTCATCATCCTTCCCCAGTTCTTCGACAAGGCATTGGAAATGCTAGACGAGGGGGAAACGCCGCTGCGGAAATTTATTGTGGATTCCCTTCGGGGCAACAACGCAAACTATCTTTATTTTCAGGTGGCGGATGTGCTGCCTGTTCAGAATCTGGTGGAGAATCTTATTTGGTCACTGCTGGGCAATCCTTCCCCCAATCGCCGAAGCATCTGTCAAACCACCATGGGTCTGCTTTTCATGCAGCTTATGAACCATACGGACAGGCTGGCCTCCCAGGCCACAGAAGAAGCTGCCATTGTCCGTGTTCTGCACTATATTGAAGAAAATTATTGCAGCGGAAGTCTCACGGAGATTGCAGGCACCCTTCATTATGACCTTTTTTGGCTCAGTCGGGAGATCAAACGCCGTACAGGTAAAACTTACAAAGAGCTTTTGCAGGAAAAGCGGCTTATGCAGGCAGCATATTATTTGAAACACACCCAGCTTCATGTAGATGAGATTAGCAATGCGGTCGGATACAGCAATATAAGTTACTTTCACCGCATCTTTCAAGCACATTACGGCATGACTCCCAAAAAATATAGGGATTTATAATTACTACTTTTTTCTGAGCACTTTTCCGAATTCGCCATGCATTCACATATGACCCCGCGCCGTTAACCTGGGGCAATTGTGAGCAGAGTCGAACCGGATTTCGGGGTTCAAATCCGCTCACCTTGTCATAACGCGTAAGTCTTTGCAGAGCAAAGACCGCACAAAAGTACGCCAGCCTTTTCGGGCATTTTTCGGCGCCGGAGCAGATGATTTTACCGCTCTGACGACCGATTCACCCCTGTTTTACCTGTTTTTCCTCAAAAATACCAAAGAATATAGCAAAAAGACCGATAAAAGTCTGGTAGACTTTTTATCGGTCTTTTATGGCGGAGAAGAAGGGATTCGAACCCTTGATACCCTTATGGGGTATACACGATTTCCAATCGTGCGCGCTCGACCAACTACGCGACTTCTCCGTGTTTGCTCAAGTAAACATGCTATTCAATTATCAGCTTGGTTATTATAATTCACAGGCCACACAAAGTCAAGCATTTTTTTGCCCCAACAGCATATTTCGGAATTTTGCGGTTGACAATGGCGTTATAACTGTGTATACTGCATATATACAGTTATAACGAGGTGGCGCGTATGACCATAATCATCGACAACAAAAGCGGCGTGCCGATATACGACCAGATATATTCTCAGATAAAGGCGCAGATAATCGGCGACGCGCTGCGGCAGGATGAGGCGCTGCCCTCGATACGCAGTCTCGCCAAGGATCTGCGCATCAGCGTCATCACGACAAAGCGCGCCTATGACGAGCTGGAGGCCGAGGGCTTCATATATACGCTCCCCGGCAAGGGCAGCTTTGTCGCGCCGAAAAACACGGAGCTGCTGCGGGAGGAAAACCTGCGCCGCATCGAAGAGCACATGCGCGAAATTTCTGCACTCGCCGTGCAGAGCGGCCTGACGCGGCAGGAACTGAGCGAGATGTACACACTGATTTCCGAGGAGGAGTTGACATGAACGCAATAGAAATAACCGGCCTGCGGAAGGCATACCCCGACTTTGAGCTGGCGGGGCTTGATCTCTGCTTGCCGGGCGGCTGCATAATGGGGCTTATCGGCGAAAACGGCGCGGGCAAGAGCACGACCATCCGCCTGATACTCGACATGATAAAGCCCGACGCGGGCAGTATAAAGCTCTTTGACCGCCCGAACTCCGAGCGCGCGCTCAAGGAGGACATTGGAGTTGTGCTCGACGAAGTAGGCTTCCCCGACTGCCTGACCGCCGCGCAGGCAAACAAGGTTCTGCGCAAGGCGTACAAGAACTGGGACGAGGACGCGTTTTTCGGATACCTGAAAAAGCTGAGCATCCCCGAAAGCAAGCCCTTCGGCGATTTCTCGCGCGGGATGAAAATGAAGCTCGGCATCGCGGCGGCGCTGTCGCACAACTCGAAGCTGCTTATCCTCGACGAGGCGACGAGCGGGCTTGACCCCGTCGTGCGCGACGAGGTGGTGGAGCTGTTCTCGGACTTCACGCGCGACGAGGAACACTCCGTTCTGATCTCATCGCACATTGTCAGCGATCTCGAAAAGCTCTGCGACTACATAGCTTTCCTGCACCAAGGCCGCCTTATGCTATGCGAGGAGAAGGATGCGCTGCTGGCCGAATACTGCTTCGCGCGCGGTACAGCGGCGGAACTGGACGCGATAGACCGCGGCAGCATGATTGGCCGCCGCGACGGGCGCTATGGCAGCGAGGCCATAATCCGGCGCGCCGCAGCTCCGGCTGGGCTGAGTCTCAGTCCGGTGAGCATCGAGGAGCTGTTCATATTCATGGTCAAGGAGGGCGGCAGGCAATGAGCGCACTGATTTTGAAAGACCTTTACATTATGAAAAAATACTGCCGTTCGGTGCTGTTGATGGTGGTGATATTCTGGGGCGCGTCGATATTCGCCGATTCTGGGAACCTATTCTGGACATTTTTCCCCGTGATAGTCGGCTCGGTCACACCGGCGACGCTGCTGTCATATGACGAAAAGTTCCGCTGGAACCAGTATTGCGATACGATGCCGATAAGCCGCGCTGCCGTTGTGGCGGAGAAATATGTGCTGACTGCGGCGACGGTGCTGCTGCTCACAACGGGTTCTGTCGCCGTGCAGCTGATGGCATCCGGCAGGACGGGCAAAGCGCCGGACGATCTCGGCCTAATTGCGGCGCTGACCTTCACCGTCGGTCTGCTGCCGCCGTGCGTCATGCTGCCCGCAGTGTATAAGTTCGGCATGGAGAAGGGGCGCATCGTGTACTATTTCTGCATCGGCGCCGCCTGCGCGATACCGTTCGCGCTGCCATCTAACGCGCTGGACGGTGGTATGAGCACCGCGTCGGTGTTCTTGCTGCCGGTCATCGCGGCGGCGCTGTTCGCCGTGTCGTGGGCGATATCCACGGCGGTGTATGGGAAAAAGAGTCTGTGAAAACCATGGGAGATTCATTGATGAACGAGATAATAACGGCGCTTGAAGCGAAATATCATCCGCTGGGCATGATCGTATACGGGTCATATGCGGATGGTACAAACAACCTTAACAGCGATTTCGACGCGCTGCTTCTGACCGACAGCGGTTCGGAGCTGCACGACAGTTCCGTGATATCCGGCGTTGAACTTGATGTTTGGGTATATCCGCGAGTTAAAATCGAGGCCCCTCACGATGCCTACGAATTTCTGCAAATTTGGGACGGCATCATTATCTCCGATGAAACGGGGCTTCTTTCGAGCCTGCAAACGGAAGTCCGCGAGTACATACACAGCACGGCAGCAAAGGGGCGGGAGGAAAACCTTCAGAATCTCAACTGGTGCAGGAAGATGCTGGCGCGAACAGAACGCGGAGACTTTGAAGGACGATACCGCCGATGCCGGCTGCTGACTGACAGCTTGGAGATTTACTGCAACACCGTCGGCGAATACTTCTCCGGTGCTAAAAAGGCACTGCGATATATGCAGCAGTACGCCCCTGATGCAGCCGCGGTGTATGACGCGGCACTCAGCAGTCCCACATTCGAAAACCTGCAACGATGGATAGAGATTCTGGAAAAGAACTTTGCCACCCGTTTTCCCGACAACTAACAAACACCCCCAATGCGGAGAATTCTCCGCATTGGGGGTGTTTCATTATCCGATCATTTCTCAAGCACGCGCAGGAACTGTTTTGTCCGCTCCTCCTGCGTCTCGTGGAACACCTGCTGCGGCGTTCCCTGCTCGACTA
>ERZ860322.1649-NODE-1649-length-12342-cov-3.017661_pt1 | contig 12342 bp, 8 predicted proteins | sample MGYA00509979_ERZ860322 | MGnify/ENA primary metagenome ERZ860322 (study PRJEB30046, sample SAMN00715217) | human gut metagenome | study: EMG produced TPA metagenomics assembly of the A metagenome-wide association study of gut microbiota in type 2...
ACAACAGACAGAGAGGGGTAAACATGGAGCTGACGGTCGGTGAAGTGCTGGAAGGGAAAGTCACGGGTATCGCCAAATTCGGCGCGTTTGTCGCGCTGCCGGAGCCGGATGCCTGCCGGCTAAACCGACGTTTTTTTGGTAAAGGTAGCGATAAAATGGGAAACGGACGGAGAAATTCAAAAAAATATCGTATCTTGGCGTTACGAAAAAGCAAAAAACAGAAAAAACTATGAAAAGATGGATATTGAGCCTGGCGCTCCTGACGCTGGGATTTACGGCTTCGGCCCAGAATGATCTGATCGATCGGGGGGAGTTGGCTCCCGAAATCGCAGCGGCGAGCGGCGAGAAAATGGAGTGGCTTCCTTCCTTCAATGGTGTGATCGTCGAGGGGTTGTTCCGGATCCGGTTCGAGCGGGTGCCTATGGATCAGGCTCCCAAGATCGTTTTCAACACCAAAGGCGTTTACGACAGCCGCTTCACGGCGGAGGTGAACAAGAATAAGATGCTCGTGATTTCCGAGCGCATCGGCGCCCGCGAACGTTCCGAAACCGAGGTGACGGTTTATTACAACAACCTGGAGGAGATCCGTATTTCGGGGGCGAATGCCACGTTCGGGGAACCGATCGACTTTCCGCAGGCCCGGTGCTGGTTTTCCAACGGGGCGGTCGTCAGCGCGGCGCTTGATGTGAAGGATCTTCAGATGGATGTGACGGGCAAGAGCGTCGTGGTCCTGACGGGCAAGGTCCGTTACTGGGATCTGAATGTTTCCACGGCCCAGGTGGACGCTGCCGCTGTCGAAGTGATGTCCGTGCGTGTCAATTCCACCTCCAAGGCCGACGTGACCATCACCGCTCCGGAGCGCCTCGAGGCGTCGGTCGGTACGAAGGGCCGGATCACCTGCATCGGAGAGCCCGAGTTGCTGCACACTTCAAACTCCCTGATCGGGGGCGAGATCACCTTCAAATAGCGCACTTGCCATGCCGGGATTCCTGCAGGAGGTCGCTGCCGATTTATACGACAGATACGGGGACGATATTTCGTCCCTTTCTGTTCTGTTCCCTTCCCGACGTGCGCGGCTTTTCTTTATCGACGCCTTGTCCGGCATCGCCGAACGTCCTTTGTGGCAGCCCCGCTGGACGACTATCGACGAGTTGATGAGCGAGATTTCGGGTCTCCGCATCGGCGACCGGGTGCGTCTGGTGACCGAACTGTATAAAGTCTATTCGGAATTTCATCCCGAATCCTTCGACAAGTTCTATTTCTGGGGGGAGATGCTCCTCACGGATTTCGATACGATCGACAAGTACCTGATCGACGCCGATATGCTTTTCCGTAACCTGGCCGACATCAAGGAGTTGGAGGCCGACGTTTCGTATTTGAGCCCCGTCCAGTTGAAAATCATCGCTTTCTGGGCCAATTTCACGGACGAAACCTCCCTTTCCGAGGAGAAACGCCGCTTCCTGGCCGTTTGGCAGACGGTGGGCCCGGTCTTGCGGACTTCCCGGGAGCGGCTCCGGTCGCTGGGGATGGCCTATACGGGGATGGTGCACCGGGCGGCCGCTGAGCGGATCAAGGCCGGCGGTTTCGCATTCCCGGAGTCCCGGCGGTTCGTCGTGGCGGGCTTCAACGCGCTCTCGGAGTGCGAGAAACGGCTTTTCAAGTTTCTCTCCACGGCTGCCGAAACCGATTTCTACTGGGATTACGATACTTATTATACGGACAATGCCGACCAGGAGGCCGGTATGTTCCTGCGCGAGAACCGGATCCTGTTTCCCGCCCGGCGCGAACTTCCGCACGATCATTTCCGGTCGCCGAAGCGAATCGAAGCGATTTCCACGGTATCGAACGCCGTGCAATGCAAGTACGTGGCTTCGATCCTGCGGGAACTGGCTGCCGAACAGGGGCCGCTGGGGAAGGAGACTGCCGTCGTGCTCACGGATGAAAACCTGCTGCTGCCCTTGCTGCATGCTCTGCCTGCGGAGATTGGAAAGGTGAATGTGACGATGGGTTATCCGCTGAAACAGAGCCTTTCCTATTCGTTTGTTGAACGATTGATCGAACTGCAAAACCATGCCCGGCAGAAGGAGGGCAAACCGCTTTTTTACCACGCCGACGTGCTGGGACTTCTGTCGCACCCTTATATCCTCGAAAGCGACCCCTCCCGGATCGTCCGTATGCAGGAGGAGATCGTCCGAAACCGGCGTATCACGGTCGCGGCGGAGTGGCTGGCCTGCACGCCGTTGCTTGCTACGCTGTTCCGGAGCGTCGAGGGGTGGCGCGGATTTTCGGACTACCTGCTGGCGGTGATCGCGCAGATTGCCCGGATGCCTTACGAAGATACGGAGGCACGCCGCCGCGTAGAGTTCCTGAACGTCATTTCCGAAGAGGTGATAAAACTTCGCAATTCACTGGATAATTGTGAAATAGAATTGTCTATATCGATCTATGCTTCACTTCTTCGCCGACATCTGCAAACCCTGCGTATTCCTTACGAGGGAGAGCCTTTGGAGGGAATTCAGGTTATGGGTATCCTCGAAACCCGCAACCTCGATTTCCGCAACGTCATTTTGCTCTCGATGAACGACGACAACTTTCCAGGCAGTGTCGTGACCGGTACTTCGTTCATTCCCTACAACCTGCGGGCGGCTTATGCCTTGCCTACGCCGGAGCATCACGAGGGGGTTTACGCCTACTATTTTTATCGTTTGCTGCAACGGGCCGAGAACGTGCGGATGCTCTATTGCGCTCATGCCGACGACAAGACCACCGGCGAACAGAGCCGTTACATCTATCAACTGGAGTACGAAACTCCCTTCGAGATCCTCCGCCGGGAGGTCGGTATCGATGTCAATCGGATGGAAACCCCGCCGATCGAGGTCCCCAAGCAAGGGGAAACCGCCGAAAAGTTGGCTCGCTTCCTCGCGCCGGACGATCCCGTGCGGCTGTCGCCTACGGCTTTTTTCCGGTATGTGGCTTGTCCCCTGCGCTTCTATTTTCACTCCGTGGCCCGGTTGGAGCCGGACGACGAGATTTCGGAGGAGGTCGATGCACCGATGTTCGGTACGATTCTCCATGCGGCTTTGCAGCGGCTCTATGCTCCCTTTGTCGGGAAGACCGGCTGCGGAGAGGCGTTGCGTGCGCTGACCCGTTCGTCCGAAGTGGAGAAGGCGGTAGTTGCGGCCATCAATGAAAACTATTTGCAGGATGTTGAAGCGACGGTTGAGGATTATAGCGGTAATCTGTTGTTGGTCAAAGATATTGTAATCCGCTATATTCGGGGCGGCGTATTGCCTTACGACGCCGCGCATGACGATTTTACGGTCGAAGGACTCGAGGAGCGGATCGGGCAGGAGTTTGCGTTCGAAAGCGCCGGAAAATCCCTGCGTGTGGTCTTCGGGGGCCTGGCCGACCGGATCGACCGCCTGCCGGACGGTACGCTGCGGGTCGTGGACTATAAGACCGGCGAACCGCACCTCGATTTCCAGGGGGTCGAAGCGCTCTTTCGTGGAGAGGCCAAACAGCGTCAATCCAATATTTTACAGACGTTGCTCTATTCGATGATGCTTTTCCATTCGCGGGGGGTGGATGCCGAGCCGACGCTCTATTACGTGCGGGCCATGCACCGGGACGACTATTCGTCCCGGCTCGTCGATCGGGAGTTGGGGCGCACGGGCGTACGCTATTCCGAATACCGCGAGCCTTTCGAACGGCTGTTGCGCGAAACCCTCGCCGAGATGTTCGATCCGGCGATTCCGTTCCGTCAGTGCGAGGATGCCGAGCATACCTGCCGCTATTGCGATTTCCGCGAGATCTGCAAACGCTGACGCGGGCATGTCGCAGCGATTTTCTCCGTGTCGTCTTTTCGGAAAGGCGATTACATTTTCAATCTGCCCCTTGTCCGACGATCGCTTTTCGCGGCTGGTGCCCGCGTTCATAATTCTGTCCCTGAATCCTCTTTTCGGAGGGAGTCTGGGCCACTGTGCTCCCGAAGAGGTGTATATGAAAGTGTATAATCACGTTCGGAAAATCAGTTTGCAGCCTGTAAATACCGGCCATAGAGCGCCTCATATCTTGATCTGATTCATTGACGGACGGTGCGAGCGTATTTCCGACGATATGCGGGATCGGCTCGGAGAACCGCTTTTGCGGGAGGGTCGGTCAGTTCGCAGCGGATTTTTCGCGGGATGCCTGTAAATACTCCCGCAGGATTTTTTCGAGTTCCGCCGTGCCGATATCGACTGTTGAAGCCGTGATTGCGTAGGGGGATCCAAAGTATTTCATTTGCCAGCGCATAAGCCCTTTGGCAATCCGGTTTTTTTCCTCGTCGATCGCCCGGTCGGGATCGTGGAGTTCGATCCGGATGAATTTCTGCCCGTAGGTTCGGAATACGCTGAAATCCGCAATGCGCTGCCATTCGATCGTGAGGTAGATCCCTTTTGCAGGTGCATAAATCCGCAGACTGTCCGGAGTCAGCAACAGGGTCGGCTTGCTTCGAAAAAAATTTTTCAGCAGCATGATAAATAAGATGCAGAAGCCTCCCCCGAAGAAGATCAATCCTGCGATGCCGATGACCAGCCCGAACGTCCCGTGCGGCTGTACGATGACGAGCAGGCAGGAGAGTGCCGCCATGATCGCTGCGGCGAGCGTCGTGCCCAGCAATTTGCGGTGGCTGGGATAGATAGCCGTTTCTTTTTTCATTCGCGATTCGAAAAATTAGTCGAAGGACTGCATGCCCGACTGGGCGATGCGGATGATCCGCTGGTACTCGACGGGCGACAGTTCCATGAAGAAATAGTGGATCGGATCGACGCGCATGCCGTTGTGCCGCACTTCGTAATGCAGGTGGGGTGCGATCGAAAGGCCCGTGTTGCCCGAAAGTCCGATGATGTCGCCGCGACGGACCTCCTGCCCGCGGCGTACATTGACCGCCAGCAGGTGACTGTACGAAGTTTCGTAACCGTTGCCGTGGTCGATGACGATGGTACGGCCCGCTGTGGAGCGCGAGGCGATCTCCTTCACGCGGCCGTCCGCCGTGGCGAAGACGCGCGAACCTTCGGGCACCGTGTAATCGACGCCCTGATGGGATTGCAGGGTGCGGTAGAAGGGGTGGATGCGCATGCCGTAGGAGGCGGTGAGCAGCGTGAGCTGCTGGTTGATAACGGGCTGTATGGCCGGAATCCGGTTGCGGCCGTCGCCGACCGTATCCAGCAGACGTTGCAGTTCGAGGTACGATTCGTTGAGCTTGGTCAGCGTCGCTTCGGATTGTCTGACCTTCTCTTTGAGTTCCAGGATGATCTGACGGTCGGATTTGTCCAGCAGGCTTTCGTACGTTGCGAGCCGCTTGGTTTCGTATTCGGTGTCGAAATCGTAAGGATCGGATTCGAAGAGGATGTTGAAGACGTTGCGGTCGCGCTCGGAAACATTTTCCATCACTGTGCGCAGCGAGTCGTAGCGGGCTTCGAGCCGGGTGTATTCGTCCCTCAACTGATCGGTGGAGTGCTTGAGCTCGTATTCGACGGGCGTGTCGAAGAAGAGCGAAACCCCGACGTAGTAGAGGATGGCTGCGCCGAACCACACCAGCACGTGAAACGTGATGCGGATCGCCTTCTGTTTGGGCGTGCGCGGTGTGGCGTATTTGATCGGTCTGCGGGTTCTTGCCATGTTATTCGTCGAAGGTGTCGAGGTTGAGCTCCTGCATCTGTTCCATCAGGCGCTCGTACTCCTCGTTGGTCATATTGCGGTTGAAATAGTTGATCGGATTGACGACCTGTCCCATGTGAATCACCTCGTAATGCAGGTGGGGGCCGGTCACGCCGCCCGTGTTGCCGACCTTGCCGATCAGTTGTCCGCGCACGACCTTCTCGCCGGGTTTGACGAAGATCTGGCTCAGGTGTGCGTAGCGGGTCTGGTAGCCGTACTGGTGGTTCAGGAGGATCTGCTTGCCGTATCCTCTGCGGGGCTGTCCCAGGTCGGTGGACTGTACCGTCGCGTCGCCCGTGGCATAGACGTTGTTGCCGATGTTGGCCGCCAGGTCGATGCCTTTGTGCAGGATGCGTCGGTGGTAGATCGGGTGGTTGCGGTAGCCGAACGGCTCGATACCCCTGCGCAGGGCCTGACGGTCGATGGGCCAGATGGCCGGGATTGCCGTGGACATGTTCTCCTTGTTCTTGGCTAGGATTTGCAACTCGTCGAACGAAACGGAGGTACGGTAGAGCTGGCGGCCGAAAGCGTCGAGCTGCTGCCACGTGCCGATCATCAGCGGGGCGTATTCGTCGCCCGCCAGAGCCGCGTATTTGGACGCCGGATAGGGGGTGTAGATCCCTCCGATATTCAGGGTGTCGGCCGAGAACAAAGCCCGGTAAACGAAGTTGTCGCGGTGGTGTATTTCGTCCAGTTTACGCTGCTCCGCGCGGATCTTGTCCTGAAGGAGCCGGTATTTGAAGACCAGCTCCGAATTTTCGCGCAGGATGCGGTACATTTTCGGCGTGTAGAAGACATTTGCGAAGACGACATTGACGATCGATACTGCGATGAAGATGATGAGGATTTTGCGAATGACACGGTAGGTGCGCAGGCGGAACGGGACCGTGACCACCTCATGAGTGGCCGAAACCACCTCACGGGTCAGGGCGTGGGGATCGAACGTCTGCTTTTTTCGTGCCATGATCTGAAAAACTCCTTGGAAGTGATGCAAAATTAAGGTAAAATATGTAATTTTGCAATCTTGTAACTTCTTTAAGTTTCGCGGATTCGAGCGGATGACAGCCTGAGCACAGGCAGCCGGAATCTGCGGAGTGTGTCTTATGAACAACGCAAAGAATTGAAAACACAGTATATGGAATCCAACAAAATTCGTCAGGCTTTCCTCGATTTCTTCGCAGGGAAGGACCATGTGATCGTACCGTCGGCACCGATGGTGGTGAAAAACGACCCGACGTTGATGTTCACCAACGCGGGTATGAACCAGTTCAAGGACATTTTCCTCGGGAATATTCCCCGTCCCTATCCCCGGGCCGCCGATACGCAGAAGTGCCTGCGCGTGTCGGGCAAGCACAACGACCTGGAGGAGGTCGGCCATGACACCTACCATCACACGATGTTCGAGATGCTGGGCAACTGGTCGTTCGGCGACTATTTCAAGAAGGAGGCGATCGGCTGGGCCTGGGAGCTGCTGACCGGGGTGTACGGACTGGACAAGAGCCGCATGTACGCTACCGTGTTCGAGGGAAGTCCCGAAGACGGGGTGCCGTTCGACCAGGAGGCCTACGACATCTGGCTGCAATACCTGCCTGCGGATCACATCATCCGCGGCAACAAGCACGACAACTTCTGGGAGATGGGCGACGTAGGCCCTTGCGGACCTTGCAGCGAGATCCACTACGACCTGCGCGACGAGTCGGAGATTGCCGCCGTGCCGGGCCGCGAGATGGTCAATCAGGGCAGCCCGCTGGTGATCGAGATCTGGAACCTGGTCTTCATGCAGTTCAACCGCAAGGCGAACGGTTCGCTCGAACCCCTGGCGGCCAACTGTATCGATACGGGCATGGGTTTCGAACGCCTCTGCATGATTCTGCAAGGGAAAAAGTCGAATTACGATACCGACGTGTTCCAACCTACGATCCAGCGCATCGCCGCCATGTCTGGCAAAACGTACGGTGCGGATGAGAAGTGCGACGTGGCTATGCGCGTGGTCGCCGACCACCTGCGTGCCATTTCGTTCTCGATCGCCGACGGACAGCTTCCTTCGAACGTGAAGGCGGGCTACGTGATCCGCCGCATTCTGCGCCGCGCCGTCCGCTACGGCTATACCTACCTGGGCTTCAACGAGCCCTTCATCTGCCGTCTGGTGGCCGGTCTGGTCGATCAGATGGGCGGGCAGTTCCCCGAGCTTAAGGCCCAGCAGACGCTGATCGAGAAGGTGATCGAGGAGGAGGAAAGCTCCTTCCTGCGTACGCTCGCTACGGGCATCAACCTGTTGGACGGCGTGATGGCCGAGGTTCGCAAGAGCGGCGGCGAACGCATTTCCGGCAAGGACGCTTTCCTGTTGTACGATACCTACGGATTCCCGATCGACCTGACGGAGCTGATCGCCCGCGAACAGGGGATCGAGGTGGATCTGGAGGCCTTCGAGAAGGAGCTGCAGGCGCAGAAGGAGCGTTCGCGCAACGCTGCTGCGGTCGATACCGACGACTGGAAGGAGCTGATCCATATCAAGCAGAGCGAGTTCATCGGTTACGACACGCTGAGCGCCGAGGTGAAGATCGCCCGCTACCGCCGTGTGTCCTCCAAAGGACGCGTTTCCTACCAGTTGGTGTTCGACCGCACTCCGTTCTACGGCAATTCCGGCGGTCAGATCGGCGATATCGGCTATATCGAAACCGCCAACGAACGGATCCCGGTCGTGGCTACCGAGAAGGAGAACGGCCTGATTATCCATATCGTTACCCAACTGCCCGAAAATCCCGAGGCGACCTTCATGGCCGTCGTGGATCCGGAGAAACGTCAGGCGGCTGCCAACAACCATACGGCGACCCATCTGATGCATGAAGCGCTGCGCAAGGTGCTCGGTACGCACGTCGAGCAGAAAGGTTCGCTCGTGACGCCCGAATACCTGCGCTTCGACTTTTCGCACTTCCAGAAGGTGACGCACGAGGAGCTGCGCCGGGTCGAGCAACTGGTCAATCGTGCCATTCGCGCGAACTATCCCCTCGAGGAGAAACGCGATGCCACCAAGGAAGAGGCTGCAGCGGCCGGGGCGATGATGCTCTTCGGCGAGAAATACGGCGACCGGGTGCGTATGGTGCGCTTCGGCACCTCGGTCGAGTTGTGCGGCGGTACTCACGTGAGCGCTACGGGTAATATCGGGTTCTTCAAGATCCTGAACGAAAGCGCCATTTCCGCCGGTGTACGACGTATCGAGGCCACGACGGGGGCGAAGGCCGAGGAGGTGATCTATGCGGCCGAAGATACGATGCGCAACGTGGCCGATTATCTCAATAACCCGCAGATTCTTCAGTCGATCAAGAAGATCATGGAAAGCAACGAGGCTTTGAAGCACGAGATGGAGGCCATCCGCCGCGAACAGGTGGCCGAGTGGGCCGCGAAGATCGTCGATTCTACGCCCGAGCGTGGCGGGATGCGGCTGATGGCTACGCAGACCGATCGCCGGCCGGATTTCATCAAGGACCTCGCTTTCGCCGTGCGTTCGCGTTCGAAGAATATCGTACTGGTGATCGGATCGATCAATGACGGCAAGCCGACGCTCACCGTCGCTTTGGGCGACGATATCGTGGCGCAGGGAGTCAATGCCGGTGTCGTGGTGCGCGAGGCGGCCAAAGCCATCAACGGCGGCGGCGGCGGACAGCCTTTCCTGGCGACGGCGGGCGGTAAGAACCCCGATGGCATCCAGGCGGCTATCGACAAGGCCGTAGAACTGATTGTGGAACAAGTAAAGTAATGTTTCGGATGAGTAATCGCAAAGTATTGCTGATGATCCTCGACGGTTGGGGCATCGGCGACGGACAGAAGGGGGATGTCATCGCACAGGTGCATCCTGCCTATATTTCGGAAATGACCCGTAAATACCCTCATGCGCAGTTGCGTACGGACGGCGAAAACGTCGGCCTGCCCGATGGGCAGATGGGCAATTCGGAGGTGGGGCACCTCAATATCGGTGCGGGGCGGGTGGTCTATCAGGATTTGGTGAAGATCAACCGGGCCTGCCGCGACGATTCGATTCTGAAGAATCCCGAAATCGTGAAGGCGTTCGAATACGCCAAATCGAACGGGGTGAGCGTGCACCTGATGGGATTGGTTTCGGACGGCGGGGTGCACTCGTCGCTGGATCACCTGCTCAAATTGACGGACATCGCCGATAAATACGGTATCGAACGTACCTACGTGCATTGCTTTATGGACGGCCGCGATACCGATCCGTACAGCGGCAAGGGATTCATCGAACGGCTGGAAAAGCACATGCGGGAACGATCGACGGGCGTCGTGGCCTCGATCGTAGGCCGTTATTACGCGATGGACCGCGACAAGCGTTGGGAGCGTGTGAAGGTGGCCTACGACCTGTTGGTCGAGGGCAAGGGCGAACATTCGTCCGATATGGCGCTGGCGATGCAGAAGTCGTACGACGAAGGGGTGACCGACGAGTTCGTGAAGCCCGTCGTGCGGATCGACGAGGACGGCAATCCGATCGGTATGATCCGGCCGAACGACGTGGTGATCTTCTTCAACTACCGGAACGACCGGGCCAAGGAGCTGACCATCGTACTCACACAGGAGGATATGCCGCAGCAGGGCATGCACACGCTGCCGCTCTACTATTGCTGCATGACCCCCTATGACGCCAAGTTCGAGGGGCTGCATATCCTGTTCGACAAGGAGAACGTGGCCGACACGATTGGCGAGTATGTCGCCCGGCAGGGGCTTTCGCAGCTCCGTATCGCCGAAACGGAGAAATACGCTCATGTGACCTTCTTCCTGAACGGAGGCCGCGAGGAGGAGTTCGAGGGCGAGGACCGCATTCTGGTCGCTTCTCCGAAGGTGGCGACTTACGACCTTCAGCCCGAGATGAGCGCTTACGAGGTGGCCGACAAGCTGGTCGGGGCACTCGACAGGCAGAAATACGATTTCATCTGCCTGAATTTCGCCAACGGCGATATGGTGGGGCATACGGGAGTTTATGAGGCGATCGAGAAAGCGGTGAAGGCTGTCGATGCGTGCGTGGCCAAAGTCGTCGAGGCGGCCCTTCGCAACGGGTACGAGGTCGTGCAGATCGCCGATCACGGCAACGCCGACAATGCGGTCAATGCCGACGGCACGCCCAATACGGCCCATTCGCTCAATCCGGTGCCGATCGTCGTGGTTTCCGACCGCGTGAAAACGGTCCGCGACGGTATCCTGGCCGACGTAGCGCCTACGGTCCTCGACCTGATGGGGCTCGAAAAGCCCGAAGCCATGACAGGACATTCGCTGGTGGAATTTAAGTAGGGGAACTCTTATAGGTATAGAGTGGATTTTATATCGATTTTGATTTGCGTTGAAAAACATCTGTTTTTCAACGCAAATCTTTTTTAGAGGATTCGGGAGGATTTATTCCCGAATATTTTGTATTCTTCGTAACTGTTTGTTGTGGGTATCTTCTTCGAATTTTAATTTAAGGTTTATGAAAAAATTTATCTGTTGCGTTGCGGCGCTTTCGGCATTGATCTTTTCGAGCGGTTGTGGCGACGACGAGAAGCAGGTCGAACCGGTCGATGAATATTGGATCGAATGGAAAAATGAGAGCGATTATCGAATCGATTTCTTTTATGTAGAAGGAGGGTATCGGTGGCATGACGGGATTAATCGTGGAAAGTATGTTTCCGTGCGGGTGTCCGGCTCACCGGAAGGTTTGTCGGACTATATTGAGGACCGAAAGATGGGGCTGTGGTATGAGCAGTTTGTCGTCGATGGCGAAACGTATGCATATATGGAAAACTACGACCCGTCGGGGTCGGGTAATTCCGCTGTGCCAAAGGGTTTGCAGGACGTGCAGCGCTATACTTTGGTAAATAAGGAGAAAAACGGTAGTCTGGCTTTGGTTTGGGTTTATACTTTCACCAATGCCGATTACGAGGCGGCGAAAGCCCGGGGTGCGGTGCATATTACGCTTGGGGAAATTTAATTTTTAGGAATATCAGGCATTTGATTCTTCCCGGAAGTCGGATTCGATTTCCGGGAATTTTCTTAAAAGATTCAAGAAACGAAGTTGTATTTTCGAATATTATCTATTACTTTTATAATGAAGTCAAATCAGCCTGAATTTAAATTATGAGAAAGATTCTTTATTTGTGGATGATTTGCGTCGTGCTGTGCTCTCTTGTAAGTTGCAATGACAGCGACGATAAAACCTATTCGTCCTATGTCAGCCGGTTCGTGTGGGAGAATAGGTGCAATCATAGGATCGAATATTTCTATGTAGAGGGGTGCATCACGAGATCCCAGGGAATAAAGTATGGAGAGCGGGCTGTAAAAGAATTGGAAGGACCTTCGCCCGTGGATTTGCAGACTTTTCTCGACGGAAGAGAAACTCATGTTATCTACGATTCTTTTACAGAAGGAGTTATAATTTACTGTTATATGGAAAATTATTATCCGTCGGGACTCGGAGAAGTTGCGGTTCCGAAAAGTTTGCAGGATCCCGATCGTTATGTTTACAAGGCTTATGAAGAGGGGGATAAATACGTCGTGGAATGGACTTATACATTTACCGATGCGGATTACGAGGCTGCCAGGGCTCGCGGACCGGTGCGCATCGGAATTGTTTGATTCATAACAGAAAAATCTAAGAAA
>ERZ860322.1650-NODE-1650-length-12335-cov-2.398453_pt1 | contig 12335 bp, 8 predicted proteins | sample MGYA00509979_ERZ860322 | MGnify/ENA primary metagenome ERZ860322 (study PRJEB30046, sample SAMN00715217) | human gut metagenome | study: EMG produced TPA metagenomics assembly of the A metagenome-wide association study of gut microbiota in type 2...
GGTCTTTCATTTGACTTTCATTAACATTTCTCGTAACAAGTACACTTAATGTAGGATATCTTGAAATATCTCATCAAACAATAGTTATACTTACAACAACACCTGCAGTTACAATTTTTTTTTGAAAGATTTTGTAAAACTATAGACTATTTTGTGATTTTATGAGAAAATAAACAAAGGTGTGGGCAGACTAAACGCTCGCAAATAATACATAGCATAAGATGGGTAGTATTACTTGTTTTATGCTAAAAATATGGGGATAGTTCCCTAGGTTATATTTCGAAAGGAGTATTTATTCAAATGATTTATTCAAAAGAAGTTGAAATGATGTGCCCTGTAGCTAAGGGTGCAAAGCATGAACCAGCTCCAATTCCAGAAGAAGGAAAATGGGTTCATTCAAAAAAAATCGAAGATATTTCAGGCTTTACACATGGTGTAGGCTGGTGTGCACCTCAGCAGGGAGCATGTAAGCTTACTTTAAATGTTAAAGAAGGTATCATTGAAGAAGCATTAGTAGAAACAATCGGATGTTCAGGTATGACACATTCAGCAGCTATGGCAGCTGAAATTCTTCAGGGAAAGACAATTCTTGAAGCTTTAAACACTGACTTAGTTTGTGATGCTATCAATACAGCAATGAGAGAATTATTCTTACAGATTGTATATGGTAGAACACAGAGTGCTTTCTCAGATGATGGTCTTGTAGTTGGTGCCGGACTTGAAGATTTAGGTAAAGGTCTTCGTTCACAGGTTGGTACAATGTACGCAACAAAGGCTAAAGGTGTTAGATACCTTGAAATGGCTGAAGGTTATGTAACAGGTATCGCTCTTGATGCTGATAATGAAGTTATTGGTTACCAGTTTGTAAATCTTGGAAAGATGACAGACTTTATTAAAAAAGGTGATGATCCTACAACAGCTTGGGAAAAATCAAAGGGTCAGTATGGACGTGTTGATGACGCTGTTAAGATTATCGATCCAAGAAAGGAATAGGAGGTAACAACAATGGCATTATTTGAATCATATGAAAGAAGAATTGATCAGATTAATTCTGTTTTAAATAGTTATGGAATCGCTTCTATCGAAGAAGCTGAAAAGATTACAAAGGACGCTGGATTAGATGTTTACGAACAGGTTAAAAAGATTCAGCCAATTTGTTTTGAAAATGCATGCTGGGCTTATACAGTAGGTGCAGCTATTGCTATTAAGAAAGGATGTAGAAGAGCTGCTGATGCTGCTGCAGCAATCGGTGAAGGTCTTCAGGCTTTCTGTATTCCTGGTTCTGTTGCTGACCACAGAAAAGTAGGTCTTGGACATGGTAACTTAGGAAAGATGTTACTTGAAGAAGAAACAGAATGTTTCGCATTCCTTGCAGGACACGAATCATTCGCAGCTGCTGAAGGTGCTATCGGTATCGCTGAAAAAGCTAACAAGGTTCGTAAGAAACCTTTAAGAGTTATCTTAAATGGTCTTGGAAAAGATGCAGCTCAGATTATCTCAAGAATTAACGGTTTCACATTCGTTGAAACAAAATACGATTATAAAGAAGCTAAGTTAAACATTGTTTACGAAAAAGCTTACTCAGATGGACTTCGTGCAACTGTTAAATGTTACGGTGCTGACGATGTACAGGAAGGTGTTGCAATCATGCATCACGAAAATGTTGGTGTATCTATTACAGGTAACTCAACAAACCCAACTAGATTCCAGCATCCTGTTGCAGGTACATATAAGAAAGAATGTATCGAACAGGGTAAGAAGTATTTCTCAGTAGCATCAGGTGGTGGTACAGGACGTACACTTCATCCGGATAACATGGCTGCTGGTCCAGCTTCATATGGTATGACAGATACATTAGGACGTATGCATTCAGACGCTCAGTTCGCAGGTTCTTCATCAGTTCCGGCTCACGTTGAAATGATGGGTCTTATCGGAATGGGTAATAACCCAATGGTAGGTGCTACAGTAGCTGTAGCAGTTTCTGTTGAGGAAGCAGCTAACGCTGGCAAGTTCTAATCAAACAATTAAATAAAACACTTGAAAGTGCCGTAATCAAAGGGATTGCGGCACTTTTTTTATTATTACAGGAAAAATGAAATTTGTGTAAAAAAGTGCATAAAAACGAGTGAAAAAATTGAGGTAGCCTACAAATAACCTACACGTAGCCTATACACGTAGCCTACAGGTAGCCTACAAAATTAAGCAAAAAAAACCTCAATCAAAGAAATAAGGGGCAGTTGCACCAGCGCAACATTAGCAATTATATATGAAATAGAAATTAGAATATATTTTTGGTAAAAAGGAAGCATAAAAAGGCACAAAAAAAGGTCAAATTATGAAAAAAATATACTAAATATATGCTATAATATTCATATCAAAAAACGTAAGGAGAAAACGAAAAATGAAAGGACAAATGAAACGAATAGTTGCCGTGATGCTTTCAATCATGATGGTTTTCGCTCTTGTACCATTGTCAAGTGTAAATGCAGCATCTAAAGCAAAATTAAACAAAAAATCAGCAACAATTTATGTTGGAAAGACAGTTCAGTTAAAAGTGAACAATAACAAGAAGAAGGTAAAATGGTCTACTTCAAATAAGAAGATAGCCATAGTAAACAAGAAGGGAAAAGTTACAGGCAAAAAAGCAGGTAAAGTAACAATTACAGCAAAGGTTGGAAAGAAAAAATATAATTGTAAGGTTACTGTAAAGAATAAAACAGTTGTAGAACCAACAAATGTTCCAGAAACAGCAAAACCGACAGAACAGCCTGCAACAAGTATAGAACAGTCGACTACAAAACCAGCAGAACAGCCAACAACAAAACCGGCAGAGCAACCTACAACAAAGCCAGAACAGCCAAGTACTAACCCGGTTGAAGAAACAACAACAGATAATTATGGTGACAGCGGTGAGGATTGGATTGTAAAAAGCACTTCAAATAAATGTTGGATTCAGGAGTATGTAGGAAACGATACTGATATTGTAATTCCGTCAAGGATATGTGGAAAAGAAGTTGTTGGTATTACTAGTGAAGCTTTTAAAGGTAATACGAATATTAGAAGTGTTGTGCTCCCACAGTCCATAAGTGAAATAGTAATTTTTTCATTTGATGGGTGTAGTAATTTAACAAGCATAACAATACCTGATAGTGTGACGAGCATAGGAAACTGTGCATTTCGCGATTGTAATAGTGTGACGAGTATAGCAATACCTGATAGTGTGACGAGTATAGGAAATTATGCTTTTAGTGGCTGTACAAATTTGAAGAGTGTCGCAATACCGGAAACGTTAACAGATATAGGAGAGTATGCTTTTAGTGGCTGTACAAGTTTAGATAACGTTATAATTCCTTTAAGCGTTAATAATATAGGAAATTTAGCTTTTGAGAATTGTACACAGTTATCTAAAGTTGAAATAAGAGGTGACAAAAATCGATTTTCTTATGACATATTTAGAGGATGTACAAAACTATATGATTTTGATTCCAATACATTAGATATGAATATATGGAGCTTTGAAACAGGTACAGGCGACAACGGTTGGGGAAATCAGGAATGGCAGACTTACACAGCAGGAGATAACGTTAAAGTAGAAAACGGTAATCTTGTTATCATACCAAGGATGGAATGGAAGAACGGTGCTAGTGCTCCATCAAAGGTGACTTCAACAAGGATTACCACAAAGAACAAGAAAACATTTAAGTATGGTAAGATAGAAATCAGAGCTAAAGCAGCAGGCGGACAGGGAACATGGTCAGCAGGCTGGATGTTAGGCGATGGAACAGGTGACCAGAGAGGTTGGCCATATGATGGCGAAATCGACATTATGGAAGCTATGTCAGGTGGAGTTCCACAGACTATCCATTGCGAAAGATTCAACAACCAGTCATGGTCACATGGTAATAAAAACTATGCAACAGGTTTAACACAGGCTAAGAGTGCTGAGGCATATCATACTTATGGAATTATCTGGACAGACAAATATATTCAGTTTACAGTTGATGGAGTAAACAAAGGATTATATGATCCTTCAATGTATGACTCAAGTATTTATGATCAGTGTTGGGCATTTGATCATCCGTTCTTCTTTATTTTAAACTGTGCAGTTGGCGGAAATGCTGCAGGTGAAGTTTCAACTAAGGGATGGACAAACAAAGGAACTGTAAATGGTGTTACAACATGGGAAGATTATTTTTACGTTGATTATATAAAGCAGTATAAGTTTAGTTTGAATATTTAAATTGCGAATCCTCAATATAAAAGTTGAGGATTCTTTTTTGATTAATAAGCAAAAGCATAATAATACCAAATGGCGTAACAGTAATAGATGATTGAGCATTTGGTGGATGTGGTTTAAAAAATAATATAATTCCAAATAGTGTAATGCGTATGAGTAGAGAGATATATTTAGGCCGTATGTTGACAAAGCGATTTTTGAGGTGAAAAAGGTTAATGTGCTGAAACATGGGGATATACATTTATTCCGCAATAGCTAATATTTATAAAAGATAATATTAAATAGCAGGTATCGAAAGGTATCTGCTATTTATTTTTGTAATGTAATTTTTATATAACAAGTTCTTGAGGAATATTCTAGGTAAAAGCCAGTTTTCTATATTTTTACATTTGAAACTTGAATTACTCTAGGAAGTGAGTTATAACATCGCATACGTTAATGAGACAGGTATAGGAGCAAGTGTTAGAATATGAATTTATAGAGACGTGTGTTATGATATAGTTAATTTTAGAAAGAAAAAAAGCAGGTAACCGAAACTACCTTCCAATGTTAGCCCAATATTCCTATTTATACAACACAACAAAATCATTTTCTTTAATTAATGTATTCCCATCGGGTATTAAATTTTCTTCGCCACATTTTATTAATGCTATAAGGACGTTTTCCGGCGAATTTAATTGCTGTATTGTTTTGTTACACCATTTATTGGTACTTTCTATTTTTATTTCTTTAAGATTTTCCTGCCCTGAAGGTTCGTATGAAGGGACACTAAGTATTAATGTATCTTTTGCCAGAATCATAGTGTCACCTTTAGGAATTATAGTCGTTCCATTTCGTTTAATCATAAGGGCCAATGAATTAGTTGGCATACTAACATCGCTAATTAATTTATTTTCCCAATTATGACCTTTAGGTATGTACATTCTCATTAAGGTAATAGAAGAGTCATCTTTATAATCGTTAAAAGTTTTGCGAACATCTTCACTGTTGTCTATCATATTTAATTTATTTGCTATTAAAGGAAGCAATGTTCCCTGAATTGCAACTGAAAATAAAGCAACCATAAAAACGATGTGAAATATGTCAAGAGAAATAGTAGGAGTTTTGGCAACAATCATTATTGAAAAAACAATAGAAGCAGCTCCACGAAGTCCGGACCATGATGTTAAAAGGCACTGTTTTATACTGCAGTTGAATGGCATCAATAATGCAAATACAGATAATGGTCGTGCAAATAAAGTTAGTATTGTAACGATGCAAATAGAAGGAATAAATGTATTTGGAAATTTATGTGGAAATGCAAGTAATCCTAATAAAAAGAATATTAAAATTTGAGCCAGACCGGTAATCCCATCGAAAAAAGGAATCAAAACATCTTAACATTTTATTTCGCTATTGCCAAGTATTATACCTAATAAATACACACTTAATAATGTGTTTCCATTTAAGTACATAGAACTTCCGAATGCTGCTAAAACAAGAGAAATCATAAAAATAGTATCTAATCCGTTACTAATTATAGTTGTCTTTTTTATTATAAATAATCCGATAATTGCAAAAAATATACCAATCAGAAGACCGAAAAGTATCTGGAAAAAAATCATTAACGGTATTGATGATAAAGATTTAGAATTAACTAAAGATATACCTATTATTGTAAGCATGTAAGATATAGGATCATTGCTTCCACTTTCAATTTCAAGAAGAGATGCAGTACCGTTTTTTTAGTTTAATTTTTTCTTCCTTAATATGGAAAAAACGCTTGCTGCATCGGTAGAAGATAAAACTGAACCAATCAGAAAACTTTCTAAAAAAGAAAAATTTAGCAGGAAATAACAAAATAATATGAATAAATATTCAATTTTATTTATTTTTATAAAGCAAAACTTATATAAATAAGGCTGAATAATGAATAAAATAACAATTTACTAAATTTTTTTAAAAGTTGCCTTGTTAATTATTGCTAAATATTTAATTAGTAAAATGGATTTTATTCTATTATTACACGAAAATTACGATTATGAAAATTTTAAGAAATATTTGTAAGAAAATTGTGGTATAACGTGCTATAATATACAAAGACTGAGATTCAGTTATGAAAAACAAGATAAGGAGGAATTTTCAATGAAAAGAAAATCAACATTCAAGTCTTTGTTAGCATTGGCTTTAGCAGTTGTTTTAGTATTCTCAACAAATGTTACACCTGCAAGCGCTGCTAAGAAGAAAGCAAAGGCAACAAATGCAGTAAAGAGCGTTAAAGTCGTTTCACCTGCAGGTACAAAGAAAATCGCAACAGTTGCAAAGGGCAAGTCAATTAAGCTTACTGTAACAGTTAAAGCAAAGAAGAAAGCATTCAAGAAAGTGACTTATAAGTCAAGCAATGCAAAAGTTGCTACAGTATCTAAGAAAGGTATTGTAAAGGGTAAAAAGGTTGGTACAACAACAATTAAGGTTGTATCAGTAAAGAACAAAAAGAAAACAGCAAGCATTAAAGTTAAGGTTGTAAAGAATGCAGTTAAGAAAGTAACACTTAACAAGAAGAATCTTGACCTTGCAGTTGGTGCTTCAGAAAAGTTAAGCGCTAAGGTAAATGCTCCTAAGAAATCATACAAGGCAGTAAAGTGGACATCATCAAATGAAAAAGTAGTTAAGGTTTCAAATAAGGGTGTTGTTAGTGCAGTAGGCGAAGGAACAGCTAAGGTTACTGTTACAGCTCTTGATGGTAGCAAGAAGAAAGCTACATGTACAGTTGCTGTATGGAATGGAATTAAAGATGTACAGTTAAACAATCCAAGAAATAACTATTATGTAGACTCATATAAGGTTGTATTAGATACACCAATTGCACTTACAAAAGATAGCTTTGTAGTTAAGAGCAAAGTTCGTGCAGAAGGTACATACAACAGAGAACTTGAAGTTGAAAAAGTATTTACAAACGACAATGTAAACTACACTATATTTACAAAGAAATCAGTTGAAATGGGAGAATTTGTACAGGTTTCAGTACCATCATTAAAGGGGAAAAACGCTGTTGAATTACAGGCTCTTGCAGACGGATATGAATATAGACAACTTGTTTCAGGTGTTGTAGGAGACGAAATTAATACAGGTGTTGGTTTCAAAAATCTTGTTGGATATGAAACAGTTTCAGTTGCATCAGGGAATCTTCCAGCAGGCTTAGCAATTGAAAAGTACACAAACAACATTAAGGGTAAGGTTGCAGCTGTAGCAGAAAATCAGGTTGTAAACTTTACAGGTACAGACGAACTTGGTAGAACAGCAAGTTCAAAAGTAAATTTCCTTATTGGTGACAAGAATAAGGTTGTTGCTGAAAACAAGACTATTGGTGATCAGGCTAATGCATTAATTTATCCGCATGAATATATTGGATCATACATTAATGTTGAAGGTGGAAGCGGAGAATACCGTGCTACTCTTTTAGACACATACAATGATTTATTTTATTTGGATAGTGAAAATACAGATGAAAACGGAAACAAATATACAACAACATCAAGTAGAGTATATGTTAATGGTAGAGCAGGAAAAGTTGAAGCAGGAACATATACTCTTAGAGTACAGTTTACAGATACAAAAGATCCTTCACTTACAGCTATAGGAACACTTACAGTTGTAGTTACTCCGGCAGTTTCTGTTACTACAGTTCTTTATAATTATGACAGTAGCACAGATGAATTAATGTTTTATAATCATGATTTAAATCAAACTTTCAGTGCAGTATCTGCTGATGAAACAACTGATTATGAAAAGAAGATTCTTACATCAAAGGTATGTCTCCCGGCAGGTAACTATTCTGTATATATTGAAAGTTATGGAGAACAGATTACTCTTGCTAAGTATGTAAGCTTAGGCGCTGATACAGTATTATCATATACAGCTCCAACAAGAGCAACAATTACGGGAACTCTTAAAGACAGATCAGGTGCAGTACTTAATAAGAGAGCATATGTAAGTATTTACAAGGCAGATAAGACAGATGAAACACTCGCTACAGATTATGTATACTCATATGATGATGGAAAATACGAATTTAAGAGCATACCTAATGGAACATATGTAATTAAGGCATTTGATTATGAATCTGATAAAGAATTAGCAACATCAGGAACTATTACAGTAACAGGAACAAATGTTGTTGTTGATTTTCCTAATTTACCAATTGATAATGAGCCATCATATAATTAATATTAATTTGTAAATAGATGTTAAAGCAAAATATAAAAATAATTTTAACGGCATAGACGTATAAACGGCTATGCCGTTTTTTTTAAACACATTTGTATAGATATATATAAATTTTATATGTTTATAAAATCGTTTTTATAGCAACTTGAAATGTTAAAAATTCAGATAAAGTATATCGAGAATTTCAACAAAAAAGTTATGTTTGTTAAAAAAACTTGGTTAAATATATACAAATCTAATAAAGATTAAAAAACAGTTGAGTAAAAAAGTTTTTGATTATAATGTTAAGATATATTGAAAGGGACGGAGAGAAACAAGGAGGCAAACAGACATGATAAGGGGAAAGTCTAACCAAAAATTAAAGAAAAGAATATCAGCGATAATTATGTCATTGCTGCTAATTTTTTCTGTAATCCCACAAACACAAGTTGTTTATGTTGCAGAGAATGGAACTGCTAATGCAGAAGTTTAAAATGAAAACAACAGTTTGAGTGTGGCATGGAGTGAATCAGGAAACATAAGGCTTTAAAATAAGGTAACCATAGAAAAAACTCCGGCAGACAAGGCTGAAAAAAATAATCTTTTTAGTTTTGAGAATATTTAATAATCAACTGTCTGTTGGAGTTTTTTTCTTAAATTCAATTTAACTATATTTTTTTAACCAATAACTGATTTGAAGAATATATGCTAACATTTGTGGACCAGCCATAAGCTGACCGTACCATGGCTTGCCATAATCTTTAGATGAATTGATGTAATCAATTACTTTATTTTTATCTACAATAAAATTAAGTGCATAGTTATTATCAAATTCTTCTAGAAGAAGTTTACCAATCATTTTCTCGTATTCAGGATTGTAAGTTTTGGGATATGGAGATTTTTTTCTGTTTACGATTTCAGGTGGAAGATAATCTTTTCCGCATTCTTTTAATAAATGTTTAACACTTCCGTCTTTACATTTGTATTCCCATGGAATACTGAAAACATAGGATACTAATCTATAGTCTGCAAAAGGAACTCTTGCATCAAGCCCTGAGAAAACACTACAACGTTCCATTCTGTTAACTAAAGTCATCATGAACCAGTTTATAGTCAGATATCCAATTTCAAAACGGCGTTTATCTTTCTCGTTGTTGTAATCACTTTCAGGACATTTGCTTAGAGAAGTTTTATAAGCGTCATCAACGTATTCTTCTAAATTAAGAGATTGAATGAAACTGTCATTAAAAAGAGATGTTCTTACGGACAAATCTTTAGACCACGGGAAAGAATTTGAGTTTAACATTTCATCACGATGAAACCATGGGTATCCACCAAATACTTCATCAGCACATTCTCCCGTTAAAGCTATGTTATTTGTTTCTGATATTTCATTGCAAAAGTACATTAAAGAAGATTCAATATCTGCCATACATGGAGCATCCCTCATATCAACAGTTTCTTTTAAATATTTAATTTGCCCTGAACTGTCACAGGTTAGATATTTATGATTAGAATTTAAGTATTTTCTCATTATTTCTACGTAAGGTCTGTCTAATGAGTTTTGAAAAGAGTTCCCATTAAAGAAAATTTCATTGCCTTCAAATTCAAATGCGTATGTTTTCAATTCTCTGTTTTCTTTATCCATCATAGATTTAGCAATAGAAGTTACAAGACTTGAATCAATTCCGCCGGATAAAAGAGAACAAATAGTTGTATCTTTAGTTAATTGCTTTTTAATACTGTCTTTTATCAGATAATTAACTTTGTCAACTGTATCTAAATAAGGATCAGTGTGATGATTATAGGTTAATTCCCAATAGCAATGAGTTTGGTAACTGATAATGTCCTGTGAGTTAAAAGTTACTTTTATATAATTGCCGGGAAGTACTTCAAATATATTTTTAAATAAACTTTTTCCGGGAGTTCGTGCAGGACCAAGTCCGATTATTTCACACCAGCTTTCATTAGTTAGTTCGGGTTTTATGCCGTAAGCAAATATACTTTTTTGTTGAGAAGCAAATATAAAATGATTATTTGTACAATGATAAAATAATGGATTTATACCAATAGGGTCTCTTACTATTATTAATGAGTTGTTTTCGTAAATTGCAAATGAAAAACCACCATTTATTTCTTTGAAAATATCTTCGCCGAAAACTAAATATAAATATAGAATAAGTTCTTCGTTGCGCAATTCATAAGCGGAAATATCATAGGATGATAATTTATATTTTAATTCATTTGAATTATAAATGTTTCCTGTAAAGACGATAGAAGCTGTTCGATTCTTATAGGTAACTGATATCGAATCTCTATGTGTGACTGAAAAATTGCTGGCTGTAAATCCGATGTGATGTTTCATGTAAATTATACTGTTTTCGTGGCAATTTGTAATTAATGAATCCTGCATATTAGTTAATTTGCTTTCGTAAATTGCATACAAAGTATGGTTTCTCTCAACGTCAAATTCTGTTTGAAAGTAACCGGCAATACCGCTCATAAAAACCTCCTTAAAATCATATAAAAAAGGTCCATAGGACCTTTTAGGTTATTGTTACATGTGGACTTTGTATTACAGGCTGAATTTGTCGGCCCTGCAAAGCTTTAACTATTGTATCCTGCAGTAAATCAACATGTGCAGTCATGGAATTTGGTTTTGAAATATAATCATCCATTCCGAAAGGAACAAAATAGATATTTTTAGTATTTAATAAAATACCTATATTTTTTAAATTCATTCCAAGTGCATCGTTTGTACTTAAACATATAACTAAAGGTTTGTTGTTTCTTAAATGTGCTTTACAGGCCATTAAAACAGGCGTATCAGAAATTCCATTTGCAAGTTTTGAAAGAGTATTACCTGTACATGGTGCAATAACTAAAACGTCAAACATTGATTTAGGACCAATTGGTTCGGCATCTGTTATAGTTGTGATTGGTTCTTTATTGCTAAGTTCTTTTGCTAAATTTAAAAATTCTTTATGGTTTCCAAATCTACTGTCAGTTTTAGAAGCGTTATCTGAAAAAATGGTATAAAGATTTGTATTTGCTTCAGATAGACGTTTTAATTCGTTAAAAACTTTTTTGTAGGTACAGTAAGAACCGGTTATTCCAATTCCAATATTTTTATTATCTAAACTGTGATTCATTTTCTGCAGTCCCTTCTATAATTGATGATATGTTCTTTGCTATTAATTCGCCGGAACTTTTAGAGGCATATTTGCCGGGAAGTCCGGGACAAATGTGATATGTCAGGGAGAGAGAATTTAAAATATCTTTGTCGAATCCGTAAGGTGATGATGCTATATCAAATATAGTACAACTTTTCTGAAGTGTTTTAAGATTACTTATGGAGAGTATATTTTTAGGAATACAGTTAATAATTATGTCTATTTTTGATAAATTATTATTCTTTTTATTTATATCTAAAAAAGTAAAGTTTTTATTTAAACCATCGTTTATTTTTGACTCATTATTTTCATAAAAGAAAATATTAGAACCTACGTTGTTGAATAAATTACATATTTCGCTTCCACATTTTCCATAACCAAGAACTAAAATATTAGATGCTTTTAAAGAAAAATTAGTGTTGCTGATTATATATCCTAAAAGTCCTTCTGCAGTATAAAATGCATTATTTCTGTAAAAGTCAGGAATATTTAAGATATCGATTGCTTTAATTCCTGAATTCATACAATGTGATACGACTGAACCTTTAAATCCTCCACCAAATAAAATCTGTCCCGGTTTTAATAATGAAATAAAAGTTGTAATTGGAAAACTTGTATAAAAATCACAATTTACATTTTCTCCATCTTTGGAAAAAGGAATTGATGCGACAATATATTTATATTCTGTAAGGTTAAAATTTGTTACAAGTTTAGCAGAATAATTATGAAAAATTAAATAA
>ERZ860322.1653-NODE-1653-length-12328-cov-3.854885_pt1 | contig 12328 bp, 12 predicted proteins | sample MGYA00509979_ERZ860322 | MGnify/ENA primary metagenome ERZ860322 (study PRJEB30046, sample SAMN00715217) | human gut metagenome | study: EMG produced TPA metagenomics assembly of the A metagenome-wide association study of gut microbiota in type 2...
CGTCATAAATATTCTGGCCCTCCAGGGTCACGGTGCCCTGAATCCGGCAGTCCTCCACCAGATCGTTCATGCGGTTCAGGGTCTTGAGGAAGGTGGATTTGCCGCAGCCGGGCATCCCGATGAGAACGATGTTGCGCATGAGAAACTCCTTCCTACATCAGCCTTACAAAAGAAGCGACCATCAGGCGCAATGGTCGCTTGGTGAGAATTACTTTATTTTTTCATCAATTGAGTATTCCGCGTACCGAACTGGCTCAATAAACGTGCCTCCCATTTGCACTGTTGAAGCGGGAAAAGTCCGGGTAGCAGTACAAGTCCATGTACCAATATCACCGTAATAGGCAACATAGAAAGAACGTGAATTATACTCGGAATCCTCTGAAGGCCCCTTGAAGGTGCGTTCAGTTGAAATAGTACAGCTTACAGAGGCTGAAAGATTCAACCCTAAAGTATATGCTGAAGGAACAGGCACACTTTTATCGTCACCGGAGGTGACACTGCCAGAGGCGGAAGTAGATATAGAAGCAGAGTAGGTTGACGAAAGTTTAGTTTCCGCGCCACGTGCAACGGAAATGATGAAATCTGTTCGCCAGCGACCGTTAAACACACGATAATTTTTCGCTATATTACTATATCTATAAACAGAAAGACCTGAACAGGTTGAAATCGCATCAAGTGGCATGGCCGTTTCGACTTTATTGATGTGAATAACGCCCGCGTTTGGATGCTCGGTAATAATGTCGTCGATGATATAATTAGGAACATTTTTTACAGATGGGTCAACAATTACTTCAGGAGTATTTTCAGCAAGGGCGGGTACGAAACAAACCAACAAGAGAATAAGCATGATGATGATTTTTTTCATATTTTAATCCTCCTTTTTATCTTAAATAATCGAGACAGCCATAGAAGAAAGGTACTTCGCTGCCTGAATGATGGCAGATTTCGCAATACAGGCAATGATGATGAACGTGATGCAGAGTATAACAACGCAAATGAGCTTCTCATACTTTTTTATCATGAAACCATCGCTCCTATCTTTATGTATTTATTCAAAAAGCGACGCAGAGGCGCCTCTCTGCGCCGCTTTTTGTCGGTGCGAATGCGTGATTAGAATCCGTAGTTTTCGCGAATGTCGATATCCTTGTAGCGGTGCATCCCCGTACCGGCGGGAATCATCTTGCCCAGAATGACGTTCTCCTTGAGGCCAATCAGTGGGTCAATCTTGCCCTTGATGGCGGCTTCGGTCAGCACGCGGGTGGTCTCCTGGAAGGATGCAGCAGACAGGAAGGAGTCGTTGGCCAGAGCAGCCTTGGTGATGCCCAGCAGCACCTGCTGGTACTCAACCGGCTTCAGGCCCTCTTCACCAGCGTCGATGCGCTGCTGCAGATCGGCGTTGATGCTCTCCACTTCCAGACGGCTTGCCAGTGCACCGCCGATCAGGTTGGAAGAACCGGAATCCGTCACGCGCACCTTGCGGCACATCTGACGGACGATGACTTCGATATGCTTATCGTTGATCTCAACGCCCTGCAGACGGTAGACCTTCTGAACTTCGTTGATCAGGTAGTTCTGGACATCCTCCAGACCCTTGATTGCCAGAATATCCTGCGGATACAGAACACCTTCACGGGTGATGATGTCGCCCTTCTCCACACGGTCACCCGGCATCACGCGGGAATGCTGGGTGAACGGGATGGAGTAGCTCTTTACGACCTCGGCACCGTTCTCGTCCTTGCCGGTCACCTTGATAACGACATTCTTCTTGGTATCGTCCTGAGAAACGACACCAGAGATCTCGCTCATGATGGCCATGCTCTTGGGACGGCGGCTCTCGAACAGCTCTTCAACACGGGGAAGACCCTGCGTGATATCTTCAGCAGATGCGATACCGCCGGTATGGAAGGTACGCATGGTCAGCTGAGTACCGGGCTCGCCGATGGACTCTGCGGCGATAACACCGACAGACTCGCCCAGACGGACCGGCTCGCCGTTTGCCATATCGGAACCGTAGCAGCGTGCGCAGACACCGGTCTTTGCACGGCAGGTCAGCAGGCTGCGGATCTTCAGCTTGGTAATGCCAGCAGCCTCGATCTCGTTTGCATCGTACAGGTCGATCATCTTGCCTTCCGGCACGATCACCTCGCCGGTGACGGGGTTGACCACATCGCCCACGGCAAAACGGCCAATCAGACGCTCGCGGAAGCTCTCGATCTTCTCCTTGCCCTCGTGGATCTCAGACACCCACAGGCCGTCGGTGGTGCCGCAGTCGATCTCGCGGACGATGACGTCCTGAGAAACATCGACCATGCGGCGGGTCAGGTAACCGGAGTCAGCGGTACGCAGAGCGGTATCGGCCAGACCCTTACGGGCGCCACGGGCAGAAACGAAATATTCCAGAATATTCAGACCTTCACGGTAGTTGGCACGAATGGGCATCTCGATGGTGTGGCCAGCGGTGTTTGCCAGCAGGCCGCGCATGCCGGCCAGCTGCTTGATCTGGTTCATAGAACCACGAGCACCGGAGTCTGCCATCATATAGATCTCATTATCCTTGGGCAGGTTGTCTGCCAGAGCCTTGGAGACCTTATCGGTGGTAGCCTGCCAGATGGCGATGGTCTGGTTGTAACGCTCGTTGTCGGAGATCAGGCCGCGGTTGAACAGCCTGCCGACCTTTGCGATCTGCTGGTCAGCCTCAGCGATCAGTTCCTGCTTCTGCGGCGGGATCACAGCGTCGCACACAGCGACGGAGATTGCAGACAGAGTGGAGTACTTGTAGCCCTGCGCCTTGATGGCATCCAGCATCTTTGCACACTTGCGGGTGCCGTTGCGGGTCATGCAGCGGGAGATGATCTCAGGCAGGGTCTTTTTGGTCACGCGGAAGCTGACCTCGTACTCCAGCCAGTGCTCGGGATCAGTACGGTCGATATAACCCAGATTCTGAGGAACAGGGTTATTGAAGATGATGCGGCCGACGGTGGTTTCCACCAGACCGGTGCGCTCCACGCCGTCAATGGTCATGGTGCGGCGCACCTTGATGGGTGCGTGCAGGGTAACGATGTGCTCTGCATAAGCCATCAGGGCTTCGTTCTCATCGCGGAACACCTTGCCTGCGCCCTCGTCATTTTCACGAACGGTGGTCAGGTAGTAGCTGCCCAGGATCATATCCTGCGTAGGCACGGTAACAGGTGCGCCGTCAGAGGGCTTCAGCAGGTTGCCGGAAGCCAGCATCAGCATCTTGGCCTCACGGCAGGCATCCTCGCCCAGAGGCAGATGCACTGCCATCTGGTCACCGTCGAAGTCGGCGTTGAATGCGGTACATGCCAGCGGGTGCAGCTTGATTGCACGGCCCTCCACCAGCACCGGGTTGAAAGCCTGAATGCCCAGACGGTGCAGGGTAGGTGCACGGTTCAGCAGAACGGGGTGGCCCTTGATCACGGTCTCCAGGCTGTCCCACACTTCGGGCTTAGCGCGCTCCACCATCTTGCGGGCGGACTTGATGTTGTTGGCAATACCCTTCTCCACCAGATCCTTCATAACAAAGGGCTTGAACAGCTCCAGAGCCATTTCCTTGGGCAGACCGCACTGATCCATCTTCAGCTCAGGGCCGACGACGATAACAGAACGACCGGAGTAGTCAACACGCTTGCCCAGCAGGTTCTGACGGAAACGGCCCTGCTTGCCCTTCAGCATATCGGAAAGGCTCTTCAGTGCGCGGTTGTTGGGGCCGGTGACCGGACGGCCGCGGCGGCCGTTGTCGATCAGGCTGTCCACTGCTTCCTGCAGCATACGCTTCTCGTTGCGCACGATGATGTCGGGAGCGCCCAGCTCCAGCAGACGGCGCAGACGGTTGTTGCGGTTGATCACGCGGCGGTACAGGTCGTTCAGGTCGGAGGTGGCAAAACGGCCGCCGTCCAACTGGACCATGGGGCGCAGGTCAGGCGGCAGAACAGGCAGCACATCCATGACCATCCATTCAGGACGGTTGCCGGAAATGCGGAATGCCTCAACTACTTCCAGACGCTTGAGGATGCGCACGCGCTTCTGGCCGGAGGACTTTTCCACCTCGGCAGTCAGCTCTTCACTCAGCTGATCCAGATCGATCTCCTTCAGCAGATCCTGAATGGCCTCAGCGCCCATAGCAGCCTCGAACTCATCACCGTAGTGGTCGCGCATCTCACGATACTCGCTCTCGGTGAGCAGCTGCTTCTTTTCCAGACGGGTAGCGCCCGGATCAGTGACGATATAGCTTGCAAAGTACAGCACCTTCTCCAGCAGGCGGGGGCTGATGTCCAGCATCAGGCCGATGCGGCTGGGGATGCCCTTGAAGTACCAGATGTGGCTGACGGGAGCGGCCAGCTCAATGTGGCCCATGCGCTCACGGCGGACCTTGGCCTTGGTCACTTCAACGCCGCAGCGGTCGCAGATCTTGCCCTTGTAGCGGATGCGCTTATACTTACCGCAGTGGCACTCCCAGTCCTTGGTAGGTCCAAAAATGCGCTCACAGTACAAGCCGTCGCGCTCCGGCTTCAGGGTACGGTAGTTGATGGTCTCAGGCTTTTTGACCTCGCCGTAGCTCCAGTTGCGGATCTGCTCCGGGGAGGCAAGGCCGATCTTGATGGAATCGAAAACGTTGTTTTCCATGAAACGAACCCTTTCTTAATCTCTAGTTGTCTCGATGATACAGGCGGCTTTCTTGTTCAGACCACAGGCCCCTCTCCCCTGCCGCAGCACGCGGAACAGGGGGCTTGAGACTTGTGTTCTTTGTCTGATCAGAAATCTACTTCGTCAGAAGAAGCGGGAGCTTCGGCACCGGAGTTATTGTCCTCCAGCACAGAAGGATCATCGAAACCGGCATCGGCATCCTTAATATTATAATCGTTGAGCAGTTCGCTCTCCTGCACGACGTTCTCAGTGCCGGCAACATCGCGCATATCAAAGCCGGTCTCTTCGTCGTCGAAGTTCTGGCGCATATCGATCTCGTTGCCGTCCTTATCCTGCACGATCACGTCCATACCCAGAGACTGCAGTTCCTTCAGCATAACGCGGAAGGACTCGGGGATGCCGGGCTGCGGGATGGGCTCGCCCTTGACGATGGCTTCGTAGGTCTTGACACGACCCTCCACATCATCGGACTTGACAGTCAGGATCTCCTGCAGGGTGTAAGCGGCGCCGTAAGCTTCCAGTGCCCAGACCTCCATCTCGCCGAAGCGCTGACCGCCGAACTGAGCCTTGCCGCCCAGAGGCTGCTGAGTGACCAGAGAGTAGGGGCCGGTGGAACGGGCGTGGATCTTATCGTCGACCAGATGATGCAGCTTGAGGTAGTACATATAACCAACGGTAACGCGGTTATCGAACTTTTCGCCGGTGCGGCCATCGTAAACGGTGGTCTTGCCATCGCGGTCCAGCTCGATCTTGGAGAAGTCGATGATGTGACCCTTCTCGCCCATGATCTTGGGGAGCTTGGTGGGATATGCAGGAGCATTCTCACCATGCCACATCTCGCGGGCGGTATCAAAGGTATCGCCGATGTCGTTCTCACGAGCGGAATCGAAGACGGGAGTCATGACCTTGATGCCGCATGCCTTGGCAGCGTAGCCCAGGTTGACTTCCAGCACCTGACCGATGTTCATACGGGAAGGCACGCCCAGAGGGTTCAGCACGATGTCCAGCGGAGTGCCGTCGGGCAGGTAGGGCATATCCTCCTGCGGCAGGATGCGGGAAACGACACCCTTGTTGCCGTGACGGCCTGCCATCTTATCGCCGACGCTGATCTTACGCTTCTGAGCGATATAGCAGCGGACGACCTCGCGCACACCGGGCTGCAGCTCATCGCTGTTCTCCGGGGTAAAGACCTTGACATCCACAATGATGCCGTATGCGCCGTGAGGCACACGCAGAGAGGTGTCGCGCACCTCGCGGGCCTTCTCGCCGAAGATGGCGCGCAGCAGGCGCTCCTCAGCGGTCAGCTCAGTCTCGCCCTTCGGGGTGACCTTACCGACCAGAATATCGCCGCTCTTGACCTCGGCACCGATGCGGATGATGCCGCGCTCGTCCAGATCTTTCAGGGCGTCCTCAGAAACGTTGGGGATGTCGCGGGTGATCTCTTCGGGTCCCAGCTTGGTATCGCGGCTCTCGGTCTCGTACTCCTCGATGTGGATGGAGGTGTACACGTCCTCACGCACGATCTTCTCGTTCAGCAGGACGGCGTCCTCGTAGTTGTAGCCCTCCCAGGTCATGAAGCCGATCAGCGCGTTCTTGCCCAGAGAGATCTCACCGTTGCGCATAGCCGGGCCATCGGCCAGCACCTGACCGGCCTTGACGGTCTCGCCCACCTCGAGCTCGCCCGAAGTCAGCGGCTCCAGGCCCACAATCGTCTTGAACAGCGTGGTCTTACCGACACCGTTGGGGCCGATAACGCCCACAATGCCGTTGCGCGGCAGGGTGAACGAAAGGTCATCGATGAGCACGCGGCCATCGAACTCCTTGTGCAGGTGATGGGCCTCGAGCACCTTGTTGCCCAGACGCGGGCCCACAGGGATGCGGATGTCGGTCCAGTCGAGCTTCTGGCTTGCGCGGGCCTCGGCCTCCATCTCCTCGTAGCGAGCCAGACGGGCCTTGTTCTTGGCCTGGCGAGCCTTGGGCGAGCTGCGTACCCACTCGAGCTCGGCCTCCATGCGCTTGGCGAGCTTGGCGTCACGGTTGCCCTGGGCCTCGATACGCGCGGCCTTGGTCTCCAGATACGTGGAGTAATTGCCCTTGTAGGGATAAAGGTGACCGCGGTCGACCTCGCAGATCCACTCGGCAACGTTATCCAGGAAGTAGCGATCGTGTGTGACGGCAAGCACCGCGCCCTGGTAGTTGTGCAGGAAGTGCTCGAGCCACAGGATCGACTCGGCGTCCAGGTGGTTCGTGGGCTCGTCGAGCAGCAGCAGGTCGGGAGCCTCGAGCAGCAGCTTGCACAGGGCCACGCGACGGCGCTCGCCGCCAGAGAGCACGTTGACCGGCATGTCGGAATCGGGCAGCTGCAGGGCGTCCATGGCCTGGCCGAGCTTGGAATCGATATCCCAGCCGTCGGCGGCATCGATCTCGTCCTGGAGCTTGCCCATCTCGGCCATAAGGGCGTCCATGTCGCAATCCGGGTCGCACATCTCCTCGCCGATCTTATTGAAGCGATCGACCTTGGCGATCATATCGCCAAACGCCATGCGCACGTTCTCGATGACAGTCTTGTCGTCGTCGAGCGGCGGCTCCTGCTGCAGGATACCCACGGTGTAGCCGGGGGTGAGCCTGGCATCGCCGTTGGAGACCTCCTCAATGCCGGCCATGATCTTGAGCAGGGTCGACTTGCCCATGCCGTTGGGACCCACGACGCCGATCTTGGCACCGGGGTAGAAGCTCAGGGTCACGTCGTCAAGGATTACCTTGTCGCCATGGGCCTTGCGAGCCTGATACATCTGGTAGATAAACTCCGCCATATGTCTGTCCTATCCTTTCTACCTGCTGTTTCCCTATTCTTGATTCGCTTTAGTGGAAACGAAATGAGAAAACCAGCTCTGAAACTTAACGAAAAAGGGGCATGGTTGCCCACACCCCCTAATACTACCTGGGAAAAGTCCCCCGGAACATACTATGAACTGCGTACGCTAGTTTTCCGCAACCTTAGCGAACGGCTCGCTGCGATTTACGCCACAGCAGATACGAATAGGCGTAGGCAGCTCCGGCCGAACCAAACGCCAGAGCCGCAATCACCGCGGCGACGACTTCACTCGAAAGCACGCTGCCCGCCACGCCCATCACAATCAGGCCAACACCCAGCACCATAAAGCAGGCACCGCCAAAGCGCTGCGTACGGCGCCAGTTCTCGGGATCGGCAAGCGCCCAGGGCGTCTTGATACCGAGCGTATAGTTCTGCTTCACACGCGGCAAGTAGTTGCCTACGCCGATGAACAGCAAACCGACAGCACCGGAAATCAGCACGTTGACCGAACCGACCGCCGGCACCACGCCCCAGACCGTAAGCTCTCCCAGCCAGCTTATGGCGCACATGAACAAGGTGAAGGCAATTACGAAGCCCTGATAGAACTTACCCGAGGTTCGATATGCCTCACCTTTGGGATCGATGCGCGGCACCACGCAGAACATTGCGAGAAGCGCCAGAGGCAGCACGCCGAGCGCGGAGGCCATCCAGCTAGGACCCCAACCGTCGACAGCGCCGTTCGCGCCCCAGTGCGTGGGAATCTGCGCAGGCAAGCTCGGCATCACTATCAGATGCGCTGCGACATTGGCGACGCATAGAGCGACCAGCGCAATCCACACGCGCGACGATACCCCCGTGGAATGAATGCCTTTGTTTTCGTTATTCATCCTTATCACCTTCAGTGTTTGTAAAGCCCATAAACCAACCGATCAAGTCCTGCATGACGGTGGTGTTTAAGCTGTAAACGATGTTTTGGCCATGACGTTCGTCAGTCACCAACCCGGCGTTTTTGAGCGTCGCCAAGTGATGGCTCAATGATGGCTTGCTGATGTCAAAATGCTCGGCAAGCTCCCCTGCCGTGCAATTGCCCTCGCGCAGCAGTTCTAAAATGCGCCGTCGTGTAGGATCGGCCAGCGCTTTAAAACCCTCTCCCGGCATAAGACCTCCTCTCACCATCTCTCATAACGCGCACACTATACTCGATATTTAGATGTTTGTCTAACTATCTAATCGAAATGCTTCAAACCACATCAAAGTAAGCGCCATCGCAACCTATGGGCGATTACCTATAATGGCGATAGCTAAAACACGATTCGCTTCCCCATCGGAGGATGTCTATGACCGAAACCGCAGCCGCAACTCCCAACGAGACACGCGATACCAAGCTCGAGATCATCATGGGCCGCGAGGCACTCGACAAGCTCGCCAACGCCACGGTGCTGATACTCGGCTGCGGAGGCGTGGGCTCTAACTGCTGCGAGGCACTTGCCCGCGGCGGCATCGGGCATTTTGTGATTCTGGACAAGGACATCATCGCGCCCAGCAATATCAATCGCCAGGCCATCGCCTTTCACAGCACCGTCGGCAAGCGCAAGGTCGATGTTATGGAAGCCATGATCCACGACATCAATCCCGCCACCACCGCCATCAAGCGAACTGAATATCTGCTGAGCGACAATATCGACGAGTTCTTTACGAGCGTTTTTGAGCAGACGGGCGGCAAGCTCGACTACGTCGTCGACGCCATCGACACCATCTCGGCCAAGCTCACCATTGCCAAATATGCTCAGGACCACGACATTCGTTTGGTCAGTTCCATGGGCGGGGCCAACAAGCTCCATCCCGAGTGCCTCCGCTTTGCCGACATCTTCGATACGGTACGTGACCCCATGAGCCGCATTATGCGCAAAGAATGTAAGAAGCGCGGAATCAAGAGCCTGCACGTGCTGTTTAGCTGTGAGGAATCGGTTAAAACCCAACCCCGCGACCCGTCCAACATCCACGAGCGTACCGAGTTGGGTACCGCCAGCTTTATGCCGCCCATCATGGGTCAGATGATTGCCGGCGAGGTTATCCGCCAGATCAGCGGGCGCGGCACCGAGCGTGTGCGCGCCGATGGTCAGCGCTTGGACTAGCAGGATGCCTTGCGATGGAACCGCGATTCTTTGACACGCATTGTCATCTTGATTTGATGCTCAGCCCCGATGCTGCAGCCAGTGAGTCGGCGGCGTTGGGTCTGGGGCTCTTTGACTGCGGGGTCGACCCACGCGACTTCGCGGCAGCAAAAAAGCGGGGTGTCAGGTTCGGAAGACCGACAAAAGAAGCACCGCCGGACTTTGACAGGAAAACTCAATTTTCGATTGTGTCATACTGAAATGTGTGATATAATGGAAATGGGAAAAAATAGTTCTGATTCATGATTCACTCATGCGAAAAGAGGTGGATGCGTTTCCTATGGATGAATATTTTGAGGTTTTCATGAGGGAAAACTATAGGAAATTTGTCGCGTATTGTATATCGCGAGGAGAAGATTCCGCAGATGCTGATGAAATCGTAGGTGAGGCATTCGTGCGGTTACATACAAAATGGAACGAGCGATGCAGCTTTGATAAGGATCAGAATAAGAAATGGATGTACAATACGATAGAGTATATCCGGAAAGAATACAAAAAGAATTCGCGAAAAACGGAAGCTGACGACATAGATGAGCATTCAGAGTATCTTGCGGATGGGACAGAGATAGATGAAAATCTGCGGTACGAGGAATTACTGAAAACGATAGGGCAAGACCTCAGCGAGAGTGACAGAGAACTATTTCAACTGGTGTATGTAGAAGAAAAGAGCTATTCCGAGATTTGTGAGAAGTTGAAAATAGAAAGTCAACCGCTTAGAACGCGAATATCACGACTGAAGGCTCGTATTAAGAAAATTTTGAAAAAATAATTGCGCTAACCTGTAACATTCACCGCTTTTTTTACCATATAGGTAATGAAGGAGGTGAACATACTTTGGAAAAAAGAATTTTTTGGTTAAAGGAGGCTTCCGGGTTTGACTGAATATGAAATTCTGAAAAAAAGAACCATCAAGCTGCTTGGAGAAATTATCAGCAGCGAGTCTGCGAAGCCGGATGATGAAGCGGATTTTGCTTTGATCGAGGAGTGTGAGAATCTCTTGTGTGAACTCTTGGATGCGGATATATCTTTGTCAGAGGAAGATATTGAGGCGCGCATCAAAAAGATTACACAGAAAAACAGCAAGATCCTGTTCGGAAAAACGAAAAAGCGTATATCACGTGTAGTTGCTATCGCGTGTGCCTCGATTGTTTTGTGTATCGGTGTTGGAGCAGCTGCCTGCATGATCGATCCTAAAATTCTGGATGGCATTCGTACAATACTCAAATACAATGTCGGTGAATCTATAGACATAGACGGAATCACATTCACAAACTGCGGGAAGGTTAAAGAATACAAAACTATTGATGAGCTTCTTGCCGATAATCAGATTGATATTATGTATCCTCATGAGTTGCCGGAGGGTGTGTATATCGAAGATGTTTATGTGAGTGAGGAGGAGCTGTTCCCGATAGAAATTGTTTTTAATGATTCTCGTAATGGTTTAAGTATTTATAAAAATAAAGAAGAACGCATAGAGAACCTCAAATCTGACGCAGAAAGTATTGTTATCAACGGACTCACATTTTTTGTGAAACAGACGCATGAAAAGTGGGCCGCACTCGTAAATGATGAGTTATACACATATTATATTACATGTTCTAGCAGAGAAGATTTACAAATTATCATGGAAGGTTTAGAAAGTTGACAAGTAAACTTAATGAATTTAGAAAAGTATTGGTGGTTGTGTTAGCGCTAATATGCATATTACCAACCAGTGTATCTGCTATTAGTTTCCATATGAACAACACATCAGATAGTAGTACCAATAATATGGAGATAACAGTTGATATAGATGGTGCTGCCAATTTTACTGATGAAAAAATTGAAAAAATAAAAAACGATATGCTTGCATATCACATCTATGGAAATAATTTGGAAAATGTGAGCACATATGGGTTAAAATGCACTTTATTTGGTCATGACAAACAAACTAATAGAGTGAGAGTGGTGGAACATAGCCTCGTTGTAAAGAAGTAATTTACAATGTAACCACGTGTTCAAGATGCGATTATGAAGAAATAGAACGTGTAGGGTACTTGAACATCTAAGAAGGAATAATGTAGAGAGGTGTGCATGAAAATAAAGAAAGCAGTTCAAATAATCATAATGCTTGGCTTGATACTATATGCTTCAACGTCTTGTAAAAATGGGTTTATAGATTCGTATTCCGATATGGATGACCATTTATCTGAAACAGAAGAAAATTGGATGGAAACAGCTTTTTTCCAAGGCATGAGTGATTTTTCATACCGTGAAACCAATGATTCAAACAGTGCAAGCAAAATCAATGTGAACGTGAATGATATTATTAAGCGATATACAGATAATAAAGCATACCTTCAAGTAGATATTAATAAGGTACCGCATTATTATGATATGAAAAACGACACTTTCATCGGTTGCTGCATTGATCCGTTATGTGATCACACAACAGAAGATTGTCCATTTTTTGGAAGTGTAGATGGATACTTTACGATAATAAGATGTTTTTTACAAAACTTGAGTTTGATGATGACTCTGACTATGATAAGGTATATTGTTATTACGATATGGCAAACAAAAATGTTGTGCCTTTGAGGGGAGCAAGTTTAGGCAGAAGCATACTTACTCAGGTTTACTATGATAATTACTGTTATTATTACGACGTACTGCCAAATGAAGACAGTGACGTTTG
>ERZ860322.1655-NODE-1655-length-12326-cov-3.079619_pt1 | contig 12326 bp, 18 predicted proteins | sample MGYA00509979_ERZ860322 | MGnify/ENA primary metagenome ERZ860322 (study PRJEB30046, sample SAMN00715217) | human gut metagenome | study: EMG produced TPA metagenomics assembly of the A metagenome-wide association study of gut microbiota in type 2...
CCGCCTGCCAGCCGTTGCTGTTTTCGGGGAAAAGGGAGCTGTCGTTAAGCGTCTGCTCGGATAGCTTTTGCAGCTCGCTGTCCATTGAGGTGTATACCCTGTAGCCGCCGCAAAGCAGCTCCTCAAGCGTTATGTTGAGCTTGCCGCACGCTTCGTCGAGCGCGGCGTCTATATAATAGCCCCTGTGCTGAGACTGCTTTTCGACCAGAACAAGAGGCTCTGCCGTCGCTTCCTCCCTCTGCTGGTCAGATATATAGCCATATTCATACATCAGCCTTATCACGTTGTTGCGGCGCTTTGTGGAAGCCTCCCTGTCTATATGCGGCGCATAATTTGACGGCGACTTGAGTATGCCAGCAAGGTCTGCAGCCTGTGCCACCGTAAGCTCCTTCGCGCTTACCCCGAAATAATTCAGCGCCGCCGCCTCTATGCCGTAGCAGCCTGCGCCGAAATATACGTAATTCAAATACATTTCAAGTATCTGATCCTTTGAATACAGCCTTTCCATCTGCATGGCTAAAACCGCTTCCTCAAGCTTTCTTGCCATCGTTTTTTCCGGAGTAAGGTGGCTGAGCTTTATTAGCTGCTGGGTTATGGTGCTTGCACCCTGAACATAGCGCATGGCCTTTATGTCAGTCCACAGCGCGCCCATAACGCGTATAAAGTCAACGCCGTTGTGCTTGTAAAAGCGCGCGTCCTCAGCCGAAATAAAGGCTTTTTGTACATGGTCCGGTATTTCTTTTATGGGGATGTATACTCTATCCTCGCTGGCATGCAGCCTTATAGCTTCGTTGTTATCCTTATCGTAAAGAATAAGCGTCTGGGGTGCGGAAAGTATCCTGTTTGGGTCAAAATCATTCCAGGAATCAAGATTAAGCAGCTTTACCGAGAAAAACAGCAAAAACGCCGCTATGCACGCGGCGCCTATAAGCAGCAGTGCGCGCAGCGTGCGCCACAGCTTTTTTGAAAAGCTCAGTTCGTTCTTGTTTGATGCGTCGGCTTTTTTCATAGCAAATACCCGCCCTTTCTCGTTCTATTATTGCCCGGAAAAGCCTGATTTATTAGCCTTGCAATATATATGGACGAAGAGCTTTTTTGTTGCCCGCATATCAAATATGCTATACAATATATATACAGCGGTATTGATGCACAAACGATGCAACCTTTACCAGACAACATGCGTTATATAAACAGAAAACAAGATGAACAACGATATGAGGAGGACACTACAGTGAAAAAACTCATGATTGCAATGCTCTCCACCGCTATGGCGCTTATGCTCTGCTTTGCCGGATGCAGCTCAAATAGCAAGGGTTTGCCTGAGGACTATGATTATGCCGTTACAGAGGATGTTGCATATACTGAGCGCGCCGAAGCGCCGGCACCAGGCGCAGCAACAGCCTATGAATATGGGCTTGATACGTCAGCTTATGCTGACATGGATAAGGCCAAGCTGAACACCGGCGACATGTACGGCGGGCGCAAGATAATAAGAAATTACGATATAAGCCTTGCTACAAACACGTTTGACGATGATTTGGCTTATATAAACGTTAAGCTCAGCGAGCTTGGCGGCTATGTGCTGAGCTCAAGCCTGTCAGGCTCAAAGCCGGAAGCCTATGGCGACAGCGGGCGCAGCCTTTCCATGACGCTTAGAGTGCCGGCGGAGAAGGCTTCCGATTTCGTGAGCGGCGTGCAGCAGCTTGGCAAGGTCAACTATATTCATGATTATACCGATGATGTTACCGACCAGTACTTTGATGTGGATACAAGGCTTGCGGTATTGAAGGATCAGCTTGAAAGGCTGAGGGCCATAATGGTGGAGACAGACAACCTTGCCGACATTATAACGCTTGAGGAGCGCATAAGCGAGGTCATGCTCCAGATAGAGGAGCTTACCGGCACGCTGAAACGCTATGATGCGCTTATTGCCTACACCACCATAGACCTTAGCATAAATGAGCGCAACGCGATATCCGGCCCCGCGGATACAAAAGGCACCGGCGAAAGGATAAGCGAAGGCTTTACCGATACATTGAACGGCGTTGCCACGTTCTTTGTAAACTTCTTTGTATGGTTCGTGTCCAGCCTGCCGGTATTGATAATACTTGCTGCGATAACGGTTGCGGTGGTATTTATAGTAAAGCATGCCGTGAAGAAGAACAGGGCAAAGAAGGCGCAGCTATACGCCGCACAGCAGCAACAGCAGCAGGCGTACTATCAGCAACAGCAGCAGGCGTACTATCAGCAGCAACAGCAGATGCAGCAGAATAACACCCAACAGGACAATAATAAATGATAGGGAGGCAGAACAAAATGAAAAAGAGCATAGCTTTGCTGATGGCGCTCGTGTGCACGCTGGCCTTGGCCCTTGCGGGCTGCAAGGCTGTGGAGCAGGATAGCAACACACAGGCGCCGCAGGTGATAAATCCGGAGGTAATAAAAATAATTGAAGAAAAAGCGGAGGAGAAAAAGGTGATAGTGGTTTCCGGTTCCGGTTCGGCAACGCTTACGCCGGATATGGCCACGGCTTACATAAGGGTGACCACCTCTGACGCCGACCCTGCGAAGGCTCAGGCTGACAACAGCGAGCTTATGAGCAATGTGCTTGAGGCCATAAAGGCTGCCGGCGTAAAGGAAGAGGATATAACTACCGAAAACGTGAGCCTTAACGAAAGGTACGATTATGATAAGTCCCCTGCGGTAGTGGTAGGCTATGAGATGGAGAACGTTGTTAAGGTCACCATACGCAGCATAGACGATGTAGGCAAGGTACTGGGCGACGCCATAGCCGCCGGCGCGACGGGTACATACGGCCTTAGCCTTTCGGTCTCGGATAGCTCCGGCGCATACCAGGCCGCCTTGAAGGCCGCCATAGAGGACGCTACGGGCAAGGCAGACGCTATGGCCGAGGCGCTTGGCGTAGCAATTGACAGGGTGCCTGCGTCTGTGAACGAGACAAGCTCAAGCTATACCCCGAACAAGGCTTATGACAACATTGCACCCATGGCTACAAGCGACCCTTCGACAGAGGCAGCCGCAGAAGTCGCCGTAAACGCCGGCGATCTGACCGTAAATGCGCGCGTGAGCATTACGTTCAGGATAGCTGAAGCGCAGGGCTGATGCCCAGCTCAAAGTGTCAAAAAAGTGGCGACCAGCCGCTTTTTTGACAGACTGAATCCTCCGTATGATCGTAACATACGGAGGATCAACCGTCTTACGAACACCCCCCGTCGCCGGGATAGCTTTTGTGTTTTATACCGCCATGCTTTAGCATAAGCTTTTGTATGGGGTGATGAGTTTGGCTAATATCAGCTTTTGTGAGCTTAAGCGCAAGGAGGTGATAAACCTTCGTGACGGGGCGCGGCTGGGCGCAGTGTGCGATATGGAGATAGACCGCTGTACGGGCACGGTATGCTCCATAGTAGTACCGGGCCCGCCAAAGCTTTGGGGGCTGCTTAAAAGCGACGAGGAGCTTGTTATACCGTTCTGCAAGATAAGCAAAATAGGCGACGATGTTATTTTGGTGGACTTGGTGCTGTAGACGCTTTGCCTTTTTGAATGATTATATGGTATAATAGGCAAAAGTTTTCCGGAGGATTAGCAATGAAGTGCAGATATTGCCTTGGCACAGAGAGCAAGGTAGTTGATTCCCGTCCAACGGACGATGGGACAAGCATACGCAGGCGCAGGGAGTGCATGACCTGCGGCAGGCGCTTTACCACATATGAGAAGATAGAAGACATACCCATAATGGTTATAAAGAAGGACGGCCGAAGGGAAACGTTTGACAGCGAAAAGGTGCTTATGGGCGTGCGCAAGGCATGCGAGAAAAGGCCCGTGAGCGCGGCGCAGATGGATAAGCTTGTTGAAGAGGTGGTAAGGGAAGTCAACAACACCCTTGAGCAGGAGGTAACCAGCAACTATATAGGCGAGCTTGTTATGAAAGGGCTTAAGGAGCTTGACGAGGTGGCGTATGTTCGCTTTGCATCTGTATACAGGCAGTTTAAGGATATAAACACGTTTATGGAGGAGCTTAAGCTGCTGCTTAACGACAAACGGGATCAGCTATGACAAAAAATGAATACGCTCAGGCGGCCGCGCTTATCAAGCACGGCTGCATTTATCAGGAGAACAATGGAATAGGCTTTTTCAGGTCGGAGCAGCTATCGGCTCAAGGCGGCGTTGAGCATGGCTTTACGGCAAGAACCGGCGGCGTGAGCCCTGCGCCGTATGATTCGCTGCATCTCAATTTTCAAAAGCCGCACGATATGGCGCTTGTAAGGGAGAATTTCAGGCGCTTCTGCCTCGGCGCGTGTATAGAATACAAAAGCATGGTCGTGGTAAGCTACGAGCATGGCGTAAACGTTATCAAAGTAGACAAAAACGACGCTTCAAGGGGATTTGACGAACCTCCGCTGCCGCCGTGCGACGGCATTATAACAAACGATCCGGCCTTGACGCTTATAACCAACCATGCGGACTGCGGCGCTTTTTTTGTGTACGATCCTGTTAAAAGGGCGGTAGGTATAGCCCATTCCGGCTGGAAAGGCACATTGGGCAGGATAGGCAAAAACGTTGTAAAGCTTATGCGCGACAGCTATGGATCTCAGCCGGAAGATATGATAGCTTCAACGGGGCCTTGCATCTGCCAAAGCTGTTACGAGGTGGATACGCCGCTTGCATCAAAATTTGATATTGAGTTTGGCGAAGGCGTATGCACGACACCGGGAAGAGAGGGCCATGCGTGGCTCGACCTTGAGGCTGCGCAGGCGATACAGCTTATTGAAGCGGGCGTTTTGCCAAAGAACATAACCATGATGCAAAAATGCACCTTTGAAGATGCAAAAAGGCTGTTTTCGCACAGAAGAGATACGCCTAAAAAAGGTGCAACGGGCGATATGGCGGGCTACATAAGGCTCGTTTAGCAAATTGCATAAAATTGACGCGTGTTTGGTTCGATCCTTTGGGGCAACATAATTCCGGAGGATTTTTTATATGCAGCTTAATACAGTGGTCTGCCTTGCGGCAATTATAATGAATATAACTTTTTTAACCGAAAAGGCCTGCGCAAGGCTCGGCATACGCCCGTTTGCGCTGTGCTTTCCAGCTTTATGCGCGCTCGCGCTTTCGGATATATCGTTCCGGCCGGCGGGAGAGGTGAGCTTTGACGCTTCCGTGCTTGCCGTGCCTGCTTGCTTTATGCTGCTTTGCAGCTCCGGTGGGGCAAATAACAAACGAGGGAAGGCGGAGCTTGGTCGCCTGGCAGCGGTTTGCTTGCTGCCTGCTTTTGTAAGCGCGCTGTTCTCGTGCATGGGCTTTGTTTATGATGGCTACGCCGTGTTTGAATTTAGGGAAGAAAGCCTTATACCATGGCAGTTTTTGCTGTGCGCCATGGATATTGGCCTTATGGATATTCTTATGGCAAAACGAGCAAAGGCGTTGTGATATTGAGCCGTGTGCCTTCATATCATATATCGATACGGAGGACAGGCAGATGACTTATGATAAGCTTTCGCCATTTGAAAGAATACGGGCATTGCTGCCGGATAGGCTATTCTTAGGCGTAGACACAACATGTCTTGAAAAAAACTGCGAGGAGATACGCGTGCGCGTAAACCGGACGGTACGCTTTACCGTGTCCGGACGGGAGCTCAAGGGCGGCATAATTGCTGACGAGGCGCTTTGTGCCGGTGTGCTTGAGGGCTTGAGCGAGCACTCCGCATTTTCTATGGAAAATGAGCTTAGGGAGGGCTTCTTCACTGCCAGGGGAGGCTGCCGCGTGGGCGTATGCGGCAGAATGTACAGCGAGAACCAAAGCATAACAAGGCTGTGGAACATATCGGGCTTCAATATAAGGATAGCAAGGGAAATAAAGGGCTGTGCAGACGGCATAGTAAACGCGATAACAGCGCAGCACGGTCTATGCCTTAGGGGGCTTTTGGTGCTTTCCCCGCCAGGCGTTGGCAAGACCACGCTTTTAAGGGACGCGGCAAGGCAGCTGAGCAACCTTGGCTCAAGCGTTGCCATTGCCGATGAAAGGGGAGAGCTTGCAGCCTGCTATCTTGGCGTGCCTACAATGGACGTTGGCGAAAGGACGGACGTTATGGACATGTGCCCTAAAGCAGAAGCCGTAAAACGGCTTGTGAGAAGCATGAATCCAAACGTTATAGTGACGGACGAGATAGGCTCTCAAGCCGAGGCGGACGCGCTTATGGACGCCATGAACTGCGGCGTTGCGGCGCTTGCAAGCGCGCATGCGGAGGATATAGAGCATGCCATGCTCAGGCCGCACATAAAAAGGCTCATCGAAAGCGGCTGCTTTGGCTATTGCGCAACGGTAAAAAAGCATGCGGACGGCGGGCGCAGCGTAAAGGTGCAGGCGCTATGAGGATAATAGCGGCTCTTTTGGCGCTTGCCGCGTCGGCAGGCATAGGCGCGGCAGCATCGGCCGGGCTTAACGCAAGAAAAAAGCTTATGCAGGCGTTATGCTCTGACGCACGCGCCATATGCGACAGAATGGAGCTTACGTCGGGCAGGCTTTGCGACATGCTTTCAAAGCTGCCAAATGAATCGACAGGGGCGCTTTGGCAGGGCTTTGCAGACTCGCTCGGCAGGCACGAACCGGCCGCCGAGCTTTGGAAAAAGTGCGTCAACGAGCAAAGAAGCGATTCGCTAAGAAGGCTGAAGGACGAGGATATAGCGTCGCTTAAGGCGCTTGGCGAGGCTTTTGCAGCGGCGGGCAGGCAGGCCCAGCTAAACAGAATGAAGCTTGCCATAAACGAGCTTGAAGCAAGGCATATGGAAGCCGGCGAGGACGCAAAAAGAAAGGGAAAGCTGTATTCCTCATTAGGCGTGCTGATGGGCTTTGCGGCGGCGATAATGATAGTTTGATGCTTTATATAAGCCGGATAAGGGGTGGGGTATGAGCGTTGCTATAGTATTCAAAATAGCCGCAATAGGCATATTGGTCGCGATAATATGCCAGCTGCTCAAGCAGACGGGGCGCGACGATATGGCCATGCTTGCGGCGCTGGCCGGTCTTGTGCTGACGCTAAGCATAGTCAGCGGGCTTATAGGCGACCTGTTCGATAACGTGAAGCGGATATTCGAGCTTTATTAAATAATGGGCGCGGATATATTCAGGCTTGCATGCTTTGCCGTGGCTGTGAGCGCGGCGGCTATGACTGTGCGCGCATACAAGCCGGAGCTTGGCCAGCAGGCAGCAATAGCGGCGGCGGCGCTGGTACTGCTGTACGCCGTAAAAAGCATGGGCGGCGTGTTTGAAACGCTGCGCGGATTGCTGAATGAATACGGCGTGCCGAGCGAGTTCCTTTCGCTTTTGATAAAGCTTACGGGAATAGTGTACATGGCGCAGTTTGCGGCAGACCTGTGCCGCGACGCCGGCGAAAGCGCAATAGCCGGCAGGGTGGAGCTTGCAGGCAGGATAATGGTAGTGACGCTGTGTCTGCCTGTTATAAAAAGCGCGCTTGATATGATAAAGGGCGTTATCGGGGGTGCAAGGTGAGCGATATAGATATTTCGGGCCTGGATATAGGCGCATGGGAGGCGCAATGGGACGCCATAATGGCGCAAAGCTATTCCGGCACATTAACGAATTTGCTTGACGAGCTTGCATCCGGCAATTTTTCGCTTGACCCGGACCAGGTGTGGAGGTTTATTCTGGCCCTGTTTTCCGATGCGCTGAAAAGCAGCGTGTTTTCCTATATCGCCATAATAGCCGTGGCGTTTATCTGCTCCGTTATCGGAATAATCAGCCCAAGCGACAGCGCGGGCGGCGCGGGGGCGTTCGTATGCTTCGGCATGGGTACGGCGATAGCGGCAAAAAGGCTCGCATCGCTGTTTGCGCTCGCGGTAAGTACGATAAGCCTGCTTTGCGGCTGTATGGACGCGATAGCGCCGGTGCTGAGCATAGCGATCGCCGCAAGCGGAGGCACAGGCACGGCTGCGGCTATAACGCCGCTTGCTGCGTTTTTGTCGGGGACCGTCGCGTCTATATTCAAAAATGCCGTGCTGCCGGTATGCGCCGCCGCAGGAGTGTGCGCGCTGCTTGGCGCAGCCGCAGCAGATGAAAAGCTTGAGCACATGTTCAAATTGTTGAAATCGTTTATACGCTGGCTGAGCGGGGCCGTATTCACGGTGTATTTCGGCATATTGGCCGCATGGGGCCTAAGTACGAAGGCGAGCGACAGCGTTGCGGTAAAGAGCGCCAAATATGCGCTGGATAAAGGCGTACCGATAGTTGGCGGGGCGATGTCCGGAACTATGGATTCTGTTTTGGCGAGCGCGGGGCTTATAAAAAACGCGGCAGGCACGGCGGCGCTCATAACGATAGCCGCAGCTGCGGCCTTGCCGCTTATAACGATAGGCTGCTCTGCACTTGCGGCAAGGGGGACGGCAGCGATATGCGGTTTTATGGGCGATAAGCGCACGCCTAATCTGATGGAAAGAACGGCGGATGTGGCAAACGGCCTGTTTGCTGCGGTAAGCGCGGTAGCGGTTATGTTCATGCTGACGGTGGGACTTACTTTTGTATCGTTTGAATAGGGGTGATATGAAGGATGGACGGCTTGTATGCATATATGCTTACATTTGCCGCGCTGAGCATGGCGGGCGTATTGTGCGCAAATATAATGCCAAACGGGAGCATGGGCAGATCGGGCAAAAAGGCGGCGTCAATATTCGTGCTGGCGTATGCGTTAAGGGCGCTTCTTATGCTTTTGGGGAGGGTAGACGGTGGCTTCTGAGTTTGATATTGGAAAGGCTTTTTCCCGCCTTGTTGGCAAAATGAAGAAGAATAAAAAGCTTGAGCTTATGGTGTACGGCTCGCTTATAGCGTTAGGTGTGCTGCTGTTCGTGCTTATACCCGGCGGAGGGAACGGCACTGACCCGCCAAAGGAGACGGAGCATGAGCAGAAACAGGCGGAAACCGAGCTTGAAGGACGGCTCGAGGCCGTGCTCTCCTCAATAAGAGGAGCCGGCAAAGTAAAGGTGATGATAACGTATGATACGTCCTCAAGGCTTGTGCCGGCCATGAGTACGGACGTGCAGAGCGGCACTACCGAAAACAGAGGCACAGGCAGCGAGAGCATAACCCAAACGCGCACCGAATCTTCAAGGCCGGCTACCGTGTCAACAAGCGGCGGTGCGATAGAGCCTACGATAAGGGGAGTAATAGTGATAGCCGAAGGAGCCGCGGACGTATCGGTAAGGCTCAAGCTGCAAAACGCGGTTATTACCGTGCTTGGCATAACTGCGGAACGCATAGATGTATTTGAAATGAAAAGCAACAATGAGGAGGAGTAAAAGATGAAGCGTTATATAGCTATCGGCGTTGCGGCGCTGCTGCTGGCAGGTGTGGTGTACTGGAGCTGCTCGATAAACTCGGTTAAAAAAACAAAGACGGACGATCCGGGCATGACCCTTGATCCAAACATATCGGCAAACGGCGCGGACAGTGTGCTCTACGATGAGGGAACGGACTATTTTGAAAGCTTCAGGGCTGAAAGGGAAAGCACAAGGGCGCTTGAAATTGAATATCTTGATGAAGTGATAGCCGCAAGCGCAAACGATTCTGAAACGCTTAAGGACGCGACGGAGCAGAAGCTGCAGCTTGTAGCGAATATGGAGACCGAGTTCAGCATAGAAAAGCTGATAATTGCAAAGGGCTTCAGCGATGCGGCCGTTACATTCCACAAGGGGGCCGTGAACGTGGTGATAGAAGCCGATGAGCTTACCAGCGAACAGGTCGCGCAAATTTTGGATATTGTGAAGAGAGAGAGCGGAGAAAAAGCGGAAAACATCAAAATAATGGCAGGAGGCATGTAAAAGAAAAATATATGTGAATTGCGGCTCAAGGGGGGTATATGGTGCTTTGCAGGACTGCAAATATCTGGTATAATATCAAAAAAAGAAAATCAGGAGGGCATATTATGGCAGCAGATAATGAAATTACCCGCGAGCTGGGCGAAGTTCAGGGTGGCAGGATAACATTTGCTCCCGATGTGATAGCAACTATCGCAAGCCTTGCGGCGGCGGAGGTTGAAGGCGTTGAGGGTATGGCCGGCGGAGTTGTGGAAGGCATCACCGGTATGCTCAACAATAAAAAGAGCATTACAAAGGGCGTAAGGGTCGATGTTAACAAAGATCTTGTTACCATCGAGCTTAACGTGATAATCAAATACGGCTTCAAGCTGCATGAGGTTTGCGCCAATATCCAGAACAGCATAAAGAACGCAATAGAGACCATGACCGGCCTTACCGTTGCGGCAGTCAATGTATCTGTTCAGTCTATAAGCTTTGAAAAGGCCAAGAAGCAGCCCCAGCAGCCGGCTGTCGAGCCCGCTGCTGCTGAAGAAGAAAAATAAGCTTGATATAAGCTAGGCCGACACGCCGCCGCGCAATACGGCGGCGTAAATTAAGGTAAGGAGCGTACACAAATGAAATTCACTCTTTTCGATAAGTTTTTGCTTGTATTGCTGCTGCTCGCGGCGATAACGTTAAGCGCGCTGTGCATAGCCGCGGCTATGGATTTTGTAAGCTATGATATGATAACCGCTCCTATTGCAGTTATTACCAACGGCATAATAGGCAACAGGCTTATACTGGGGGCCGCCGGCGTGGTGCTGCTTGCAATAGCGCTGAGATTGTTTGTTGCCATGGGCAAAAAGCGCCAGCCGCAGATGGCTCCGGCGCCGACGTCGACCCTGCTTTTGAGCAACGATAACGGTACTGCGTATATAACGATAGCCGCTATTGATTCCCTTGTTCAGCGGCATTGCTGCGCAAACGGCAAAATAAGGGAATGTGAATCGCTTGTGGCGCCGGCTCAGGAGCCTAATACAGGCGTATGCATAAAGCTCAGGCTTTCCGTAACGCCGGAAACTGTTATACCGGAGCTTACCGCGTCGCTTCAGCAGAGCCTTAAGGAGTATATACAGGGGGTTTGCGGCGTTACCGTGAATTCGGTAGATATACTCATACTGCCTATGCAGCAGCCCAGGATACCCAAGACCATATAAGGTGGCAAAATGAATTTTTTTGAATTTTGGAATCAGTATAAATGGCGCATACTCAGCGTTGCTCTCGGCATAGTGTTTGCGATGCTGCTGTTTACCATAGGCTTTTGGAAAACGCTGCTTCTGTTCGTGATAGTTGGCGCGGCGTTTTTTATTGGCACATTGCTTGATGAAGGCGGCCGCGGAAGGGTGGGCGACTTTTTCCGTTCGCTGTTCACTAAAAATAAATAAGCCGACTATTTGGCCGGAAGGAAGATATCACATATGAGCAGAAAAACCGCCCGCGAAGTGGCGATGAAGCTGGCCTTTGCACGCCTGTTTGGCGGGGAAGATACATACGAGGCTATTTTGGACAAGTCGGGCATAGCTGAAAAACCCACCGAGGACGACATGGCGTACTCGAACGAGGTGCTTGCAGGTATAGATGAGCATAGCAGCGAGCTTGACGAGAAGATAAAGGAGCTTGCAATAGGCTGGAGCATAGACCGCATACCGAAGGTGGATCTATCCGTCATGCGCGTTGCCATGTATGAAATGCTGTATATGGACAAGATACCATCAAGCGTTTCCATAAACGAGGCTGTTGAGCTTGCAAAGCGCTTCGGCGGCGAGAAATCGCCAGCATACATAAACGGCATGCTCGGCACGCTTGCACGCGAGCTTGATAAGGAATAAGGCTTTGAGCGGGCAATATATAGGCATAGACACAAGCTGTTATACCACATCCGCAGCATGTGCGGAAAATGGGAGCATCGTTTCCGACAAAAGGGCGATGCTCCGCGTTGCGTCCGGGGAAAGAGGCTTGAGGCAGAGCGACGGCGTTTTTCAGCATGTGCGCAACCTTGCTGAGATAGTGCCTGCCGTGATGGCGGATGCTGAAAGGGCAAACATCAGGGCCGTTGCCGTAAGCGTAAGGCCAAGGCCGGAAGAGGATTCCTACATGCCTGTATTTTTGGCCGGAAAAGCCTCGGCATATGCGCTGTCTCAAGGGCTTGGCGTAAGGGTGTACGAGCTTAGCCATCAGCAGGGGCATGTAAGGGCGGCGCTTAAGGGCAACGAGCAGCTTATGGACAAGCCGTTTTTAGGCATGCACATTTCCGGAGGGACTACGGAGATATTCACCGTGTCGGACGGTATGCGCATAAAGCTCATAGGCGGCTGTGACGACCTGCACGCAGGCCAGCTTGTGGATAGAATCGGGGTGGCAATGGGCATGAGCTTCCCGAGCGGAAAGCATATGGAGAGGCTTGCCTCTCAGTTCAGCGGCGAGCTTAAATTGAGGCTGCC
>ERZ860322.1661-NODE-1661-length-12264-cov-3.869522_pt1 | contig 12264 bp, 9 predicted proteins | sample MGYA00509979_ERZ860322 | MGnify/ENA primary metagenome ERZ860322 (study PRJEB30046, sample SAMN00715217) | human gut metagenome | study: EMG produced TPA metagenomics assembly of the A metagenome-wide association study of gut microbiota in type 2...
CTTAAGCTTTATTCCGGCTCTGACGGCATGCACGTCAGAACGGATGAAAACCTTTGGGTTTTCGTACCTTGCGGGTTTTGCCGCCCGGGAGCGAATGCAAGAGGCAAAACCCGAAAAAACTCAAAAAAGTGGCAACCAACCACTTTTTTGACAGACTGAATACTATATGTCGCTGGCAGCAGCGTTGCCGACATTATATCTGATAATATTGGCGTTACCAAGCTGATTACGCTGGCGTTTGGTATTATTCTTTAACTGTATCTGCTTTTGAGACGAGATTTGTCAAGGTAATCCTCTGCGAAAAAACACAACCCAATAACCGTACCGCAAATTGAATTTCGATGATCCGTATTCCTACTGGCGACTACAACCCATGCTGTTTCTCCATGTAAATCTGATATAACCCCATGCGGGACTTGACACCCGCTTTCTCATAGATAGATGCGATATGTCGCTGGCAAGTTCGCCGTGACAGATAAAGAGCGTCCGCAATTTCCTGAATACTTTCCTCCGAATTGACCAGTTTATCGAACACCTCGACTTCCCTGGGGGTAAGAGCAAACGTATCCGACAGGAGCTGTAACGCTTCCTGAGGATCCAAATCTGCAGGGACATCCTTGGGGACGCCAAATGCAACGGGCCTCCAAGCCGTGTAGAGAGAAAGTACTATGCTGACAGCTACGAACAGAACCAATGCCAGAACGATAGTCACCATACCACTACAGTCAGAAGCCAGCAAAGCTACAGTGCCGTTGGTAAGCAAAGCAGCGCTTATGTTATTCACAGCACGCCCCATACCGGTCCAAAGCACCGGCATCTGCATATAGCAGGCGAAATCCAAAAAGCTGGTGGTAAAAAAAACTGCGAAGAATCCGGCTGAGAAATAAAATACCAACAACCCGATTAAGAACGAGCCTCCCAGTTTAAGTACCACCACACAGATGACGGAGAGAAGCATAACGCAGTACATCATCATCGCCATAAACTTTCGCTTTCGGATATCAAAAAGAAGGCCGGCGGCCAATCCGCTTGCCGCCAGCAGAAGTCGAGGCCATTTCCCAATATCGGTGTCTGCCGTATGACGCAAGGTGACCGCATTGTCCAGTGTGCTGAAAACACATGCCATTAAGATTACAAGCAGTGCCAAAAGCCACCCAGCGGCTTTATTTTTTTCGCTTGCTTTCCCGTTTTCTCCTTTATCGGGGATAGGGTGTTCTCCCACTACTGGCGTTTCCTGACGAGAAAGCTTCTTTGCTTTCACCAATAGTGCCAGAGCTACAAGGATTGAGAGCGAAAGAATACTGGCTTCTGCGGTTCTTAAATTCACAAGGTTGTTATTCAGGAACTGCAGAACAATTCCCAGTGCATAGGAGGCGCCAACCATACGTGCCAAGTAATTACGATCCTCTGTCAGCTCAAAAAACAGGTAGTGAATCGCACTTCCCAATAGCCCTAAAATAAGGAATAAAGCCATTCCGGAGAACATGGTGGAGAAATAGGAAACATGCTTCTGAATTAAGAAAGTGCATGCAACCGCTGCAAAAGCAAGGAAAACAAGAGCAGCGAATTGTATTCTGTTCTTTAAAAAACGATGAACCAGCGGATATAGAAAAAAACCGACAGCGCTTACGCCTAATGCGTAGTTTTGAGCAATCACGGTTTTTTCTTCGCCTGTGGTAAGAGAAAGCATGTTCACATACATATATTCGGTTCCAAGAAACAGAAAGGTGAAAATACCAAGCAGAAGAATAGCGCAAATGGATTTTGGTTTTGTGAAGACTTTTTTTAACATCATGTACCCATTTCGCCCCCTTTTCTGCATTGGTATCATTAAGAATTATTATATCATAATACGCATTGCTTTTCAATCTTCCCGAACGGTTTTGGGTTGTAACCACATATAGCAGAGTACCGCAACGACAAAAAGCGGCTGCGGTGCTCCAAGGAAGAACTGTTCTGGCGGAAAGTAACCACTTAGTAGGTAATGTTATGGGCGTAAAAATAGATCAGCAAGCCACCCAAACCAGCGCCAGATATCATACTTGCCCATGTCCAGAATAACGACAACAGAAGCCCCAATAATACAAATGAACAAAACACTACAACCAAAGAATCCCTCTGAAAGAAGGTGATAAATCTGATGTATACGATCACTTCTCCCGCTATCGTGACAAGAGCTCCGAGCAGGACAAGAACGAAAACGTATATACCCGCCATTTGAAGAATGGCGATTAGGATATTCCATCCAAGACCTATTCCAGCAATAAGACTGCCTGTTTTAATGAGATTATCACGTGAAAAACTGAATGCTCCGAAAAAACAATAAGCAATCAAGGCGTTCCCGACAATGCCCAGGATGCTTACGATTACGAGCGATTCCATTGTTATGTATATCCTGTGTCCTGACCGGTATCCGTCTGTGATTTTTCATTGTGATTATAGCAGAAAAACTATTTTTTCGATAGGACGCTTCCGCGTCATACTGAAAAATCTGGTGGCGCACCTGCGTCATTTCAAAAAAGCAGGATAGAAAAAGCCCCCTGATTGTGAATTTTGCAGGGCGGGATAAAGCACTGCTTTCTGCATCCTGCCTGTAAATAAAAAAAGGATGTAGCTTTCAGGCCCAAACGATTGAATCAGTCTGACCGCCATAACTGACAGATCCTTTTTCACACAAGACCGCCTTCTCGAGGCGATTATGACATAAAATAATGAAGTGGCGTAGGTGTGCCATATGCCTTTTGTCACATTGGCACAAAAGCGGCCTGCACAAATCTCTCCAGAAACGATACAGTGAGACTGTCAACAAGCCCACGAATAGAGTTGGGTAGCCCTTAACAATTATTTTTTAGGAGGAAAAATCATGAAACAATGCGACAATGGCCATTTTTATGATGAAAACAGATTTGACAACTGCCCCTACTGCCAAGAGGGCGCTGGAGTCGGGAAGACGGTAGCAGCCAGTTCAGTGGGAAAGACCGTAGCAGCCATACCGGGCGGCGCTGTGCCGGAAGCGGACAGAGGTAAGACGGTAGGCATCATCAAAAAGAAGATTGGTATCGACCCTGCCGTGGGGTTTCTGGTCTGCATTTCCGGCCCTAATCGCGGTTCGGATTACAAGCTGGTAGCAGGCAGAAACTTCATTGGCCGGGCAGCGGCGATGGATGTGGCTCTGACAGATGATGATACTGTATCCAGAGAAAGCCATGCGCTGGTGACCTATGATGCAAAGCACAACCGATTCTCCCTTTCTCCCGGTCAGGGCAGAGGCATCACCTACTGCAATGATGAGCAGGTGGAAATGGTACGCCCCCTAAACGCCTACGATGTGATAGAGGTAGGCAAGAGTCAGCTCATCTTCCTGCCTTTATGTGGAGAGAAATTTCAATGGAATGAGGAGTAAGGGATGGAGCGCGTACTTTCATGGCTAAACCAACCGCTGTTTCCGGACAGCTTTATCCGCATCTGGATGGCGGCAGTGGCGGGGGCTGCGCTTCTGCTGGTACTGGTGTTTACTTTTGTCCTGATATGGCGAAAAAAACGGGACGATAAGGCGATGAAAAAAACGATTACGGAACATCCGGAACTGCTGCCGGAGCTGGAACTCGCCAATCTCCAGGGCATCGGCAACCGGGAGGAACAACAGGACGCTTTCGGCATCTCCCACATGGATCGTTATGAAGAAGACGGTCTACTCGCTGTGCTGTGTGACGGTATGGGCGGCATGGCGGAAGGCGGTATGATTGCGGCGGAAACGGTATCGGAACTCGTGGGTATCTTCCCGTGGGCAGATGACAGTGATATCCCTGGCTGGATATCTCAGCGCAGCACCAGAGTCTACCAGCAGTTCCGTGGTCATGGTGGAACCACGCTGGTAGCCGTGCTGCTCAAGGGAAACCGGCTTTCCTTCTGGTGCGTAGGCGACAGTGACCTGTTCCTACTCAGGGAGGGCAAGCTCTATGGGATGAATATCCGGCAGGAATATAAGAACGATCTGGTGCTGCGGGCATTGGATGGAGCATTCCCCGTAGAAGAAGCGTTTCACGATTCACAGGCAGGCGCACTTTCTGAGTACATAGGCAAAGAAGAAGTGAATTGCGACTATAACCGTATACCTTTTTCCCTCCAACCGGAGGATGTGCTACTGCTCTGCTCGGACGGAATAAGCGACACCCTGACCTTAAAGCAGATCCGGGAAGCTATGGCTCTCTCTCCACAGGTGTGCTGCGACAAGCTGGAAAAGGAGATTTTGTCAGCGGATAAACCAAGCCAGGACAACTACACGACAATCGTATTGAACTATCACGGTAAAGGAGAGAAAGAATAAATGGAAACAAGCAAAACATCTAAGAAGCAAATTACAGCCATTCTTTTGCTGGTTGTAGGAATGATTTTTGCCGTGTTCGGTATATTGGGCCTTGCAAGCGGGGGCGGCATGGATCCCTATGAGGCGCGCAATAGCGTCGTTATGGTGTATTCCTATCTCCAGCTTACCGACGGACAGTCCGCCGGCGCTATGGGTACCGGCTTTGCCATTGGGAAGACTGGCGAGCCGGTGGAATATATTGTGACCAACGGCCATGTGGTGGAGTACGGTTATATGGGGCCGAGGGTATATCAGAGACAGACAGCTTCGGCGGGCGTGCAGGTGTATTTCTCAGCAGCGGAAAACGATTATGTCACAGCAGATGTAGTTTATTATTCGCCCTCTGACGAGAAGGATATTGCGATTATCAGACTGCCATCAAAGACGGATAAACGAACCGCAATCGCCATCAAGGATGCAGATGCGGTCGCAATCGGCGACACCGCCTATGCGCTGGGGTATCCGGGTGTGGCAAGCGACAGCCAGCAGTTCAATACCTACGATGAGAATGACATCACCCTGACCAAGGGAATCATCAGCAAGCGCACCAAGCTGGTGGGGAGCAACTACGACGCATTTCAGATGGACGTCTATATCAACCACGGCAATTCCGGCGGCCCGCTGGTAGATGAACACGGTGCCCTGATCGGAATCAATTCCGCCGGTGCAGTAGATGAGCAGGGCAAAAGCGAAGGAGTAAACTATGCGATTACCTCTGCGGAATTGGTCAAGGTTTTGGACAGTGAAAACATCAAATACACTATGGCGGGCGGTGGAATTTCTTGGGCTTCGACTTGGTTTGCCTATGTGTTCCTGCCCATTGGGGTGCTTGTGTTGGCTGGTGGAATTGTTCTGCTGATCAAGTCGCAGAAAAAGGAACAGAATGTTTCCGCATTTGCTGGTGTTGCCGCAAACGCTGGAGAGAACAATGTATCTGCCAGAGGTGGCCGCGGTTCTGCTGGAAAACGCGCTGTGTTGCGAGGGGTGACAGGAAAGTATGCGGGTCAGAGCTTTGATCTCTTGAAGGGAAAGGTGGTCATCGGCCGTGACCCGGCAACCTGCAACATTATGTTTGATAAGAATGCGCCGGGTATCAGCGGACGACATTGCCAAGTTTCCTACGATCAGAACGAAGACTGCTTTATCATCACGGACCTTGGATCTTCTTATGGTACGTTCCTGGGTAACGGTAAAAAGCTGACGGCCAATGTGGCGGAAAAAATGTATGCCGGGGATACCTTTTACCTGTGTGATAATGCCAATCGATTTGTAGTGAGCAAGGAGTAACCCATTATGGCAGCATATTGCTTAAAAAACGGAAAAATCCAGGAATCATGGGAGAATGATACCGCCGGTCGGGAAATGGCGGCCGTCTTCCACCTGACTGCGGACGGTGAAATGACGGAGCTCCACGAAATTCCGGTGCTATCGGAAGGTGAAGGGGTGCTGGCGTATGCGGGAGAGTTTTACATTGAACCGCTGGAAGTGCAAATTGAATTCCTCAAAGCGGCCAATGCAGAGAGATGGCTGGAGACTCTGATTTTGCGACATACAGACCGGGTACGAGAGGTATCTGGAGACCTCTTCGTTATGTCTGAGATCAAGGAGGTGAACGCATGAATCCGGAACGTGTTTGTTATGGCTGCTTCGAAGAGAAAGAACCTGGGATTACATGTCCACACTGCAGCTTTAATGAAAACGACGAGCAGCCGTATCTTGCTTTACCGCTGGGAACCATTTTGAACGGAAGATATCTGGTTGGAAAGGTGCTGGGTATTGGTGGATTTGGTATCACCTACTTGGGATACGACCTGACACTGGATATCAAGGTTGCGATTAAAGAATATATGCCCTCTGCCCTGGCTACGCGGCATCCCGACCATTACAGTGTGGCGCTGACCGGGCGTGTAGAGGAAGACTATCGGTATGGCATGGAGCGCTTTTTGGATGAGGCGAAAATCCTTGCCAAGCTGCAGAGTACCCCTCATATCGTGTCAGTGCAGAACTATTTCAAGGAAAACGGCACTGCCTACTTTGTAATGGAGTACATAGACGGCATGAGTCTGAAAGCATATCTGTCGAAAAACGGGGATAAAATCTCCTGCGATCAGGCAATTGCCATCCTGCAGCCGATCATGGAAGCATTGGTGCAGGTACATGCAATGAACCTGCTGCATCGAGATATCAGCCCCGACAACATCTATATCACTGCAAAAGGAGAAAGTCGGTTGTTGGATTTCGGGGCAGCGCGATTTGCGTTAGGGGACGGCAAGAGTGTGTCGGTTATCTTAAAGCACGGTTATGCGCCGGAGGAACAGTACTCCAGCCACGGCAACCAGGGTCCATGGACGGACGTGTATGCTATGGGCGCTACCCTGTACCGCTGCATTACCGGGCAGCTTCCGCCGGATTCGATGGAGCGTATCCATGGTGACATCATAAAAGCACCATCAGAACTGGGATTTCGTATTCCGGCCCATGTGGAAAAAGCCGTCATGAAAGCGCTGGCGATAAAGACCGAAGATCGGTTTCCCAACATGGAGGATTTCATCCGTGCGCTAACCGGTCGAGTTTCCGTGCAGGAACAGGTAGCGGTCAGCATCAGCCAGCGTACCCAAGCTATCGCTTTCGGACAAGGAATCTATGGACAGACTGCCCATCATCACTTACTTGATAATGATACGGGTATCACGGCAGAAAAGCCCTCCGCTTTTTCGCGATTCCTTTCCTATATGAAAGCCAATCCGATTATCGCATGGGTTTCCGGAGGTGGGGTGCTGGCGATAATTGCCCTTTGTATCATACTTCCCATCGCACTCTCCGGCGGCGGGAAAACAACTCCGACAGGAGGCAGCGCTGGAAATACTCCCGTTATCAGCCAGCCGCCGGCAAGTGTGGAGCCCAGCAATCCCAGCAATCCGGGATCGACCACAGACCCTTCGGTGGAAATGGCAGTGCGTGATCTTGGCGCCCTTAATGCCACGATTGAAATTCCATCAGACTATATGGCATCTGAAAATGGGCTGAACTTTATCAACGAAGATAAAGGGTGTGCCATCATGACAGACTATTTTTGGAATATTGCCGGCCCCATTTACTCTCTCTCCGATGTGGAATCTCAGCGGGAATCGATTGTTGCTCAACTGATGCAGGATCTGGAAGTTTCGGACTATCAGATCTTGACGGCCGGTCCAGATCAGGTTGGGAATTCGGACGCCTACCAGATCTTCTTTGAAGGTACCGACAGCGACGGTGTTTCCATGGAAATGATCGTCATGGCAGTGGACGGCTATGACTTTGGCTGTTATTTCATCATCACCGCCTATCCCAAGGGCGATGAAGCAGCAGAAGCAGAGATTCATTCCATCATCCAGTCCTTTAAGAGCAACGGAATGCCGGATGTAACCTATAAGGTATACTATGCGGAACGCGCCGGCGTAAAGGTGATCATAGACGCTTCCCTCGCGCAAGGCGGAGCAGCAGATATGGAAGTTCAGATGAATGTGTACGGCATTGGAACCGTTCATGAAATGTTCCTCTACCCTACTCAAGAAGACAGGAATGCGGCTATAGGAGATGATTTTTGTGTGGAGATTGGCACGGCTTCTGAATTCGGTTTGAATACGCCGGAGGAAGTGCTTAATTATAACAAAACCGTGAGCGGAACGAACAATGAATCCTATACCTTCACCTCCGGCGGTGTCGAATGGTTGGCTTATGACTTTACGATGGTCGGCAAGAATTTCAGCTATGCATCGGCTATGATTGACGGCGAATGCTATCTTGTGGGCTGTGTGTTCAATGATTCCAACAAAGATGTGATTGTCGCCTTGTACAATCAGACCACTGCGTCGCTCCGCGCCTGGCCAGAGTGATTTGTAAAGGTTATGACTTCCGTCCGTACATGTTACTGCGGCTTAGCGCTTATCAAGATTTTTGATATGTTCGCATTCATATAATGACCGGGATTCGATTGACACCAGTGGTCTTATTTCGTTCAGTTAGCACGGTATTTGTTTTCGTGTGATATGGACAAAAGCGGCGTCGTTTTGAATACTTGTGATGCCGGCGACGTTTGCACAGGGGATTGCGGGTTTTTGCGGTGCCGCTTTTGTTCTTTTAACTGGCATATCACCATTTTGGGGAACTCCCGTTTGGGAGACCGTTATATTGGTTTTCTTGCGCAGATGGATTTTCTGTTGCAATGAGGGTTTTGTGGGAGGAACACAGAGAAGAGGTGAAACATGGACTTAGAACATATCTGCTATGGATGTTTTCAGAAAAAGCTGACCGAATCCCCTATCTGCCCCAACTGTGGGTTCCGCGCAGAGGAAGAGCAGCCATTTTTGGCGCTTCCCATGGGAACTCTGTTGAACGGCCGCTACATGACTGGTAAAGTGCTGGGTGTGGGCGGGTTCGGCATTACTTATCTGGGTTATGACCTAACACTGGAAATTAATGTAGCTATCAAAGAATATATGCCTTCCGGCCTTGCTACTCGGCATTCTAATAAGTACAGCGTAGCACTGACTGGACGGGATCAGGTGGCTTTTCTGAAGGGCATGGAACGTTTCCTGGATGAGGCGCGCATTCTTGCCAAACTGCAGAATACACCGAATATCGTTTCGGTACAGAACTATTTTAAGGAAAATAATACGGCGTATTTTGTGATGGAATATATCGATGGCATGAGCCTGAAGGCGTACCTCGCCTCCCAGGGCGGGAAAATCCCTTACGACCAGGCACTGACCATTTTGCTTCCGGTGATGCAGGCGCTGACCCAGGTTCATTCCTTGAATCTGACCCATCGAGATATCAGCCCAGACAACATCTCCATCACTTCCAAAGGAGAAAGCAAGCTTCTGGATTTCGGTGCGGCCCGATTCTCCATCGAAGACGATAAAAGCGTGTCGGTTATCCTGAAACACGGCTATGCGCCCGAAGAGCAGTATTTCAGCAAGGGAAACCAAGGGCCTTGGACGGATGTATATGCAATGGGAGCGACACTGTATCGTTGCGTGACCGGGGAACTACCTCCGGATTCTATCATGCGAGTTCACAATGACACACTTAAAAAACCATCCGAATTGGGCTTTTCGCTTCCTACATGCGTGGAACAGAGCATTCTAAAGGCTCTTGCGGTAAAATCGGAGGATCGTTTCACTACTATGGCGGCCTTTATTGAAGGGCTCACAGGGAAAACGATTAGTATCCACTCCCACACCACGACTTCACTTGGAGATCATACTGCAGGAGGAATCGGAGGAAAAAAGTGGCTTTGGACAAAGCTCCGCAATAAGCCTCTCAGCATACGCATTCTGGCATTGGTGTTGTGCATTGCCGTGATAGTGCTGGGCGTTTGGAAGGCTGCGGTGGGTATCCACACGTTGATTGACGTGAAATCCGATTCAGGTTCTGGGGCGACGATACAGGAGCCGGATGGTGTTGGCAATATCGCATTACAGGACTATACTCAAGACTATCTGAATATCTCCATGGGTATTCCGGAGGGATACACTGAAGCAGAATCTGGCAGCGGTGCTTTTTCTTCAGCAGACGGAAATTCAACTTTACAGGTCGGATTTTATGACAAGGCTGCTGATTTCCCAGTCTATACTCTTTCTGATGTGGAGGAAAATGCTGAAAAATATGTCCGGTATTACCTCGGGCTTTTGAAGAGCACCAATATCACAAAACAGGAGATCCTTGGTCTGGGTTATCGAACGATTGGATCTCTTAACGCCTACCTGATTCAGTTTTCCGCTACCGAGAGCGGTGGTACTACAATGGATTTTCTGGCGGCGTTCATTGAATGCCAAAATGGATTTGGTTGTTACAATCTGATTGGTTCTTACCCCCGGGGGGATAAGGAAGCACAGGCAGAGATATACGCAGCCTTAGATTCTTTTCGGGCCAACGGGCCGGCTGGTACTATCTACCAGCGGTTTTATGACGAAAGAATCCCTTTTCAATTCCTCTATTGGGAAGATAAGGGCGAGATTGTGATTAATGTAGCCGGAGAAAACCAACTGGAGATGAGCAACAGTAAGATTGGCCTGGAGATATATTCCCAGTACTTGAGTAATGCGCAAAATAAGGAAACACTGTTGGATGCCATAGCAAACGAAATGAAGCATACTTCTGGTGTTGAACTGCGTGGAGCGCGTTGGAAAAGCAAGACTGGCGGGATTGACTGGGTCGTTGATGGGTACACCATAACCGAGGAGGAGCAGATTGCCTATGTGGATGTTTACGGCGGAGAGTTCGATGACTATGTGTTCCTAATTCTGGTAGCTGCGGAAGCAGAGGATGACCTTCTCGATGGACTGTTGCTAGATGTAACAAATACAATTCGTCCTGTTAAATAGGTGTATACATATGTTTCCAGAAGAAAGGAGAAAATAAGTGATGAGTTTAAAAGAGAACGTCAACTACTCTCGGCGGATGGTGGTGTACGCCATTTTCGATGTGTTGGACCGAATGGACTGCCAATATAAACAGGCAATGATTGGAGATATTAGGACAGAGGCAAACGTGCTGGGGAATGTCAGCGAATACGCCTTTGCCGTGACGGAACAGAACATCGACACATCAATTCTCCATGTCTCCATGCTCCGTCCGGCGGCTGGCATGACTGAGGAAGAAAAGCGGTTGTCAGTGCGTTATTTGATGGACAGCGTGCTCCAGCAAATCAATGAAGAGCAGATTATAGAGTGAGGCGAAAACCGAGGTGGCAAATGCAGTGAAAGCGTTTCTTCCCTCAAATCGAGTGTCAACAGTGAGCCTTTTTTCGGGGCGCTGGAGGTTCGCAAGCTCATTTGCACGACCAATACCATCGAAGGCTTCAACAGTCACTTTGAAATGTAACCAAGTCAGAATGAAGGACAGGGACGGCGTGTTTACCGTTCCTGTCCTTTCTGTTTCTGTTGTTGCACCTGCGTCTGCACCTGCTGCTTTTGCCGCTGGCGTTCATGGATGGAGCGGGAATCTGCTTCCTCGTGAAGCAGTCTTGACATATCGTGTTTGCTTTCCAGCAGCATCAATGGATTGTATTTCTTACCATAGGCGGCTCTTACTTGGTTAACAGCAGAGCGTTCTATTTCTTCACAGATGGCAAGCCGCGCTTTGTGCAACTCCACCGGGTCAAAATTCGTTGCCTGCGCTTTCAGCTCGGCATATTCAGCCAGAACCTTATCTAATTCAGCAGCGTATTTTTGTTCCTGCGCCTCCAGTTTTTTTAGACCGGCCTCCATAGTGGCAATATCCTTGCGGAACGCCTCTGTGCCTGCCTCCTCCGCATACTCAAATCTTTGCAAAAGGAGTGCCTTTTCGGAACGCAGTTCCTCTAAATCTTCTGTCAGCTCGGCAATGCGGACAGCCAGCGCCTTGTGGCGTTTCGCATGGTATATTGGCATTGCCTTTTTCTCGGCAACCAGAACCTTGCGCTCCTTGCTCTTTTCCTTGATTTGCTGCACCAGGCCGGTGTAACGCTTCAGTTCAGGCTTCCATACGGCAAGGGATTTTTGAATATGCGCCTTTCCGCTGCGAATGTGAGAGAGATGATAGCAGAAGATCAACACATGACTGCGCAGCTTTTCCAGCCCTTCTGCTATGGCAGGAACAGTGCGGGCAACTAATGCGGCCAGCTTTTTGATTTCGGCTTTCAGCTCCCGCAGCAGCGCATTGTCTGCCTTGATCTGCCGGTTCAGTTCGCAGCGATCAGCGATAATGCCCTTGCGTTCCACCGCCTGCGCCGTTACGCCCTCATGGATGGTGGGGATCTCATCCAGCCCCCGTGCAGCGTTGCTGCGGTGGTCAATGCGTTCCTCCCGCCCGGCGCGTTCCAGATAGCGATTGGAGACGTCAGCCCATGCCGCCCGCCATGTCACAAGTTGCTC
>ERZ860322.1664-NODE-1664-length-12256-cov-3.199328_pt1 | contig 12256 bp, 8 predicted proteins | sample MGYA00509979_ERZ860322 | MGnify/ENA primary metagenome ERZ860322 (study PRJEB30046, sample SAMN00715217) | human gut metagenome | study: EMG produced TPA metagenomics assembly of the A metagenome-wide association study of gut microbiota in type 2...
CGCCAGAAGCATCGCCAGCGGCAGACCCATCGGGATCATGTTGATGGTTGCGTAGCTTATGAGTTCGATAATGACACCCGCATCGAGACCCTTGCCCACAAGCTCGTCGATGTAACGCCACACGAAATTCATCATCAGCACGAAGGTGATGATGAAGAAGGTCATGATAAGCGGCCCGAGATAGGATTTGAGTACCAGCTTATGTATGGTTTTGAGTCGCATCGGCCGATTTCTTGCTACGCAAAGTTAACAGTTTTACCACAATCAACGCTATGGTGAGCGTAAATATTATGCTTGCGCCGGGCGGCACCTCGAGATTATAGCTTATGAACAGGCCGACGACAGCACCCGCGACGGCCAGCACGGCAGCCCAGCGTGTGATGGCGGCATAGGATTTGGTCATGGCATTGGCCGTGACTGCGGGGATCGTAAAGAGCGACAACAGCAGCACGATGCCCATGACACGTATCGAGAGCACGATCGTGAGGGCCACGATCACCGCCATGATGTACGACGCAGCGCGTGTGGCTATACCCTGACTTGCGGCGAAGTCGCGGTCGAAGGCGACGTACATGACCGGACGCAGCCAAAGGAGCGTGCCGACAATTACCACGAGCGTCAGAACGGCGAGCGCCTGGACATCGGTGCGGGTGACCGTTACGATGCTGCCGAACAGGAAATTCGAGAGGTCGCCCGATGTGTAGCCCGGGCGCAGGCTCATGAACAGTACGCCGATGGCCATACCTACCGACCAGATGATGCCGATGGCCGAATCCTCCCGGATACGGCCCCGGTCGTTGGCCCATTCGATCCCCAGTGCCGAGAGGACGGCGAAGACCATCGCACCCAGAATCGGATTGATTCCGAGGTAGAAAGCGATGCCCAGTCCGCCGAACGAGGAGTGCGTGATGCCGCCGCTGAGGAAGACCAGCCGCCGGCAGACGACGTAAGTGCCGATGATTCCGCACGTAATGCCCGACAGGATGCACGCCCAAAAAGCGTGATTGAGGTAGCTGTATCGGACAAGGTCGTTGAAAAACTCCATGGTGCGGTAATCATTAGTTTGCAAATTTACGGATTTTTTACAAAAAATAGAACCGGGAGCCGTTTTATATCGCAGCAACCGTATTTTGTTCCGTCCGATTTGCGGGGCCCGTGCCTTGGTTGCCGCAGAGAGCGGTATCGGTCGGAAGACAGGCTGTGCATACACCGGAATTCGTATGCTTTTTGGTGAAAGACATTAAAAAATCGAATATTCGGTGCGTCATATCATTTTTTTTCGTATATTTGAATACGAATGCTTGTTCATAGGTTCTTCGGCATTCGCAAAACCAATCTTTAATCTCTTAAATTTTTACATTTATGCGTACATCTTTATTTCTCGGTTTGACCGGATTGGCATTGCTGGCAGCGTGCGGACTGTCGGGGTGCAGTGATGACGGTGTCGAAAACAAAGACCCACAACCCCCCCCCCCACAGTTGATGTCAGCGTAGATGAAGTAAATCGTACAACGGCTTCATTTACAATCAATACGAACAATGCCTCCGACTATGTCTATGCCGTATTGCCGGCCACAGAAACGATCGCCGATGCGGAGGCGCTCTTCGAAAGAGGACCTGTCCGTTATTTCGAAGGAGAGAAAACAGTAAAGGTCGATCTGAACGATCTTGCCGGCGACACGGAATACAATCTTTATGTTGCGGTACGCAACATCAATCCTTTAGTTTACAGCGATCTCGCTTCCGAGGTGATCGACACGCATGTTCCCTATACCGAGATGATTACGCTCGAAAGTGTCGGACTTACCTCTTTCTCCTACCATATCATGAAGCCCGAAGGGGTGACCAAGTACAAGCACGTCTGTCTTTCGAAGTCCGACTACGATTACATCGTAAGTTTAATCGGAGGAAGCCTGCATTCGTATGTAAGTGCTTTCGGTGCGGAAGCGACCGAGGATCAAACCTATAATTTCGATACCACTTTCTTCGATATCGTCGATTTTCGTCAGGATATCTATTCCGACATGGAGTTTATCATCATTGCCGGTGAAGTGGACGAGAATGGCCAGGTCGCAGAGTCGGCTGTGAAGTCGCTCCTCTTCAAAACCAAGAAGGCCGGTGTCGCGCCTTACGACTTCGAGGTTTCCGTGGGTAACATCGGTTCGATGACGGCCGATATTGCCATCGAGCCGGAGGAGGGAATCGAGCGTTTCCGCTATTTGGTTGCTTCTCGGGCAGATTTCGATTATACCGCTTTCGAGGGAGAGGCTTCCGTGCGTCGCATGATCATCGGCCACTGGGACGATCTTACGAACGAGAGTACGAAGGCTATCACCGTCAATGCGACGGGACTCAAACCCAATACCGAATATCAGGTGGGTATCGTGGGCTTCGACAAGGAGTTGCGCGAAAAGGTTCTGCTTTACGACTTCACGACGGGAGAGCCTACAGGCCCCAAACCGACTTTGGCCGTCGAAACACAGACTGTCGAAACTCCGTGGAACAAGGCCGCTTTCAAGGTCAATGCGACTTATGCGGTAGCGATGACGGCCGGTGTTTTCCCGAAGGGCTCCATCGACGAAGTGCTCGGCCGCCCCGGTAATGAGAATCTTACGGCCGGCGATGTCATTTACAACAACGGTACGCAGCTTACCGAACAGGAGGTGGCTGCGGCTATGAGCGAAGAGGGACTTGTCATCGAGAGTGGAGAGCTGCTGCCCAATACCGAGTACGAGTTCGGCGTTTATGCGGCCAACGCAGAAGGTGTGGGCGTTTCCGAAATAGTGGAGTTCACCACCCTTTTACCGCCGCAGCAAGGCGGGGAGCTGCGTGCGAAGCTGCCCGGCAAATACACTGCGACGACCAAAGACAGCAACGGTGATCCGGTCACTTTCTCCGTTACCATCGCTACGGGTGTGAACGAAGCTACCGAGAAAGCCTATTCCGATCTGAACCGTCTGGTCGTTCTGGGCTTCGCGCCGTGCGGAGTGGATTATGCCAGCCCCGAAGAGCTGCTCGCCAACGGCTGGGCAGCGACCGAAGAGGAGGCCAATGCGAATTACGGGCCGAAGTGGTTCATCGAGTTCACCAGCGACGAAACGATTTCGACGAGTCTGCCTGTGAACAACGAACTGGATTACACGATGTTGAATTTCGATGGTAAGCAATACTATTTCCACGCTTTCGCCAAACGTCCGACTAGCGACCGCTATACGGATGCGGTACGCAGCTTCCCTGTCGAGGTGTCGGATGATCTGACAGTGACGATCAAGAAGTTGGTCGAAGAAACCGATTACGGTACCTTTACCTACTATCCCGGTGTGTTGTCGGGTACGAGTCAGTGGTGGGGCGACATGGTGTTCGCAGCGTCGGAAGAGATCGTGCTGAAGCGCGATGCCGATCAGGGGCCCGAGCCTGCTGCCGTGAAGAGCGTGCGACATCTCTCCATGCCCGAGCGCGTGACCGTAAACCTCGGAGCGTCACCTGCAGTGGACAACCGTCGAGCTGTGGCTGAACGATTGATGCGTTAATCCTAAAAAACTTGTGTTATGAAGAATTTATTCGGATGGATGCTGGTCGTACTGCTGGTGCTGACGGCCGGCGTGTCGTGCAGCGACGATGAAGAGCTTCTTGCGGGCAATGGAATCGCCGATGCAGCCTGGAGTGCCGAAAACCAGGTCGAGATCGAAGGCGGGGTGCTTAATTACACGTTTGCCGCCGCAAGCGATTGGACTGCCCGGAGTTCGGCTGACTGGTGCGAAGTGCAAACCGGTTCGGGTATGGCGGGCGAATCGTTGCTGCGTCTGAAAGTTGCCAAAAATACCCGGGCCGAAGCTCGTTCCGCGACGATTACCGTCAGTGTGTGGGGATATGCTTCGCCGGTTTCGTTCGTGGTGAAGCAGGGCAAAGGATTAATTGAGCAGGGGGACGGAAAATACCGCAGCGTGAACGAATGGGTTGCCGAGTACATGAAGAGCCGTTATCTCTGGAATCGTGCCATCGAGAATGTTTCGCTCGATTACAGTCTTTGTTATGACTTCTTTTTCTTCTCGATTCTCGACGGTGTAGCCGCTCAGGACGAGGTGAACCGCGAAGACGGTCATTGGCAGGGGCAGAAACGTATGTATTACTATTCGCGTTTGGAAAGCGATGCGCCTCTGTCGCGTACTCCCGGCGAGGCGTATGTCGGTTCGGGTATCTATCTGTTGGATGCGACCCGACTCGGGGACGATTATATCGGAATTGTGGTCATGGTCGTCATCCCCGGAACGCCGGCTGCGGAAGCCGGTCTCGTGCGCGGCGACTTCATCACGGCGGTCAATGGCGAGGAGGTGACCGAAAGCAACTATCAGAGTTTGGGCCGGGCCGTGTACGACGGTGCGGTCGATGTTACGGTGAACAGTGTCACGTGGACCGACAACGGGACTACTCCTGTGCTTACCCCGAAAGGGAATGTGCAACTCGGAAGTGCGACCTTCACCAGTCCGGCTATCTATATGGATAAAGTGGTCGAAATCGAAGAGTCGGACAAGAAGGCCGGTTATCTGCTCTATATGGGCTTCGATGTCGATTACGATGAGGAGTTGATAGCCGCTTTCGACCGTTTCCGTGCACAGAATGTCACCGACCTGATCCTCGATCTGCGTTACAACAACGGTGGCGATGTGCTTTCGAGTACTGTGCTCGGTACGCTTATCGCAGGTGAGGCGTACAAGGGACAGCTCTATGCTCATATGACGTTCAACGAGGACCGCACGGAGGCCGGAGAGAGTGGCGACTACAAGATCGGCGTCAAGGAGACGTTCGAAAGCGTGTACGAACCGATCGAAAGAGCCTTGCAACATGCTTTGGGCTTGAAGAAAATCTATGTCCTTGTGAGCGAAACGACTGCTTCGGCGAGCGAAATGGTCATCAACGGTCTGCGCGGCCTTGATATTGAGGTCAATCTTATCGGGATGCCCACTAACGGTAAGAACGTAGGTATGGAAGGTGTGGTCCGCTCGTTTCACAATTACGATTTCCTGCTTTTCCCCGTTTCGTTCTATATTGAAAATGCCAAGGGCTTCCGGGATTACTCGGATGGCTTCACACCCGATGTCCAAATCGATGATTCGGCGATTTATCCGGGTGAATTCGGTACGATGATGGATCAGCTCGGATACCTTGCCCTGCAGTGGATCAAGACCGATAACAAACCGCAGTTGCCGTCCGCCATGCACACGCGCGGCAGTTGCCGGTCGATGAGATCTTTCGGCGATCTGTGGGAAAACCGGCCCGTACAGCCTGTGGGCGGAGCCGTGATGCAACCCGTGAGAGAGGAGTAGATCGCCCTGTTTTGATGTATGTCGCAGGGGTGCCCGTTGCAGGGCGCCCCTGCTCTTTTATCCGGACGTGTGTGTGATTTTTGCCGATAAAATGGTCGGATTCGCATAGTTTTTCGTACTTTCGCTCAAATTTACAGCAGAAATATGCAGCGACGCAGAGTCAATTTTCACACCTTGGGCTGCAAGCTCAACTTTTCGGAGAGCTCTACCCTCGCCCGTGAATTCGAAGCGGGCGGCTTCATCCGGGTCGGGGTTTCGGAAGCGGCGGATATTTCGGTCATCAACAGTTGTTCTGTGACCGAACATGCCGACAAGAAATGCCGTAACCTGATCCGTAAAATCCATCGGCGCAACCCGGCGGCGATTATTGTCGTCACCGGTTGCTATGCCCAGCTCAAACCGCAGGAGATCGCCTCGATCGAAGGGGTCGATCTGGTGCTGAGCAACAACGACAAGGGCGAACTTTTCAGGCGTGTAGCGGCTCTTGCGGGCAAGGGGCCCGCACAGTTCACCAGTTGCGACGCGGAGGAGCTGACCAATTTCTTCGCCGCCTTTTCGAGCGGCGACCGTACCCGCGCGTTCCTGAAAGTGCAGGACGGCTGCGACTATAAGTGCGCCTACTGTACGATCCACTATGCGCGGGGCGCCAGCCGCAATATGCCGATCGCCGATCTGGTGAAGGAAGCCGAACAAATCGCCGCTGCGGGACAGCGGGAGATCGTCATCACGGGGATCAATACGGGCGATTTCGGACGCACGACGGGTGAGCGGTTCATCGATCTGCTGCGGGCCCTGAACGAGGTCGAAGGCATCGAACGCTACCGTATATCTTCGATAGAGCCGAATCTTTTAACGGATGAGATAATAGCGTTTTGCGCTTCGTCACCTAAATTCCAGCATCACTTTCATATCCCGCTTCAGAGCGGTTCGGACAGCGTGCTTGCACGGATGCGCCGCCGCTATACGACCGAAAAATTCGCCGAGCGGATCGAGGCCGTGCGGCGCCTGATGCCGGACGCCTTTATCGGGATCGACGTGATCGTCGGTTTTCCCGGTGAGACGGAGTCCGATTTCCGTACGACCTACGAGTTCCTGGAGCGCCTTGCACCGGCCTATTTGCATATTTTCCCCTTCTCGGAGCGTCCCGGCACGCCGGCCGTCGATTTTCCGGACAAAGTGCAGCCTTCGGTGGCTACACGGCGCGTGGAGGAGCTGGAAGAGCTTTGCCGCCGACTGCACGGCGAATTCTGCGCCCGGGCCGAAGGTACGACGGACGAGGTGTTGTTCGAGAGCACGATGCGGGGCGGGATGATGTTCGGCTATACGGGCAACTACCGCCGGGTCAAGGCCCCCTACGACCGGAGTCGGATCAACACGATTTGCCGGGTGCGGCTGGGGCGTATGGACGATGCGAACGATCTCGAAGGCGAAATCGTGGATAATTAGCGATTTCTTCGTATATTTGTATCAGGCGAAGGTTCGGGTGAATTTCGTTTCGGCATTCCGGCCGGATGCGGCCTTGCCTCCGGGCCGCATTGTATTTTGCGAAAATGGCCTGTATTTCGGGCGGGCGGCGGCTGGGCTTGCCGTACCGTCCGGTCGTTTTTGTAAGAACGAGTTGCGGTGTAGTCTGCCGGATTCGGCATTGGTTACGCCTTGAACTGTTTTTCGGAATACGGCTTGTAGCTCGGTAAGATTCAAACAAGTTTGCTTTTGCCCTTGCCTTGCATTATATTTGTTGCATCGCTCCGGATATGTTCGGGTGGGGGGACTGCCCTGCCGATACGGGCGGTTTGGGACGATTTTAACAGTTAAACGCGTATGACGGGAATTCGAAGAAGAATATCCATTGCTTTCTTGAGTATCGTCGGGTTGTTGTTCGCCTCGGGGATGATCTCTTTTTTCGAGCTGAGTCACTTGAGCTACGACACCGAGGAGATTTTGAAAGCCAACCAGCGGAATGTGGAGCTCGCCAAGGAGATGCTCGGCGCCGTGCATGATCAAAACGTGGCGATCGTGCATTTGGCGATCCTGCAAGATGCGAGTTACGATAGCCTGTGCCGCACGGGAATGCAGCGGTTGGAACATGCGGTGGCTACGGCCCAGAAAGGAGCGTTGGACCGCTCGGCGCTCGACTCCCTGACGGGTGCGACTACCGAGTTGCTGGTGCTGACCAAGATGTTTCTCGCGACCGAATCCCCGAAGGCAGGGGACGAGTCGGGAGAGGTGTGGTACAACGAATATTATGAAAAACAGTACGAAAAGGTCGTCACGGCGGTTCGGGATTATATGACTTCGACGCAGAGTTCGCTGGCTCCGCGGGCCGAGCAGCTCAAGAAAAACGCTTACCGGGCCGTTACTCCCGTGCTGATATCGCTGGTGGTGATGATCGCTACAGTGTTGATGCTCTTTTACTTTACGATGCTCTACTGTGTCAATCCGATCGTGGCGATGAACAAGGGGCTCGGACAGTATTTGACTTTCAGGATACCCTTTGCCGTGAAAGCCGAGTGTAAGGACGAAATCCTGGAACTCAAGGAAAAAATCGAGGCACTCGTCGCCATGCTGAAACAAAATAAAGCGTAGAGAGTCATGCGGGTCAATGTGATATTGCGATACGTGGGAATGATTATGCTGTTGTTGGCGTTCTTTATGTTCGTTTCGGCAGGGATCTCCTATGTCAACCACATGGATTCCGCGTTTTACCCGTTGCTGCTCTCGGCTCTGCTGACGGCGCTGTTGGGGGGCTTCCCGCTCATTTTCGTGGAAAAGCAGGATCGGATCACCAATAAGGAGGGGTTTTGCATCGTGGTCGGTTCATGGTTGCTCGCCTGCGTCGTCGGTATGTTTCCCTACCTGATCTGGGGCGGTGAGTTCAGCGTGATAAATGCTTGGTTCGAAACTGTTTCGGGCTTTACGACCACAGGATCTTCGATTTTGCAAAATGTCGAGGCGCTGCCCCGGGGATTGCAGTTCTGGCGGATGTCCTCGACCTGGGTCGGAGGTATGGGCGTGGTGATGTTCGCGCTGGTGATCCTGCCTGCACTGGGTACCAGCAAAATGATGCTTTCGAGTGTCGAGATGTCCACCCTGGCCCGGGACAATTATCGTTACAGGGCCCAGATGGTGGTTCAGATCCTGTTGTTCGTCTATGTCGGACTTACGATATTTTTCACTTTCATGCTGAAATTCGCCGGAATGAACTGGTTCGATGCCGTATGTCATTCGATGTCGGCCTGTGCGACCAGCGGGTTCGGAACCAAAAATACCAGTGTCGCCTTTTACGACAGTGCGATGATCGACATGGTACTCATCTTCGCGATGGGTATTTCAGGCATCCATTTCGGTTTGATCTATGCGACCGTTACCGGTAAGCGCAACAATATTTTCCGTAGCGAAGTCACTTTGTTTTATCTCGGAATGTTGATTCTGGGAAGCCTGCTGATCGCCCTGAGTTTATATATCGCCGATATTTATCCTACGTTCAGGTCATCGCTGCGTTTCGCGTCGTTCCAGTTTGTTTCCGTGACATCGACTTCCGGCTTCGCTACGGCCGATTCCAGCCTGTGGACTCCGTTCGCAATTATTTTGCTGATACTGGGCTCGTTGATCTGCGCTTGTGCGGGTTCCACCTCGGGTGGTATGAAGGCCAATCGAGCATTGATGGCTCTGAAGATGCTTTACATCCGGGTGAAGCAGCAGCAGCATCCGAATGCCGTCATCCGGCTCAAGATGGACGGTGTGATTCAGGAAGCGGGCGTGCTGCATACGGTGTCGCTTTTCATCGTGGCCTACCTGCTTCTCATTCTCATCGGAACGATTCTCTGTACGCTTTTCGGCGTAGATCTGATGACCAGTTTTTCGGGGTGCGTGGCTTCTATCGGCAATGTAGGTCCGGGATTTGGAGGGGTTAATTCGATGGCCAACTACGGTGATTTGCCGGCGATCGTGAAATTTATCTTCACGGCGCTTATGTTGTTGGGACGTCTGGAGATATTCGGATTGTTGCAATTCTTGTTAATCAGATGGTGGAAATGATGTGGCATAAGTTATTGATCGGTTTATTTTTGACCTTCTCGGTCGTTATCGTGCGAGGAGCTTCCGACCCGGCGGGGCCCGGTATTCCTGCCCTGCAGTCGAATTCGGAATACGTTGCGCTTCGGGATCAGGACAGTCGGTTGCAGGTCCGGATCGACGAGATGCAGACCCGGATTGCAGGACTGCGTGCGATGCTGCGGGAAAATCCGGCCGCACAGGAGACTTACGGCGCTCAGATTCTCTCGCTCGAAAGCGAAATGCTCTCTGCCCAGGGACTCCGTACGCAGGTCGCGGCCCGGATCAACGCCATCGAGCAGGCTTGGCTGACCGAACATCCCGATTATGTTCCGGCGGCCGAAACGGAAAAATCTCTTATCACGCAGACTCCCGAATCGCAGCAGAGTCGGAATCTCGTGTTCAACGGTTATTTCCGTGAGAATCTTCCGGCACGTGATTACGAGGCTCTGCTCCGGGCGCAGCGCATGGAGGCGGAGGTGGCCGGATGTGCCGGGCGCCTGCTGGAGAACTACCGGCAGCAGACTCTTTTGAAGCAGCAGTACGATACCGTTCGTACGGAGCAGGCGGCTGTCGATCTTTTCGGTCGTTACCGCACGGTAGCCAACCTGGGCCGGGTTTTGCGGGATTCGCTGACGGCCGTATGGGGATATGTGTATGATAACAAGAGCTATGCTTACGATTATATCCTGGATAAGTTGAATTGCAGGGACCAGCAGGCACGTCAGCAGAAGGCGTTGGACGATGTGCGGCGGCAGATGTCTGCGGCCCAGGCCGAAGGGCTTGTCGATGCGCTCCCCGATTATTATATCCGGAAATGCTATTTGACGGATTATGAGCGGGAAATCGCCCGGCTGCTGGGGTTGGGACTTGCATCCGATTCCTTGAAGCGGGTGGCTTTACAGCTTCAGACGATAGATTTTCGTCTTCCGAAGCCGGAGATTACGGAGCGCTATTTCCTCGATTACGAACCGGTCGAATTTGTTGCGGGGCGCTATACGTATAAAAAGCCGATTCCGGACTGTCCTGTCTATGAACACGGAGTGATCTACCGAATCCTGCTCGGGGAGTATAAGTACAAACAGAATATCTCCATTTTCCGTAATGCTTCTCCGCTCTATGTATTGAAGACCGACGCGGGGCGTTACCGCTATTTCGCGGGAGGTTTCGCGACCAAGGCCGAAGCCGTCGATGCACAGGAGTTGCTGCGGACGAAAGGATTCCGCCGTCCGGAACTGGCCGTGTGGTACGACGGGGAATATACCAATCTGACACGGACCCCTGAGGCTGAAATGGCCGTTTTCCGGGTGGAGATCTCCAGTGAGCAGAATCTGTCGGATGCCGTGAAGCAGGCGATCGCGCAGGCCGCTCCCGGCTGCGACCTGTCCCGCGTGGGGGCGGATCTTTTCGTCGTCGGACAGTTCGACAACAAGGCTGTCGCGGATCAGGCGGCTGCCGCGATTCGCGCCGCCGATCCTCAATTATCGGTAAAAGTGACGGAAATTGCTGAATAATCGAATTTTTTGCGTATCTTCACCCAAAAGAATGTAGGTCCGTATTCGGACGTATATCGGTGCATCGGGTGGAAATTCGGCCTGCGAACCGGTTACTCCGATCTTTTTTGGTAATTTTTAATGCTGTGAATATGTTTTTTATCGTTCTGCTGGTCTTTTTCGGGTTACTGTTTTTGGTGGCGGAGCTCGTCCTGCTGCCGGGCGTATCGATCGGGGCGATTCTCGCGTTGGTCAGCTACGGCGGTGCCATTTATATCGCTTTCCGGGATTACGGTCCTCTGGCGGGCGGAATCGTCGTCGCCGTCGTTCTGATCCTTTCGTTCGCGGCGACTGTCGTTTCGCTGCGATCCAAAACCTGGCGCCGTTTCTCTTTGAAACAGAAGGTCGATTCCTCTGTGATGCCCGAACCGGTGCAGCAGAGTGTCCGTGTCGGAGATACGGGAATGACCGTTTCGCGCCTGGCCCCGATGGGCAAAGTGGAGATCGGCGGTAAGATTTACGAAGCCAAGTCCATGGACAGTTACATAGATCCCCGCCGGGAGGTAGAAGTCGTCGGCTTCGAAAATTTCAATATAATCGTACGCAAACACATTAAATAGATAAAAGATGGAAATCGGTATCATTGCATTAATCGTCTTCGTTTCGCTTTTTGCGATTTGGCTTATTTTTTACTTCATTCCCGTAGGCTTGTGGTTTTCGGCACTGGTGTCGGGCGTGCGGATCAGTTTGTTGCAGTTGATCCTGATGCGCTGGCGCAAGGTGCCGCCCTCGACGATCGTATCGTCGATGATCGAGAGTACGAAGGCCGGTCTGGAACTCAATCCCAACGAGCTCGAAGCCCACTATCTGGCCGGAGGCAACGTGACCAATGTGGGGCATGCGCTGGTGTCGGCCCAGAAAGCCAATATTATGCTCGATTTCAAGATGGCTACGGCGATCGATCTGGCGGGCCGCGACGTATTCGAAGCGGTACAGATGTCGGTCAATCCCAAAGTCATCAATACTCCGCCGGTAGCTGCAGTGGCCAAGGACGGTATTCAGCTGATCGCCAAGGCGCGCGTTACGGTGCGGGCCAATATCAAGCAGTTGGTCGGCGGTGCCGGTGAGGAAACGGTTCTGGCACGTGTCGGCGAAGGTATCGTTTCGTCGATCGGCTCGGCACAGTCGCACAAGATCGTGCTGGAGAATCCCGATTCGATCTCCCGCGTGGTGCTGGAGAAGGGATTGGATGCGGGAACGGCGTTCGAAATTCTTTCGATCGACATCGCCGATATAGACGTAGGTAAGAACATCGGCGCACAGTTGCAGATGGACCAGGCCGAAGCGGACAAGAACATCGCCCAGGCCAAGGCCGAGGAGCGTCGT